>MDTD01144459.1_pt1 | contig 14255 bp, 13 predicted proteins | sample 811221 | NCBI WGS metagenome assembly MDTD01 (sample SAMN05326646, study PRJNA326480) | marine metagenome | isolation source: seawater | place: Pacific Ocean: South West | collected 2011
ATCCTTTAGGAACCAAAACAACATCACCATCATAAACGGCCATTGTTTCATCGAGGTCAAAATCATCTGTATAAACTCTCTGAAAGGCAAAGCCCTGATTGGGATTGAGGCGGTGGTAGTAAGTTTCTTCAAGCTGTGATTCAACGGGAATTTTTGAGCTATCGTGTTTGTGAGGAGGGTAACTAGACCAGTTACCCCCTGGCGTATAGACTTCAACAACAAGGAGGTTATCAGCAGGTTCTGTTTCAGGCAAGATATTGTGGATATAGCGGGTGTTTGTTCCTTCACCCCTTGTTTCTGTACTCATATGTTCTGGAAGAATAAGCCTTGCCTTATGCTTACCAAGCCCTGGAGCAAGGCTTAAAGCAATTTCGATATCCGTCTTTGCGGTAATAGTTAAATGATCATCATTTGGTAAATAGGCCGCAAAAGGGGGAATCCTTTCAAATATGCTTTTTCTTTTACCCAAATCTTTCCAAGTTTCATTATTGGATGAAATGTCTGCGTGTCCACTTAGAAGAGTCACGCAAATTTCTTGAGTTCCAGTTGGTCTTTTTAAAATATCTCCCTTTTTAAGATGATAAGTTTCAAAGCCCACATATTTCCATCCTGCTGACTCAGGAGAAATTTTTTGTTTTGGTCCTATTCCTTGAAGGTGAGATGGTTTGATAAGAAGCTTCGCCATAGGCATCCTTAAATGATGTAGTAAATTTTATTATAAACCTAATCTTCGAGGTTTTCTAATTCTTGTCCTCCAGACATAAGCTCTATAATATCGGCTTTTGACTTTTCTTCCTTTTTAAAAGTCCCCATACTTTTCCCTAAATTGAGAACTGTAAAAGTATCGGCCACGGCATAGGCATGAGCGGGGTTATGGGTAATGAAAATAACTGATATTCCTCGCTTCTTTGCTCTCAGAATGAGCTTTAAAACAATGCTAGATTGTTTAACACCTAAAGCTGCTGTTGGTTCATCTAAAATGAGGACTCTTGCCCCAAAATACATGGCCCTGGCAATAGCAAGGCATTGCCTTTCACCCCCTGAAAGGGTTCCAACGGCTTGACCAGGGTCTCTTATATTAATGCCAACTTCCGCCATTTTTTCTTTTGAAAGTTGATAGGCCAGCTTTTGGTCAAAAAGAGAAATGGGCCCAAATTTTTTTATTGGCTCTCTTCCCATGAAAAAGTTTCTGGCAATACTCATGAGGGGGACGAGGGCCAAATCTTGATAAACAGTTGCAATACCTCTATCCAAAGCATCCCTTGGCGAGCCAAACCTAACAGGCTTTTGATCTACGAGGTATTCACCAATATCCTGGTTATGAACGCCTGATAAAATTTTAATAAGCGTAGATTTGCCAGCTCCATTATCACCGAGGAGAGCATGGACTTCACCTTTTTTAACTCCAAAGTTTATATCTTTAAGGGCAATAACTGTCCCAAAAAACTTACTTACGTTATTAATTGAAATAATATTGTTGTTATCTTCACTCATAGAGAAAACCTTTTACTTTTTCTCAGTTACTTTTCTTCTTATATAGTTATTAAAAATAACGGCAATCAAAAGCATAAGGCCTAAAAAGACCCTAAACCAATTGGAATCAATATCTGTATAAAAAATACCCTGAACCACTACACCAAAAATAAGGGCTCCAAAACAAGCACCTACGACGCTTCCATAACCGCCTGTTAGGAGCGTTCCTCCAATGACAGCAGCAATTATGGCCTCAAACTCTTTAAGAAGTCCCCTGTCAGCAGCGGCACTTCCAATATCCATAACCTGGCATATTCCAAAAACAGCAGCACAAAAAGCGCTAAACATAAAAAGGAGGATTTTAACCCTATTAACGGGAACTCCAACATTTTTGGCCGCTTCGGCATCTCCCCCCGAAGCAAATATCCAGTTTCCAAAACGTGTTTTAAGAAGGACAAAGCTCATGACTATGCCTAAGCCTACCCACCAAAGGCAAATAACGGGTATACCCGTGACAAGAGGGTCTCCTTCATTGGTCGCAATAATATCCATTTTCCCTAACCATTTAAAAAGGTCTTGGCCAACTTCAGCTTGGAAAATAGGGGCAAGCCAATCTCCTTTGGCAAGGTCACCAACACCACTAATGATGGTTCTGTTAGTTGATATAATTGAAAATGTTAAACAAAGCCCTCTTAGGATATAAAGGAATGCCAGAGTTACAATAAAAGATGGTAGTTTAGTTCTCACAACGATTAAGCCATTTACAAAACCTAAGCTCACTGCAACCGAAATAGAAAACATAATGCTTGCATACATTGGCCACCCCCAATACTTAGTGGGGATTGCGACCATCATACCTGCAAAACCAATCATGGAGCCAATTGAAAGGTCAAATTCGCCTGCTATCATTAGAGTACAGGCACTGATGGCAATCACTCCTAAATAGGAAGAAACAATAATCCATGTCATGGCGCCGTCTGATGCAAACATACCGCTGTCACCAGCAAAAATAATGAAAATGGTAAAAGTCAGAAGGACACCAGCGAAGGAACCAAACTCAGGTTTACTTAAAAACCTTTGAAGCCAGGAAATTTTTCTTAATCTTTCATTTGGGCTTTCAGATTCTTCTACTTCTTTCATGATTACAGTCCGCTTTAAGAATCAGAAATAAAAAAGGGGCCTCAAAAGTTGAAGCCCCCATCGAACTTATATCAGTTTAACGGTATTCGCCTGCGAATTTTTCAACCAATCCAATATTGTCTTTTGTTACAAAACCAGGCCCAGAGTTAATATTATTCCCTGGCTGTACCCCGTATCTGTTTCTTAAGACAAGAACTGAAATGGGCATATATCCTTGAAGATAGGGTTGTTGATCAATGGCCCACTTAATAACGCCACTTTTTAGACCCTTAATGATTTCACCACTTAGGTCAAATGTACCAAAGTAAATTTTCCCAGACTTTTTCATTTTGTCTAAAGCTTTTAAAGTTGGGTGAGCACTAGTAGGTCCTAAAGTAAGGATCGCTTGAGTGTCAGGATTTTTCTTAAGGTAAGCTGTTACTTTTTGCTGGATACCTGTTGGGTCTTGCCCTGAATCGATCATTTGACCGCCGAGCTTAACACCTAAAGCGTCAGCAAAACCTTGACATCTTTCAACAGATGCAGGGTTTGTCATATAGTGGTTAACGCAAAGGAAGCTTTTGATTCCAGCATCTTTTGCCTTCATACCAGCACCCTTACCGGCGTCGTATTCTGGTTGACCAACGTGCATAATGGCCCCTAACTGACGACTTTGTGCTTGAGTACCAGAGTTAATGGTGACAAAAGGAATTCCTTTTTTCTTCACTTTTCCTATTGCCCCTTTTAGAACGTCATAGTCAGCAATTGTTGTGACAATCCCTTTATAATTTTTAGCAGCAGCTTGTTCGATAAGTCTTGCCATGTCGGCAAGGTCACCCGTTGGTGGGTTTCTATAGTCAACTTGAACTTTATAATCCTTAGCTGCATCTTTAAGTGCATTCTTAATGGTATTCCACCAAGAGTCTGAATCAGGAGCGTGACTGATAAGGACATACTTGTCTACATCTTTATGTCCTTTCTTGTGTTTTGCTTCACCGTCGAAAGAACTCAATGCTAATGGCAAAGCAATTAAGGCAATGAGTGCTAATCTAGGTAATCTTTTAAGTACGTTCATAGGCTTCCTCCTTTATAAATAAAAAAGCCAAAGGTTAATAAAATCATATTATTTGATTACGAAATTCTATCATAGAAAAAAAAGAGAGAAGAAAAAAGGTTATGATTCCTCAAGTTTGAAAGGGCAAAAACACCCTTTGTTTAAAACTTGATACTCTTAATCAGGAATATGAAATATTCTTAATATATTTAAAAAAAGAATATTTAAATAAAGTGGCCAGTGTTTAAATTTGTGGCCGCTTAGCCTGACTTTCTTGTCACCATTTTTAATGAAAAATTATGCTATGATGACCATGCAAAACAGTTAGGTTTAACTTTAGGAAGTCTTCCAAATGAAAGAAAAAAAATCTTTCGACTTTATCTGTCTAGGCCGGGCCGGAGTTGATCTTTATGCCTTAGAACCACACCTTGACTTTGCTGATGTGAAACATTTTAGAAAGTCTGTTGGAGGCTCTCCAGCTAATATAGCAGTCGCTTTAAGTACTTTGGGCGCTAGGGTCGGATTCATTGGAAAGGTAAGCGACGACCCTTTTGGTCTTTATGTAAAACTGTTTTTAGAGGAAAAAGGGGTGAATACGGAAGGTCTTCATATTGATCAGTCTGGTTCGAAAACCTCTCTTGCTATAACAGAAATGAAGCCTAGCGATTGTGGGGTCCTTTTTTATAGAGAACGACCTAGTGATTTAGAGTTGTTACCTTCTGATATTGATGAAGCCTATTTAATGAGCTCAAAAGGTGTGCTCTTAAGTGGTACGGCTTTTTCTAGAAACCCCAGCCGAGAATCTTGTTTCAAGGTCCTGGAAATGGCAAAGGGAAAAATTAAAGTTGTTTTTGACTTAGATTATAGGGTAAGTGCTTGGAATAAGGTTGAAGAAGCAGCTTCGATGTATAAAGAGGCATGCCTTAAATCTGATATAATAATTGGAAATACAGAGGAATTAAGCCTCCTTGGAAAAGGGGACATTGAAAAAAATATCAAAAACTTAATTGATAATGGTGTTGAGATTGTCATTCACAAGAAGGCAAATGGTGGGAGTGACCTTTACTCGAATGAGGGTGAAGTTTTAAAGGCAAAGGCTTTTAAGGTTAAAGCTCAAAAACCTTTTGGGGCGGGGGATGCTTTTGCTGGGGCTTTTCTCTACTCAATGATGAAAGAGAACACTCTTGAAAAATGTCTACTCTGGGGAAATGCAGCTGGTGCTTTTAATGTTTTAGGAAATACCTGTAGTGAATCAATGCCTACAGAAAAAGAGTTAATGAAATTTATCAGGGACTATGGAGAGTAAAAATGGGAAAGCACATTGAGCCCTTTGACAATAAAAATAAGGCCATTATTGGTGAAGATAATGGGATCGTCCCACTTTGCTACTTTAATAATGTTCATTTAACGAAAGGTGAAACCTTCGAGTACTCTCTTCAAAACTATGAAACGGCCATTGTTATGGCCTGTGGAACATGCCATATAAAGGTAGATGACCATGATTTTGATAATATAGGTAAAAGGACCTCTGTTTTTGATGGAGATCCGGCGTCTGTTTATGCTCCTGTAGGTTCACTTGTAAGAATAAAGTGTTTAAGTGATAAGGCTGATATTTTAATTGGTGGAGGAAGGTTTGATAAAAAGCTAGAACCTTTTTGTGTGCGGGAAAGTGATGTAGACCATATTCAGTATGGTAGTGATGAGACTAAAACTCACAGAAAAATTAAACATATTTTGGGCCAAAAAAATTTAAAAGGAAGAGGAAGACTTCTTGTCAGCGAACTCTTCACAGTTGGTGCTGGTGGTTGGTCAGGCTTTCCTCCTCATAAGCATGATGTGGAAAACCCTCCTTCTGAAACTAGATTTCAAGAAGTTTATCAATTCCGCTTTAATCCGGGACATGGTTTTGGGGCCCAGTTCCTCTATGAAAAACCAGAAGATTATGGGCCTGTTTACCATGTTAGAACGGGAAGTGTGATTGCTATTGATAAAGGCTATCATCCATCAGTAGCAGCTCCCGGGTATGAGATGTATTACTTCACAATTATTTGCGGTGAGGTCAATCAATCTTTAAAAATGTTTTTTGACCCAAATCATGAGTATCAAGTTCATACCATCCCAGGCATTAAGGATATGGTGGGTAAGTTTAAATGATTAAAGATCTGAAAGTCGTTTTAAAAGAGCTGAAGGGGAGTGCTCTTTGCTGTTTTAATGTCTTTGGTATTGAAGATGCCAAAGCTGTAATCGAGGCGGCTGAAGAAACAGGAAAACCTGTTGCCCTTTCGTGCAATAAAACAATCGTTGATTATATGGGGATAAAAGAAGCAGGCCTTCTTTTTTCTACCATGGCCCAAAAGTCAAAGGCTTCCGTTGTTGTTCACTTAGACCATACTTACGAAGAAGTCCAAATTGAAAAGGCCCTTGATTGCGGTTATTCTTCTTTTATGTTTGATGGGTCTCAATTGCCTTTAAAAGAAAATATAAAAAGAACTAAAAGAATGGCGGACCTTGTTCATCAGAAAGGGTGGAGCCTTGAAGGGGAAATAGGATCTGTTCCTTATCAAGAGGGAAGGGATCATATTAAGTCTCTTTTAAGTGACCCTGAGGAAGTGGCCATTTTTGAAAAAGAAGCAGGAGTAGACGCTCTTGCCATTTCAATTGGTAATATTCATAGAATGAGCAAAGGTCACTGTGAAATTAATTTTAAGCGTTTTCAAGAAATAAAAGACAGAGTAAATGGAACACCCCTAGTGATCCACGGAACAACAGGGATTAAAGAAGACGACCTTATTCGATTGAAAGAAGAGGGAATTTCCAAATTTAACATTGGGACAGACCTAAGGAAGGCCTTTGGTGAGAGCCTAAGGAGTCTAATGAGTGAGTACCCAAATGAGTATGACAGGATTTTTTTACTTGAAAAAACGATTCCTTTTATTAAAGACGCGGCCCTCCGCTATTTAAAGATTTTAGGCTGAGGTTTAAATTCATGAATAGTGAGATACAAAATTATGTCAAAATTATGATGGAAGGGAAAGGTTATTTCACTCTACCCCAGGCCTTCTCTCAGGATGAAATTAAAAAGGCCAGAGACCTCATTATGATGCTTTCAGACCAGGATAAACCAAAAGTTACTCATTTTCATGGGAGTCATGAAGATACGGTTTCCCTTCAAAGAAGAGTTTGGAACCTTATTAATAAAGGAGAAGTTTTTCAAAAGATGGTTCAACATCCTAAAATTGTTGAGATAGCGAGCGCCTTTCTTGGAGACGAATTCATTCTTGGTTCCATTGCAGCGAATAGACTTCTTCCTGGAGGACCAGGCCAGGAACCCCATATCGATTACCCTTATTGGGATTATTACAATAAAAAAAGCTTCCCCTTTGCTTTAAATCCGAGCTTCCCCCTAAATATGCAAGTCACTGTTCTTCTCGATGACTTTACTGAAGTAAATGGAGCTACGGCATGTCTAGATGGCTCCCAAACTTGGGGGCGTTATCCAACTAAAGAAGATGAAAAAACCTTTTTTAAAACGTGTTCAAGGATGGTTGGGAAGGCAGGAGATGCTGTCGTTTTTTTTGGAATGATGTGGCATTGTGCTATGAAAAATAATTCTAATAAAGACAGAACGGGGATCCTTATTCAGTATCTTCCAAAGTTTGTTAAGCCCATGGAGGACCAAAAGAATATTGTTGATAAGCACATCATTGAAAAAGGGGGGCCTCTTTTGAGGCAACTTTTAGGTCTTTCCTATCCTTATCCTCAAAACTTAGATGAAGCAGAGGCAAAAAATACTGAGGGACAATACACAAAAAAGTAATGGGCTTTTTTTGTAACATAAAAAAATGAAGCACTAAAAAAGACTGCTAGGAAGATTTTGTTAAGTATAGTTTTAAGTTTTCTCCATCAGAAAAAACTTCAATGATAAAGCTTCTCTGAAGATGATCATCACAAAAAAACTCTTTGGTGATTCCTTTTTTGCTCCTGTAAGAAAGCTCTATAGGCTTTTTTGGGTTTTTAGAAATAATACAGTTTTCTAACTTTAACTCTTTAATGCGCATTAAAATTTCGTTAGGTAAATTTATGTCTTTCACTTAAATTCATTCCAAACTTTCGTTTATTTTTTCTAAAAAAAAATATAATTAAATCGCGTTTATGCTTTCATTTTTTCTAAGTCGATGCCAAGAACATCTACGAAAAAAGATTCCATATCCAAAACTTCTTTTTCAAGTTTTGATACGTCAGGACAATTATCCCCCATGATTGCGCGATAACGATCTGCCAAACTTTTTTTCTCTTTATAAAGTTCGAGCAAAGCTTGCTTTGTATGGTCTCCCACTTCTGTCATAAATACCTCTAGATTATAAAATTATAAACCTATGAGTAAGAAGTAAGTTGCGTAGGTCAAGCCTACCATAGTTATTATGAGGGGCACTGTTAATTTAAAAAGCCCTAAAATATCATTGTTTGTTTTGGAAATATCTTTTTCATACTTTTTAATTTCCACCTTCTAACTCCTTTTATTTTTCAGTTTCAGTTTCAGTTTCAGTTTCAGTTTCAGTTTCAGTTTCAGTTTCAGCTTAAGCTTAAGCTAGTATGTTTATACCAAGAGCATAACTTAGGATAACTAGTGCAAAAAATGAAATTGAAGTGGTTGTGACTAATACAATCCCTATCATTTCTAACCAAGGTTTTATCGAATCCTGATTATTTTTTGTTTCTAATTGATCACAATTTTGCTTTTTCATTCCCTTATCCTCCGTAAGTTCAGAATACACCTCAAACCCTCAGCTTTACCTTCCTTTTCCAATGAAGGAAAAGCCTTCTTAAACTTTATTCGTAAAATCAATAATTTAGAGAGCTAACCTAATTACATACTACGTCTGTCTTTAGGTAGAGCACTTTAAGTACTTGTTATTATTATTATTGTCAGGGCCACTTGAAATCCTCGATGGAAAATGGCCAATTCAAATCTATTCTCAGATTTAAAATAAATTAGAGGGAAGAATAATGTTTAAAAAGAAGGTCTTGATTATTGAGGATGAGCCGACAATCCGCAAAGGAATTGGGGAAATGTTCTCTGATGAATGTATTGTGGAATATGCAATAGACGGATCAGAAGGTCTATTTAAAATACTTCATAACAAATATGATTTGATTATTACTGATAACCATATGCCTCATCTAAGCGGTGTTAGAATGCTTGAAATGCATGAGGAAAAGAAAAAATTTAAGACAGATACGCCAATAATAATGTGTACGACTGAATGTGACCCTACAACTAAAAAGAGGGGGCTAAAAGCAGGTGTAAACTACTGGATGATCAAACCACTTAACATACTAGGATTTTTTAAGTTGGCCCAGAAAATCTTGGATGAACAAGAAGTTAAAGCTGATCAGGTTTGAAAAAGTTATCTTAATTGCTTTTAATACTCTTTATGTGAGAATATCAATTCCAACGACGTAACTTATAATCAAAACCGAGACAACACATATCGAGGTTGTGGCCGCCAGGACTATACCCAATAATTCAAACCAGGACTTTGCGTCTGGGTAAAAGTCTTTTAATTTTGCTTCTTCTATACTCTTGTTATTCATGCCTTTCTCCTTTGGAGAACATACTTCTTTTTTTTAAGTTTGAATTAGGTTTGCACGCTCATAAATTAGAAGTTCGTTTCCATTCCTTTATATTAACTCTATCTACCTTAAGGCATAAATTCTAGCGATAGAACTATTCTAGACAAACTAAGAAAGTGAAAAAAATATGTCAAAAAAGTTTGTACTTTTATTCATATTGGATGGATTTGAAGTATCTGAAAATTAAGAAAAATAATAAACACCCAGATAAAAAGAAATTGAATCGGTTCTAGATTATTAGGATTTTGTTAAAAATAAAAGGGGAACTCCTTAATTAGAAGTTATTCTAAAGAAGTATATTATTTCATGTTCTTTAAAATCCTGCCTCAATAAGTGTTTTTTGAATATATTGGCCTGCTTTATTAACATAGAATTTGGGTGGGGCAACTGTATGGTCCTGTTCCGCTTCAACCACTACCCAGCCGGAATAATTTCTTTTTTTCAATTCTTTAAAGATTTCTAGAAACTGAACACAGCCGTCTCCTGGTACGGTAAAGACGCCTTTTAGAACAGCTTTGAGAAAAGTTAGGTCTTTATTCAAGACATCCCTGGCCACGTCTTGCCTTACGTCTTTACAATGTAGGTGGTAAATCCTTTCACCATACTTTCTTACGGCCTCAAGAGGGTCTCCTCCCATAAAAGTATAATGACCAGTATCTAAAAGGAGTCCCACATCATCAGAGCAACGCTCCATCAATTGATCGACTTCTGCCGGATCTTGAATAAGAGTGCCTGTATGGTGATGATAAGCTATTTGCATTCCTTGAGATTTACTATAAGCCGCTAATTCACTTAGCTTATCGCAAAAAGGGCCCCATGTCTTTTCATTGAGGGTAGGTCTTTTGGAGATAGGGACCCTGGGATTTCCATGAACGGTGCCAGTTGTATCTGCAAAGACCATAACATTGCAACCAAGCGCCTTTAAAAGATTTAAATGTTTATCAAAGTCTGGCATTTCCTCTTTTAAGCTTCTTACGGCAAGGTTTGAGCTATACCAACCCGACACAAGGTCCAGATTAAAGGATTTTAATTGCTTTTTTAATTCTTCAGCATTCCTGGAGAATTTCCAGCCAAGTTCAAATCCTTCAAAACCGGCCTCTTTGCCTTCTCTTAGACATTTCTCCAGAGGTATTTCTCCACCAACGACTGGTAAATCATCATTCGACCAGGCGATAGGGTTAATTCCCATTCTTACATTCAAAGAAAACTCCTTCTTTTGATCTTTTAAAACTTTTAAACCTTTTGATCCTTTTTTCCATCCATGTAACGCTTATAAGATTCATTGACTTTTTTTCTCTCAGAAACTTCGGCAATGGGAACCTCCCACCAATTACCTCCTTCCGGAGTCGTTTGATTGGGGTCTGTTTCAATAACGATAGCGTAACTTTGGTCGGCTTTTTTGGCGCGGTCTAAGGCCTCTTCAAGTTCTTTAATTGTTGTCACAGTCTCAGAAAGTGCACCCAAACTCTTTGTATGCATTTCAAAATTTAGAGGGGGGATTCCATCACCTTCCTTTTTACAGTCTTTAAAAAGATTATTAAAGGGTTCTCCACCACAAGCATTCTGAAGCCTGTTAATACAGCCATAGCCATGGTTATCAGTGATAATAAGGATAATTTTTCTGCCGAGAAGAACACTCGTTGCGAGTTCAGAGTTTAACATTAGATAACTTCCATCACCAACCATCACAAAGATTTCCCTCGTTGGATCGGCCATTTTAACACCTAGCCCTCCAGCTATTTCATAACCCATACAACTAAATGCGTACTCCATATGGTAGGCTTTATCATGGGAGGCCTTCCAGTTTTTATGAAGCTCTCCTGGTAGTCCCCCAGCTGCTCCAACCACAACATCCCGCTTTCCAGCGGCCCTATTAACGGCACCTATGACTTGAGGGTCACTAACAGGACCGGTCTTAGAGTCATCTCTATCCGTTCTTGAACTTACAATATCATTCCACTTCTTGATCGCCTTGTTTCCTTTTTCTATCCAGTCAGGTGAAGATTCGTAACCTTTGAGGGAGTTACCCAATGCTTTCAAAGTTATTTTAACATCACCAATCAAAGGAACGGCCCTATGTTTATTGGCATCGAAGCTTCCTACATTGAGTGAGAGGAGAGTTGTTTCAGGGTTTTGAAAAAGTGACCATGATCCCGTTGTAAAATCTTGGAGTCTTGAACCAATGGATAAAACGAGATCCGCTTCCTTCGCTAGCTCATTCGCTGACGTGGAACCAGTTACACCAATTGAACCGGCCTGAAAAGGATGATCCCAAGTGAGGGCACCTTTGCCAGCTTGAGTTTCTGCAACGGGAATTTTAAAAGTTTTAGAGAAATGGGAAAGTTCTTCTGTCGCAAATGAATAGTGGACACCACCACCTGCTATAATTAAAGGTTTTTTGGCATTTTTTATAAGTTCAACGGCCCTTTCAAGCTCTAGTTGGTCCGGAGTTTGTCTTCTTAAGACCCAAATATTTTCTTCGAAAAAGGAGTCTGGATAATCAAAAGCAAAGGTTTGGCTATCTTGGGGTAGGGCGAGTGTTACAGGGCCACAATTAATGGGGTCACAAAGAGTGCTCACTGCTTGGGGGAGGCTTGATATAAGTTGTTCGGGGAGATTGATTCTATCGTAATAGCGAGAAACTGGTTTAAAGCAATCATTAACGCTTATATTGGGGTCCCCAAAATGTTCAATTTGTTGAAGGACTGGATCAGGAGACCTTGTGGCAAAAATATCGCCTGGTAGGAATAGGGCCGGTAAGCGGTTGGCAAAAGCTGTCGCCGATGCGGCCACCATATTCATGGCACCTGGACCAATAGATGAAGTGCATGCCATCATTCTTTGTCTTCTTGTCGCTTTGGCAAAGGCAATCGCGGCATGGCCCATAGATTGTTCGTTGTGCCCTCTATAAGTAGGGAACTCTTCTCTTACTGGGTAAAGGGCCTCACCAAGCCCTGCTACATTCCCATGGCCAAAAATGGCCCAAATACCTCCAAAAAGAGGGACGACTTCCCCAGTTTCTTCCATTTTTCTTTTTTGGGCCATTAAGTATTTGACCAATGCTTGAGTCATCGTCAATTTTTGAGATCCCATGTTCTTCCTCCCTCTAAGACTCTCTTACTCGCGGGCTTCTTTATAGACTTTAATCATTTCGTAGTAATTATTTTGAACTTGTTCAATGAGTTGAGATTCATCAATTACTTTCTTAAGAAAATCGACAACTGGCTTCATGAAAACGGATCTTCCAATGGCGAAACCTTTACACCATTTCCTTCCTTTACTTGCAATGAAGCCTTTTTTTAATTCGCCCAAAGATTTGTTTAAACCTAAAAGGACAACTCCTCTAGAATGTGGGGCCCTTCTTGAAAGGAGTTCTTCAATCAAATCCCAGGTTTCTTCACTTGGAGGAGTAATTTTCCACCAATCGGGTTTAATGCCAAGATTGTAAAGTCTCTCCATTGTGAGAGGGATGGTTTTGTGGTCAGGAAAATAATGTTTCCATTCTTTTTCTTCATCTCCCTTACCACTCATTACTTGTTTTGGAGTGATAATCTCTAATAGAAATTCAAGTCGATTATCAAGACATGATTTATAAATCTTTTCAATTTGATCTTCTTGTTGCAAGCGTAGGTTTTCATTTTCTCCAGGATGATAGTGGCAAAGGCATTTAACAATATGGTTGCTAGGCCAGGATTTTAAATTAGCATTTTTAATAAATTCAAGGGGTCTTGAGCCAGGAATTTCAATAGGGCGGCCAATAAAAGGAATATTTCCAGTTGCTTTATGGAGGACCTCTTCGCCATATTCATCATCAACAATAATCCCTCCACTTTTTAATGAAATTTGGTGTTTTTCTAAAGATCTTTCAAAGCCTTCAAAAATAAGGTTTTTAACTTTTGAAATGAGGGATTGGTCTTTTATTCCTTCTTTATTGAGCTCATTTAAAAATTGTGAGCGGTGGTCGAAGGCCAAAATATAGAGGTCTTCTTCAAAGGGAACTCTTCCCGTTGTCGTTCGGTGAAGATCGTTAATTTCATCATCCAAGTCGGGTCTTTCAACTGTCTCTTTTCGGGAAAGAAAAGATTGGAGTTCAATCCAACTAGGCATAGCAGGCGTACACCCATGCCTTGATACAACCAGGGCCCCACAAGCATTAGCATAAGTAGCTGCTGTTTCAAGTTCTTCGCCGTTTAAATAGCCTTTTAGAAAGCCACTCATAAAAGCGTCACCTGCTCCAAGGACATTTAAGACCTTTACCTGAGGGGCTTTTCCAGAAATACCATCATCAATTTTTTTAGGGATAGAGTTATTAAAAATTTTACAACCTTGAGGACCTTGTTTTAAAACAAGAGTGGCCTTTGTGAGAGAGCGTATTTTTTTGACGGCCTCAAGAGTGTCTTTGGAACCACCAGCAATATGAAATTCCTCTTCGGTTCCAACGATTAGATCAAAAGAGGGTACCATTTCCTGAAGGTGGGATGTAACATTTTCGCTTTCAACAAATCTATTTTCTCCCTCTCCTTTACCGGTTAGGCCCCAAAGAACGGGTCTATAATCAATGTCGAGGATTCTTTTTAATCCATTTTTTTTGGCCAAGCTCAAAGCACTTTTTGAAACTTTTTTTACGTGAGTAGTTGAAAGGTGAGTGCCCGTTATTAAAAGGGACTTGGCCTGCTTAATATAATCTTCATCAAAGTCTGTTTCATCGATGGCCATATCAGCACAATTTTCTCTATAAAAAAGAAGGGGGAAGGTTTCCTTATCTTTTATACCAAGGAGGACAAGACCTGAAAGTCTTTTGGGATCACTTTTAACGTGACTGACGTCAACGCCTTCATTTTGTAACTGTTCTCTTATAAATTGTCCCATTTGGTCATCGCCAACTCTCGTTAGCATACTTGATTTTAAACCAAGGCGAGCGGAACCAGCTGCAATATTACAAGAGGAACCTCCAATATATTTTGAAAAACTTGAG
>MDTD01142330.1_pt1 | contig 14254 bp, 5 predicted proteins | sample 811221 | NCBI WGS metagenome assembly MDTD01 (sample SAMN05326646, study PRJNA326480) | marine metagenome | isolation source: seawater | place: Pacific Ocean: South West | collected 2011
ATAAACCACCTAAAAACTTTGAGTCTACAGGTAATGATATACTTGGAGGACTTAGTATTTAAAATTTATTAATTATTATTATATTATATTATGGAAGAAAACAAAGAAAATGTAGTTGAAGAAACTACACCTAAAACAGAAAGTAAACCTGAAGTAAAAGATCAGGGTGTTACTAAAGTTAAAGTTAAAAACATGAAAGGTTTGAAAAAAGACCCAAGTGTTGTAAAGGTAGATCTTAATGCTAAAACAGAGGAAACTAAAGAAGAAGTCGAAGAAGTAAAAGAAGAAACCCCTGTTTTAGAAGAAATTACAGATGAAAAAGTTGAAGAGGCTAAAGAGAAACTAGAAGAGGTTGTTGAAGAGACGGCTAAAGAAGTAGAAAAAGAAATAACCAAAGCCGAAGAAACAGGTAAGCCTTTACCAGAAAACATACAAAAGCTAGTAGACTTTATGGATCAAACCGGAGGCACACTAGAAGATTATGTTACTTTAAATAAAGATTACAGCAAGTTAGATGATGACACGGTTTTAAGAGAGCATTATAAAAAATCAAAACCACATTTAACTAATGAAGAAATAAACTTTCTTATCAGTGATAAGTTTTCTATAAATGAAGACACTGATGAAGAGGTAGATATAAAAAGAAAAAAACTAGCGTTAAAAGAGCAAGTTGCCGACGCAAGAAAAGCCTTAGACGGCTATAAGTCTAAATACTATGCGGAGATTAAAGCTGGAAGCAAGCTCACTAAAGAGCAGCAAGAAGCTATTAGTTTCTATAATGGTTATCAACAAGAATCGTTGAAACAAAAGCAAGAAGGAGAAGCTGCTAAATCAACGTTTTTTAATAGAACAAATAAATTTTTTGGAGACGGATTCAAAGGTTTTGAATATAATGTTGGAGACAAAAAGTTTAGGTTTAATGTAAAAAACGTAGACAAAGTAAAAGAAGCTCAAAGCGATATATCGAATTTTGTCGGGAAGTACCTAGATAAAAATAATCATATAAGTGACGCTGAGGGTTATCACAAGTCTTTGTATACAGCTATGAATCCAGACGCTATTGCCAATCACTTTTATGAACAAGGTAAAGCTGATGCGTTGAAAGAAAGTATCCAAAAGTCCAAAAATATAAATATGGACCCTAGAGGATCTCATGATGGTAACGTTAAGCCACAAGGTGTTCAATATAAAGTTTTAGGTGATGATTCTGCGAGTCTTAAATTCAAAATAAAAAACAATAAATAACATTTAAAAATTTTAAATTATGCCTATTACAAACGGACCTAATTTGAATGCGGTACCTGCTCCACAACAGCAATTATTGCAAACAAATTATATTGACTTTACCAGTGGTGCAGGTAACGACTGGGGTCAACAATACTTACCAGATCTAATGGAGAAAGAAGCTGAAGTTTTCGGTAACAGAACTATTTCAGGTTTCTTATCACAAGTTGGAGCTGAAGAATCTATGTCTTCTGACCAAGTTATTTGGACAGAGCAAGGTAGATTACACTTATCATACATTGGTACTATTAACACTTCTAACGATCAGTTTACTGTTGTTTCGGATATCGACGGTAACATTGCTGGTGATGGCTTTGCTGTTACTGCACATGGTCTTAGAATTGGTGACATGGTATTATTAGCGGGAGCATCTGCAACTCAAAGATGTTATGTTTCTGCTCACGTATCTGGATCAGTAGTTACATTAAAGCCTTACGATACTGCTAACGTTACAGGATTCACAGATGGTGAAACTTGTACGATATTAGTTTTCGGTTCTGAGTTCGCGAAAGGTACTAATGGTTACGCGCAGAAAGATACTAACCAAACAACTTCTAACACTGTTAAGCCACACATGAAGTCTTTATCTAACAAACCAGTTATTATTAAAGATCGTTATGAGATCTCTGGTTCTGATGCTGCACAGATTGGTTGGGTTGAAGTTTCTGGTGAAGAAGGTCAATCTGGTTACTTATGGTATCTAAAAGCTGAAGGTGATACTAGAGCTAGATTTACTGATCACTTAGAGATGACTATGGTTGAAGCTATTAAAGGTAATGCTACAAACTCTACTATTGATGGTACTAATAATATTGGAACTAACTTTGGTACTGAAGGTTTATTTGCAGCTGTTGAAGACAGAGGTAACATAGCTACAGGTATTCTTGGTACATCTGTTCCTAACGATTTAGCTGAGTTTGATGCAATACTTGCAGAGTTTGATAAGCAAGGTGCTATTGAAGAGAATATGATATTCGTTAACAGAACAACTGCTTTAGCAATTGATGATATGTTAGCTGGTATGAATTCTTACGGTGCTGGTGGTACATCTTATGGTGTATTTAACAACTCTGAAGATATGGCGCTTAACTTAGGATTCTCAGGATTCCGAAGAGGTTCTTACGACTTTTACAAGTCTGACTGGAAATACTTAAACGATAAATCTACAAGAGGTAGTATCAACGAAAGAGATACTGTTAATGCTGTTAGAGGTATCTTTATTCCAGCTGGTGTAACTTCTGTATATGATCAACAATTAGGTAAAAACCTAAAGAGACCATTCTTACATGTACGTTACAGAGCTTCAAAAATGGAAGACAGAAAGTTCAAGACTTGGATTACTGGTTCAGTTGGTGGTAACATTACATCTGATTTAGATGCGATGGAAATACACTACTTATCTGAAAGATGTTTAGTGGTACAAGGTGCTAACAACTTTATGTTATTGAAGTAAGCATTTATATTAAGGATCGAGGCTTCGGCCTCGACCCTTTCTTTTTATTAATTTTATTATATATTATATTATGGCAAAGAAAACAAAAAAAGTTGAGGTGCAAGAACCTCAAGTACAAGAAACAGTTACAATAGAAAAACCAAAAACTATTGTAAAACCAAAATCTAAAAGATTCCAAAGTACTTCTCTTGAAGACAATTGGGAAATAAAAGATAGAAAATATTATTTAAAAAATAACAAAACACCTTTATCATATTCTATTAGAGCAACTGATATATACTGGTTTGATGAGGAAAAAGGATATGAAAGAGAAATAAAATGTACATCTAATCAAAGAAGCGTTTTTGTTGATGAGTTTCCAGAGAAATCTCAAGCTAGATTAGAGCACATTGTTTTTAGAAACGGTATACTAAACGTTCCTAAAGAAAAGCAAGTAATGCAAAAGATATTAAGCTTATACCACCCTCACAAAGACAGGTTGTATGCTGAGCACAAACCACAAGTTGAGGCAGCTAGCCAACTTGATTGGTTAGAACTAGAGTTAGAAGCTTTGAATGTAGCTACAAGTCTTGATGTAGATATGATGGAAGCTGTACTACGTGTAGAGAAAGGTTCTAGCGTATCTAACTTAACATCTAAGGAGCTTAAACGTGATATACTTATATTTGCTAAGAAAAACCCTATGGCTTTCTTAGAATTAGTCCAGGACAGTAATGTTCATTTACGAAATATAGGTATCAAAGCTGTTGAGATGGGTATTATAAGAATATCTGATGATAACAGAACGTTTTTCTGGTCAAACACTGATAGAAAGTTATTCAATGTACCGTTTGATGAACACCCATATTCAGCTTTAGCCGCTTGGTTTAAAACTGACGAAGGTATGGAAGTTCTTGGAAGTATAGAAAAAAGATTAAACTAATCAACCTGGTAGGCAGTCGCCTTTCGGGGCGATTGCACTACTAAATAAAAAAATTATGGCAGTAAGTATAAACAGCGTATATCAAAAAGTTATGGCGTTAGCCAATAAAGAACAGAGGGGTTTTATAACACCTCAAGAGTTTAATTTGCTAGCTAATCAAGCACAGCAAGATATTTTTGAGCAATACTTTTATGACTTAGATGCTGCTGAACAAGAACCTACAAAACCAAGTGTAGGTCAAGTAAAAAATACAATAATAAAGAAAATAGAGTATGCTATTAACAAAGCAATACCTTATGTTAATATGACTTTCTCTAATGGATCTTTTGATTTTCCAGCCGCAACAACAGCTACATCATCACATAGAGTTGGTGGTGTTAGATACTTAAGAGGTGGTAATACTTATGTTGAATTAGTACCTATAAGTAGAGAAGAAGTAAGACTACTATCACTAAACACTTGGCATAGGCAAGGACCATACACTGGTACGCCTATTACATCCGGTTCCTTATCAAGTGGGGAAACAGCTTATATTATAAACAATATGGACGACACTATATCTATATGGGATAATGGTGCTTTTGTCACGAATGCAGCTCACGTACAGTGTGAAGCTATAAATGAAGCTGATCACCCACCTATAGTTAACTGGCCTTTTACAGTTGTTAATGAGCAACCGTTATATAATGCTGGTGCGGCTACTTTACAGGATTTTAGATTACACAAATCGGAAGAGCAAGAGTTAGTTATAAAAATATTAGAACTAGCAGGTATAACAATTAACAAACCTGGTTTATATCAAATAGCAGCAGGAGAAGAACAACAACACACAACAACATCACCTAAATAATAAATATGGCAAATTATAACTTAAATAATACTGCTTCAGCTTACTATAGTGATCCTAACAAGTTTGGTAATTATCAATTTACTCAACTGAGTCAAATTGTTGATAATTTTCTTGTTACATTTTGTACTGAAGGAAAAATATTAGCAGGAACTAGAAGAGGTGAGGTTCAATACCACGCTAACAGAGCAATGCAAGAGTTAAGCTTTGATACTTTTAAATCTGTTAAGTCTCATGAAATAGAAGTTTGTCCATCTTTATGTATGCCAATGCCACACGATTATGTTAACTACGTAAAGTTAACGTGGGTAGATGATGAAGGTATAGAACACGTAATATACCCAATGTCTAAAACTAGTAATCCATTTGCAATACAACAAGACGCGGATTGTAGTTATGTAACAGATATATTAACATGTGTTTTAAAGCATACTGATAACATTGGTAATGGTGTAGTTTATACTACAACACAGCAAATACATAATTGTTTTGGTGTGTCTGGTGAAAGTTTTATATATTCTGCCCAGCAGTTTCATGCTGACGTTATTGTTGGATCTACATTTTCACACGGAGGTACTTTGTACACAGTGAATGATATAACCAACAAGAGTTCTACTGTAAGTGCTTTTAGTGGTAATTATTATAGAGTTGGAATAACTCCAGCTATATCTGCAAACATAGGTGTAGCGCCTAGCGAGGGTTCTGGTGGTCAAACCGTGAGTTTAGTACTTAACAACACGCTTACTTCGCTGAGTTGTGCTCCTGGTTATGTAGAGGTTGTAAATCCAGGTAGTCCTTATTCGAGTGGTACTTATTGCTGTAAAGACGTTAACGGTGACGGTGTTATTGACGAAGATGATAAAAATGGTTTGGCAGAACAAATACCATCTAACACTACTGATAATTGGAAAACATCTAATCTAAACGCTAACAATGATACTGACAAAAGTAATGATACAGACGTTTATGATTTACATGTAGGTAAACGATATGGCTTAGAGCCTTCGTGGTCACAAACTAATGGTTGGTACTACATTGATGATTTACGAGGTAAAATATGTTTTAGCTCTGATCTACAGGGTAAAACAATAATATTAAAATATATAAGTGATAGTCTTGGTACAGCTGAAGAATTACAAGTGCACAAGCTAGCTGAAGAAGCTATGTACAAGTGGATAGCTTATGGTTGTCTATCTGTTAAAGCAGATGTCCCTGAATATCTAGTTAATAGATATAAAAAAGAAAAGTTCGCTGAAACTAGAAAAGCAAAAATAAGGTTATCAAACGTTAAAATAGAAGAGATAGCTCAACAATTTAGAAACATGTCTAAACATATAAAATCTTAATTTATGCCAGAGTCTAAAAATACTTTCCGAGGAGGAAAGATGAATAAGGACATGGACGAAAGGCTCATGTCCAATGGAGAGTATAGAGATGCTCACAACATAGAAGTTTCTACTTCTGAGGGTGCTAACGTTGGTGCTGCACAGGTTATTAAAGGTAACACGGCAACTGGTTTATTAGCAAGATCTTTAGGTAAAACTATAGGGCACGTTGTAGATGAGAAGACTGATAAAATATTATTCTTAAGAACGTACCAGCCTTTTGATCAGAGCAGTGGTCCTGATAATGTGTACGCAGCTATGAAAACTAGTTATGACGATGCTAATGGTGCTGATGATGATTTATATTATTCTGACGATATAATAGAGACTAATAGCGCTGGTACTTCTAGTTACATTGGTTGTGATAAGTATAGAGTGTTGGTAAATATAGGTGATTTAAATAGCGCTGTAACAATGGGATTAGATAGTGATAGCAGTTGGAACTATTTAAAAGGAGCGCATCCTGTTAGTGGTAAAAGACCTATGAAACTTGTTTATTTAGTTTTAAATAATGTTGTTCAAAATTTAGCCACGTTGTTTAGTGCTCATGGTGGCGAGTTATATTTACATACACAACCAACTTCTAATACACATGTTGTTACTTTAAAAGACAAGTATGGTGCAGATAACACAGTTGCTATTACCTCTGGTGGTAATGGTACAAAAAATTACGCTATATTTGAGTCTGAAAGAGTTTTTAATTTTGAAGCATTAACAGCGAGAAATTATATTACTGGTATAAACTTAATAGATGATATGTTATTTTGGACAGATAATAATTCTGAGCCAAAAAAAGTAAATATAAAAAGATTAAAGTTAGGTACAGATTCAAGTGGTAATTATGGTAGACCTACTAAACTTTTTATAAAAGATAAAAACAATGTAAATGGAGCTTCTGATGCTGACTGGTTATTACCACATCACGCTACAGTTGCTAAACTAAGTCCTACAAAATCCATTAATTTTGACGCTTACAATACAGATCAACTTAGAAACGGTACAAACTTTACAGCTGAAAAAGGATTATATGGTTATAAACCTATTATAATAGATACTACTTGTAACGCTTTATTTACAGGCACAACAGGCGTCGACGTTTCAGCAAATACAAATACAGTAAACAATGGTGGTTTGTTAATGACTAACACATCAACGTTTACATTTAAACCAAAGTCTAAAGTTCACTACAAAATAGGCGATACGTTACATTTTAAACTTACGTTTACAGACGCATTAGGAGACACAGACGAAGCTGAGGTTTATGCTGAAGTAACTGGAGCTGGAGCTTTAAATGGTTTTGGAGGTGGGCAAGGTGCGAATACACAAGAAGCAGATGTAATAGGTACTGACAAATATGGTTGTAAAATAAAGTCAATAACAGTAAACACACCAATAACACTCAAAGCAGAAAAATACACATGGGAAGTTTCACTTGTGCAAAAATCTCCTTTCTTTGAGTTTAAATTTCCTAGATTTTCTTATAGATATAAATATTCAGACGGTGAATACTCTACGTTTGCACCTTGGACTGAAGTAGCTTTTGTGCCTGGTACTTTTGATTACTTACCTAAAAAAGGCTTTAACTTAGGTATGAAAAACCACATGAGATACTTAAAGATTAGGGACTGGAGACCAAAAGATACTCCTTCTGATGTTGTTGAAATAAGTATACTTTATAAAGAAACAGGTTCTACAAATGTATATACTATAGATAAGTTTGAAAAAACAGATACAGAGTGGACTACAAAAGGTGTTATAGCTTCTGAAACGTCAAACACTAGTATAGTTTGGAACGATCATGGTTCTTATTTATTAGACTCAGATCTAATACACGCTGTTGTTCCTGGTAACCAAATATTAAGACCTTGGGATAATATACCTAGAAAAGCAAAAGCACAAGAAATAATTGCTAATAGAATTGTTTATGGTAATTACTTGCAAAACTATAACATGATAGATGAGAGTGGGCCAAGTTATATAAAACCTAAGTTTGAAGTTAATCTATTAGAAAGAGCTGGTAACGAACCTAAAAAACCTTTTAAGTCTCTTAAATCATTAAGAAAATATCAAATAGGTGTTGTTTACTCTGACAAATATGGTAGAGAAACTCCAGTGTTAACAGACAAGTCAGCTGTATTTAGAATTGAAAAAGAAAAAGCGCCTAAATACAATAGTATAGACGCTAAAATAACTACAGCAGCTCCTAAGTGGGCTAGTAAGTTTAGGTTTTATGTAAAAGAAACTTCTAACGAATATTATAGTTTAGCTATGGATCGTCATTACGATGCTAAAGATGGAAATATATGGTTATCGTTTCCTTCTGCTGAAAGAAATAAACTTCAAGAAGATCAATTTATAATACTTAAAAAACAACATGGTAACGATGTTTTTGTTGAAGATGAAGCAAGATATAGAATACTTGATATAAAAGGTACTGCACCTGACTATATAAAAACAGAAAACCATTATTGGGGTACAGTAAATCCTGTTAATGAGTTTGGTGGTATTGGTTTTGAGGCTTCGGGTTATCCTTATACTGGTAGACAATATATTGACTTACCACAAGAGCAATGGGATAGCAGTAGCTTACAAAATATAGGTGTATTACACACAAGTAAATCTATAGAAATAAAAATAAGAAACACAATAACAAAAGAACAGTCTGGTTGGTATACTGTTTCAAATATAGAAAGCCATAGAACTGGAGAAAGAAAAGTTAAAAGAATAAAGATAAAAGAGTTATTCAAAGATGATATGAGCTTTACCTCTAAAGACCAAGGCACAACAATGGTTACAGGTTTAGTTATAGATATAAGAGAAAGAAAACTAGTTAATAGTGCTCAGTTTGATGGTAGGTTTTTTGTTAAAATACAAAAAGATTCTGTTATAAAAAAGAACTTAGCTACAGCTGAAGGTAGTGTACCTTCTAGGTTTATAGTAACAATGTCTAAACAGATTTCTTACATAGATTATTATGGTGTGGGTGGTGTTCATGGATATTCTACTGGTGGTATGAGGTGTCAAGGTAATGGTGTTAGAGGACAAACGCCACATCCTGGCCATACCGGTAATTATATTTCTGATGCAAAAAGTTTTAGCTGGAAAGGTAGTAATGTTACAATGGGACAAGGTGCTTACTATAGTACGCCTAATGGTGGGTTCGTTCCTGGCGTTCCATCTTTATATAGTGGGCCAAATTTTGCCGCTGCATACACGGTTCCTTGGGGTGATCAATATGTGCCAAATACTGATTTAATAAACTATCCAAATCAAAGTGGTGTTACAGGTATTACTGGTAACTCAACAACTAGAACCAGTAACAATACTATTAGCAGTTATTCTTCTAACAGCCAAGATATAGGGCAGTTAACATTAAAAGGTGGTTATTATGACTGGAAAGCTGGTTCACCTGGTTGGATAGATTATAGCGCAAATTCTGGTGCTTCTGACACTGTGGGTGTTTACGCGGCTTTAGGTAGTACTTCTGGAACAAATGGACTTGGATCTTCTCCACATCCTTTTTATTATGCTAACTATGATGCGGTGTATAGTTTACACAGTGGAAGCTCTTGTGATAATACACCTTGGGTTTCTAGACCTTTAGTAACAAGGCATGGTACCGCTTGGAATTATTTTACTAGTTGGGGTGGTAAATACGGTGCTAATGGTAGAGGTAAGTTTGGTAAGAGAGATAATATAAATAACCAGTCTGGTGGAGTTTGGGATCACGCTGCTGTTTGGCCTGGTGTTGATGGACAATCGTATGTTGGAGGTACATCTAGTGGTGGTACATCTTGGAGATTTAATAGAACTCACATGAGTTTTCTAGGTAATGGTAGTGAAAGTAATCCTGTTGGTGGACCTTGGCCTACCAACTGGGCTAGACATTTACAAATGTTTGCTAGTACCGCTAATGGATCTTCTGAAACATCACCCGCTGTTTATGAAAATATGAACTTAACGGGTCACTATCCTTGGTCGTATAACTTCCAGTTTAAAACAGCTTATATTGCTAATTTTGATACTATGCACATTAACAATATACTTGCTGGAGGTGAACACAATTATCAATATCCAAACTGGAGATCTAGATATAATGGTATTGGTGAAACTACTAGCTCTTCTGCAACAGGTAAAGTAGCTATGTACGGTAAAGACTGGAACGAAAATATAAGTATAAATAGTTGGGATAATAGTACTAGTTCAGGAACTGGTACAGAGCACTCAAGAAGCAAAATTTCTTGGGCTTACACTGGTGACGGTGCAGATAAACCTTGGGATACGCCGGGTAAACAACATATAAGAACTTGGGGTGCTACTGGAGATGCTTATGGAGAAGATGCTGAAACACCTGTCTTTGAAGAAAAACAATACGGTGGTGGTTATATGAGAAGAAGTTCTCACCACCCTAGCAAACGATGGTGGGAAGCTTGGTGGAACGGTAATGGTTGGACAAACGAAGACTGGGATAGTAATAGACCTTATTATAACAATGGTGGTGATACAAAACTTCAATCAAGAAAAGAAAGACCAGATAGAAGATGGTTTATAGATCACTGTGGAGCAGCGCAAGATAAATGTGGTATTGGTGTTGGTAGAGGTAATTCAAGACAAATGGATTTAAGTTTCGTTGGTTTTGGTACTGGTGTCGATAAAAATGATGATTGGACTTTAGCCGCTGCTTCTGGAGAACAAGCCTTTGCAGACGCTATGGTAACACCTGGTACTCAGTTTAGATTTAGAGAAGATCCTTTTCAAATAGTATATACTATAACAAAAGGTCAAGTTAGTATAGCTCAAGATCCTGGTTATGTAGATTCTACCACTGGTAAATGGGTGGATTCAACAACTTCAAATGACGGTGAAAACCCTTATATATTAAACTATAGTTCAGATCCAGACGATGCAGATACTTACGATATTCTTAATAGAAGACTTCGTTTACGAATAACAGTAGATAAAGAGTTCTTTGTTACGGATAATATAGAGAACGATCATAACTTGGTAAATTACCTTGGACAAAGAACTACATACAACGCTAATGCAGCATCAGCGTTACAAAGGTATCCTCAAACAATGTGGAATGGAACTTCTTACACTACATCTGGAGACAGAACTGGAGTTAACACATTAAGAGCTTGGCATCCACTTTCAAACGCGTTTAACGTTTTAGGTGGTCACAACGTTATGAATCCAGCTACTTTATCTAAAGATCTAACATCTACAACGTATTTTGACTCTTATGGAAAGCCTAAACCTGGAGCGTTGCAAACAGATCCTACAAAACCACATTACAATCCTAGAGGTGTTACTATTGTTAGATATGATGAAACACAAAATCCTTTATCACCATTTTTAATAGCAGATAACGAAGAAGACGAATATGGTACTAATAGAGCTATAAGAGGTTGGATACCTTGGACTGTTAAATATACAAAACCACATACTGAGCCAACCGTACCAGTTGCTTCTGGTGACTGGCCAAATACATCTCAGTTTTCCCCTCATGGTAGTGAGTGGTCTTACGTGTTAACAACAGCTAATGATGTTGGTGGGACAGGTAAAAAAGAGTGGATAGACTTTGTAGACACTATAAACTTTCAATCTTTAAGTGCTAGTTTTGGTCCAAATAGAGATCATTTTAATCAAGACCCTTGGCATTCTTATAGACTTGCTACTACTACAGGTAAGTCAACAACAGAAACTAGCTCTACCGCTAACACTGGCGGTGGAGCAAGTGCTCCGGTTATTAATACTCCAGTTGGACAGTTTTATAACAATATTAATAGTACTACAGAATATAATATAACCTCCGACGATGATAGTAAAAGAGCTGTTGGCGCTGCTTCTAGTAATAACGGTGCTGCTTATTTAGGAATTAGTGGTAACTCTAAAATAGGTTTACATGAATGGGGAGCTAATGCACAAACAATAGAAATACTAGTTTCTTATGATGCTAATAACAATGGCACAGAGGTTCCGATGAATACTAATCCGGCTATATGGGAAACAGAACCAAAAGAAGATATAGGTTTAGATATATATTACGAAGCTACACAAGCATATCCAATTAACATAGATGACGACACTGTTAGTCTTATAGCTGAACCTGGTATGAGAATAAAAGATCCTTTGGAAACAGAGCATAAATTTTATACAGAAATATCAGCTTTACCTTGTTTAGGTGCTAACACTTCAGAAACTATAACTTTAGATGATGCTGGTAATACGGATATTGTAGATGGCATGGTTGCTGTTGGTACTGGTATACCAAATAACACTTGGAACGGTGTAGCTCAAGGCGGTAGTAGAGTTCAAAGTTATAACTCTACGCTTGGTACATTTAAGGTAGACAATGGTTCTAACACAACAGCTATAGCTTTAACAGCTAATTGTACTAGCGTTACGTTTAAAGTAGCTGCACCTAGTGCTAGTACCGCAAATTTATTTGTAACAGATTCAACTGGTCTTGCTAATACTGATTACGTTTATGCTATAGATTCTTACGGTGATCTAGTAAGTGGTATAGGTGCTTCCGCTTGGAGTCACGCTAAAATTACAGCTGTAGATAACAGTACAACGCCACATACTGTAACAATAGATCAAACGCAAGGAGACAGTAGATTTTTAAAAGATACCACGTTAATAAAACATGAATCATTTAAATATCCAAATATTATTCTTTCTACAAACGTTGATAAAATTACTTTTTCAAATGCAGTAGAAAACTCAACTATAGCCGATGCCACTACTTTAGAGCTTGACTGCGATGGTATAAGTACTTTTGTTGTTACAGAAGGAGTGACAAACGTAGGTGCCACATCTTTGTTTATAGAAACATCTCAACATAATAAAAAGAGAGAATTACCTTGGTGGAACTGTTATAGCTTTGCTAACGGTGTTGAGTCTGATAGAATGAGAGATGATTTTAATGCTGTTAGAATAGATAAAGGTGTTAAAGCATCTATGCCTTTAGCAACACCTTATGAAGAAGAAAGAAAAGGTAGCAGCTTTATATTCTCTGGAATATATAACTCTACTAGCGGTGTTAACAATACAAATCAGTTTATACAAGCAGAACCTATAACAAAAGATTTAAATCCTATATATGGTTCTATACAAAGAACAATAGCTAGAGATACTGATCTTGTAACATTTATGGAAGACAAAGTGTTTAAAATACTAGCTAAGAAAGACGCGTTGTTTAGTGCTGGTGGTAGTGCTGCATTAACAGCTTCTAACAAAACACTAGGACAAGCAATTGCTTTTTCAGGTGATTATGGTATATCTAAAGATTCTAACTCAGTTGCTGTTGCAGGATTTAGAATGTATTTTACAGATAGAAACAGAGGTGCTGTATTAAGATTATCAAGAGATGGAATAACACCTATATCTAATAATGGTATGAAAGATTATTTCTTTGATAACTTCTCCGCTATAAACTCTAATCATGGTTTGATAGGAACTTTTGATGATAAAAAAGATACTTACAATTTAACTTTTTATGGTTATACAGACACGTTAGGTAATGCTAACCCAACTATAAGTTTCAGTGAATCTGTTAAAGGTTTTACAAGTTTTTTAAGTTTAAAAAGTGGAGATAGCGATACTGATTACAAATTAATAAACGGTGCTGGTTTTAACAATCAATATTACACTTGGCCTGTTAGTTTAGACCTTGGTACTAACGAGATGCATAAAATATATAAACACCACTCAAATAATACGCATGCTAATTTTTATACAACACAACATTATCCTTCTATAGATGTTATATTAAATGATGCTCCTGATACGGTTAAGAATTTTAAAACTATGAATTATGAAGGTTCTCAATCAAAAATCATAGTTCAAACAGCTGGTGCGACTGGTGTGTCTACAGATGGTGAATATTACAATAATACAGCTAAATCAGGTTGGTATGTTGATAGTATAACAACAGATCAACAAGCTGGTAAAGTTCACGAGTTTATAAATAAAGAAGGTAAGTGGTACGGTAAAATAAAAGGTATTAGCAATTCGTCTAGTCGTGCAGTTGATTTAAAAGCGTTTAACGTGCAAGGGTTAGCTCCAGCTTATACAGGTACAACAACAACGGTGGTAAGAGTTGATGATCTTTATCCTTGGCCACTAAATGAATCGCTACAATTAGGAGATCTTTTATTTAGTGCTGGTACACTAACCAACAACCAAAGTAGCACAACAACGTTTTTAGGTATTGTTACAGCTATAACTCCTGATAATGGATCTACTGGTTATCATCAAATAACACATGATAATTCTGGTAGTGCAAGTGCTCCAACAAACGGTCAGTTTATATTTTTCGCTAAAGACGAAAGAGTTAATTTAAGATCTGTGTTAGG
>MDTD01061665.1_pt1 | contig 14251 bp, 9 predicted proteins | sample 811221 | NCBI WGS metagenome assembly MDTD01 (sample SAMN05326646, study PRJNA326480) | marine metagenome | isolation source: seawater | place: Pacific Ocean: South West | collected 2011
GAATATTACAATTAACATAAACTAGATTAGATTGTACAGCCTCTAAATCAACACTAAACTTTTCTAGTGAGTTGATTGATTCCGCTACCTTCCTAGCTCTGATGTGATCCTCAGAAAGGCGTTCAACATGATTGTCTAGAGCAAAAAGAGCACCTGAGGCGATTATTCCCGCTTGTCTCCAGCCTCCCCCAAACATTTTTCTCCATCGGTGTGCTTTGTTGATAAATTTTTGAGAACCTACTAGAACGGAGCCAACCGGAGCACCAAGTCCCTTCGAGAAACAAATTGACACAGAATCATAATCCCTACACATTCGTTTTACATCAACTCCTGTGGCGATAGCTGCATTAAATATTCTAGCACCATCAATATGAGTTGCGCAGCCATTTGCTTTAGCAACAGCTGCGATTTCGTCAAGTGTTTTTTGTTCGTAGCAGGCGCCTCCTCCAAGGTTTGAAGTGTTTTCAACACATACAAGAGTCCCATCAGGGTAATGCGACCCAGAGCCCTCGGCTTTTCGAATTGCTTTCTTTACCTGTTCACCTGTCATAAGTCCCCCTTTACCTTCGACCAGAGAAATTGATGCGCCGCAGAGCGCAGCATAACCTCCACCTTCGTACTTGTAGATGTGGGCAGTTTTGTCGCAGATAATTTCATCCCCCGGATTAGTATGAGTCCTCAAAGCAATGGCATTCGCCATTGTTCCACTGGCGACAAAAAGAGCCGCTTCTTTACCGAACATCTCTGCGACTCGATTCTGCAACTCAATTACAGTTGGATCATCACCTAGAACATCATCACCTACTGGTGCCTTTTCCATGACCGTTCGCATTGCGGATGTAGGTTGAGTAACCGTGTCACTACGGACATCAACACGATCCGATAGATATTCTCGCATGGACAACCCAGTTCGTTTTCACTCAAAGCAGTTTCAGGTCGCTGGTTATTGCGTCAACCGCTGATCGTGGTGATGGCCCAATGCCAAGCACAGTTACCGTGCCTGGAGGTATCTCGGTGTGTCCAGCATCCTTCACTAGATCACATACGAGACCACCTTCCAAGGCCTTTGCATATAGCCGTCGTAAGTGTGGCTCATCATCAGCACGAACTACTATTTTTCTCGCACCAACGTTGTTCCACCTTTCGTACAGCCTTGCTGTTTTTTTCTTGGCTTTCATAGCACAGTTTACAGCGGCATGGGAGCATTGTGCAGCAAGTTTACCTTTTGAGAGTTTCAAATCATCTCGGGTCACAATGACCATTGTAACTTCATTAAGAGGAGATGCCATCTGCCTCACCAATGAAGTGTTGTGATTCTGATAATAATTGATCTTCAGTAATTAGGTTAGCAAGCCAAGGGCCAATCCAAAATGCTGAAACTACGCTTGCCAGAGCATGGACCACGTCAAATGGTAGTCCATTTAGAATGTAAATTCCAAAATCTTGTAATGACATCCCGCTCGTGTAAATTGATAGAGAAACCCACCAATCGAAAAGCACTGATGCCAAAATTGAGGTGACTACTATACGTCTCATTTCCAATTTGCTATCTATTATCAGATTAAGCCTAGAACCCGCAAAAGCAACAGCTGCCCAACCGCTTGCTTGGAACAGAGTCCACCATCCATGTGATAATACGACATTGGAAAGTAGAGTTGTAATGATTGCAAAGGCCATTCCACGTCTAGCACCAAGGCATGCTCCAACAATAAGACACATCAGGGTAACAGGCTGAACATTCGGGAATGGCTCAAGCAAGATTCTACTTGCTGCAGCTGCTAATGTAATACTAACAAGAATCAGGACATCTTTCTTAGTGGATTTTTTTGGCTGGCATAGTAATACAAAACAAGTTGCGATTAATATTACATTTAGAGTAAGGAACTCAAAAGGTGCAAGAGAAGGCCCATGTGTTCCAGATGTTAGCACCATGAATCAATCTGATGAGGTCCTAGGCTTGAACTCTACGCAAGTGACCATCTAACAACAGAGCCTTCATCTAACTCTGCTAGCGAAATTCCGACATTGGACCTAGTGCCGTCGACAGTAAATTCCCATCCATTACCAGTAATACCGTCAAATGATGTAATCCATACGCCGATATCAGTAGTTTCATACTCTACACTTACACCAAGGTTTGATGCTGCAATATCTGTTAATTCCTCAACGGTATTGTATCCTTCATATCCTCCATCGACAACAGTTCTATTTTGTAATTCGATTACTAAAACCTGAGTCCCCTGCCAATCATTTGGCCAATCATCATCCCAGTCTTCATTTGAGGACTGTAATTCAGATACCCCTTTTGACCAAATGGTAGATACCTCTGGCAAAGTTACAATTGCTACTACTAGAAGTGTAAGAAGACCACATCTGACTACCGCTACTTGATTGGATTTTAACTGCAAAGAAAATGTGACAAGAATAAGTATCAATATCAGTAATAGTGCATAATCAATATCAATTGGACTTTTATCATGTGTTTGATTGGAAATACTATTTATTGCATAGTTCCCTACGGTTACCATTAGAATTCCATTATCATCTCCAAAAGCCATGGAACCATCGTCCGAAAAACCAGGCCCTGCGGTTTTGAATGTGTTATATTTGGTATCATAAGTTGTTAGGTTTTCTCCAGGAACACCATAAGACCAACCCCCTTCTAGTGTATTACTAGAAAACCAAATTCTGTCAATTTGCCCCGGGACGTACTGTCTAACGATTTCCCCATTAGTCCTATAATTTGTCCTTCCTACAACTGAACATGTTTCATCACACTGCATTTTTATTACATCATTTAATGTACCCAAATAGACATTATCTCCAACAAGAATTGGGATTGCTGGTGATGGTCCCTCAGTAGAGATTAATTCTTCATCAACGAAGATGCTTGATGAACCTTGCGACTGAAGATGAACTAGGATGCCGGCTGGCGTCTCAAGGGGTGCATGTCTTATTTTCCCTTCTCCAATTTTTTGACTTGTAATTATTCCATCCTTAGAAATATGGTTCAAAACTCCGCCCTCATCGCCTATCAAGTAGCCGTCTTCGGTCACTGTAATGCCATTGCGCCAGCCAGTTTGCGATAGTTCAACCCTCAATGTTTCAGATCCATCTGCAAGGCAAAATCTGGATAGGCCCTTGTTTGTTGGAACAACGATCTCATCAGAATCAAGAGCCATCGCACCTGTTATTCCATAATTTACTACTTCAGTTTGCGATTGCCAAATCAGACTGCCTGTTGTGAAGTCTAGGGCTGTTACTCTTCCATCGGTCCAGCCAACAATAACCATATTATCCCAACTTCCGCAATCTCCACTATCAGATTGGACATAAACCAACGGACTCAAATCATGATTTGTTGAGAAATCATTTGTATACCTCCAGTTCTCTTCACCTGTTTGTAAATCAAAACTGTATACTTTTGGCCTATCCTCTCCAGTCCAAAAATCGGATGTTCTTACAATCACTGAATCTCCGATTATGATTGGCTTAGTAGAAATAAATCCGTTATCCAAATCTAGTTCCCAATAATGATTCTTGGTATCATGGTCAGCAATAGAATTTTGCGGAATAAGAATACAAAATAATATTGCAATGGACAATAATAGAATACGCTTCATTCAGAATGCCTCATTATCGTTTCTCTCAATAAGGCGCTTACCGTTTTACCATCCGCACTACCGCCACATTTCTGCATGACAACTCCCATTAGCGGACCCATAGCTCCCATTCCTCTTTCCTTGACAAAGTCGAGTCTCTCCTCAACTACTTTCTCAACAATTGTGAGTAAGTCCTCAGCTGCTGCTGGTTTGTATCCCATCTTTTGAGCCCATGCTGATATCTCATCCAAACTAGGATTTTTTCCTTTGAAGTGTTCAAGACTGAAACTGATTCCTTCTTTAGTAATGTGACCTTCCTCTTTGGCTGTAAGGATTAATGCCATTAGCCCATAATTTGCTTGGTTTTCTAAAACCATAGTTGCCCATGCCTTGGGTGGTAAACCATTCGAATGAGCAATGAAATGGTCATCCAATTCACGAGATACTAACTGACCGATTTGGTCTTCGCTTAGTTCATACCCTCGTAACCTATCCAACCTCTCATCGCGTGTCATTGGTAAATTTTGTAATACTTTTGTCCACCTTTCGCTTGATATAGTGAGTGTTGGAATGTCTGTCTCAGGATACATTCTGGCCCCGCCTGGTAATGGGCGCATAGGAGTCGTCGTTCCATCCTCTGGTGACCCCTTTTTTATCACGACATTTCTTACTTCTTGGGGTATTCTTTCAAAAGCCAATCTTGCCCTATTAAGGACACTTTCCAATGCCAATCTTGCTTGCCATTCAGGAGCAAGGCAAAGGACGAATGCATCGGTATTGGACAGTAACTTCCTTACTGAATCTACACAATATTGATCGATGCCATAGGCTGGAAGCTCATCGGAGTGATAAACTCCAGCTACTCCTGCTAATTTAGCTGCACCTGCTAATTCTCTACCCAGTCTTGGTAACTGGGAGTTGTCTACGTCAAATTCCTTTTTACCAATAAGGCCGTTAAACCCGGGAAGTGGTAATGCCAACATAACTGACCCTGATTCTAAACCTTCTGTTATTCTCTTGGAATCACACATACCAAATGAAGCAGAAACATCGGTCAAATCTAATGTTAATAATTCTGAAACCTCATCTTTAATTGATATAGATTCAATATCCCTATCAGAGGAAAGTTTTGGTAGGTTATTTTTCTCTCTCAACTTGTTAGCCAAACGGTAGAAGTGAAGTTGGCGAGCCATCTCACATCTTACGATTTTAGGAATCCATTCAAGATCCTGACAGCCTTTTATCTCAACTCTATCTCCACATTTAATTGAAACATTCAAATCTTGCCTGATGCTTCCCAGTCCTCGTCTTACTTTTCTTGTATCTCTAAGCGTTCTACCAAGGGCAATGGATGTTTGTTTTGCATGTTCAGGACTCTTAACATCAGGTGCTGTGGCAATTTCGATCAAGGGAATTCCCAGTCTGTCAAGGTTCCAAGTAACAATCTCCCCATCTAACGTTAGTTCACTACTTAATTTTCTAGCACTGTCTTCCTCTAAACACAAAACATCGATACCCACTGGACCGTCTTTTGTTTCTAGTATTCCGTCTGTTGCTATGAGAGTAGTTCGCTGGAAACCACTTGTATTGGACCCATCAACTACTGTTTTGCGCATCGTCTGAAGTAGCGGAACTGGGTGAGCATTCAACATACCTGACACGGTTAGCGAAATATCCAATGCGTCATCATCGTGAGGTAAGGGGGGTTGCTCATCTAACTCTATCAAACCTGAATTCGGTGCTTGGCAATAAACAAATGAACGGTTTCTACGTTCTTCAAATCTCGCTGCAATATCTACCTCACCGGCCTCACCACTAGAGGACCTAAGCTTACGTTTGTACTTACTCCAATCTTTTGGTAGGCTTTCTATTGTTACGTCATGGAGTTGTCCTGGTTGTCTTGAATGTAATTTTCCAGTTGCGAGTTGTTGATGCACTTCAATCCCGCACATGAAACCAAGATTATCAGGATTAAGCGCTGCTGGGTTTGCCACATCACCTATCGGTTCCATGTTATCACCTGAAATATCTCATCAATATGAGAACATCGTTTCATACCGGTTGTAGTGTATCATAACCGCGAGGTCTGATTAATCTCCCATCTGTAACCAGTAAATCGATTATATCCTGCGCTACATCTCTTGATATTTCAGCACGGCCAGCTTCTGTCAAGACATCAGTAAGAGCTACAATCTCTCCTGTCTCTGAATAAACTCGTTTGACAATTTCTAAGATAACTCTCTCTCTGTTCCTCGCTGATGCTTTTTTCCCAGATTGTAACGTAGTTTCATCGTAATTCTCTCCCATCAACTCATGTCGCCATAATTTTGTGAGCCTAATGGCTCTACGTGCATCTTCTATCGTCGCTTCAGAAGATAATTTAACCCTTGCCGAAGCTTGACACAACCGATACAAGCCTTCGATTGCTCTTGCAGATATCGCAATCGAATCATGCGATTCTCCTCCTTCTCTTCGGGTTTCAACATAGAATTTTTTCAATGACGTTTTCGCTTCATCTGTAAGTTGTGGATGAATCGTACGTTTTGCGAATGCGACATATTTTCTTATTAGATCCCGGTTTACTACACCATCCTCAATGTGTAATCCTTCCTTCGCTGCGGACTTAGTTGGGTCGACTGCGCTGCCTTGTTCAATGAGAATCTCTGGCGTCGAGTCTGCTCGATTATTCATTATGTGGTCTGCAATTTGTTTATCGTGATCGGTCGCTGGCTGATCAGTCAAAAGCCAAATTACGTCAAACCTCGATATTAAGGCCGGTTTCAGGTTTATCTGTTGTGTGAAGGGGACTTCTGTCACTGATTGGAAACGCCCTGCTTTTGGGTTGGCTGCTGCTAATATTGCACAACGTGTGGATAAAGTTGCATTTATTCCCGCCTTTGATACTGATATTCGTTGCTGCTCCATTGCCTCATGCATAGACGAACGGTCGTTTTCATTCATCTTATCGAATTCGTCAATCGCTGCCAATCCAAGGTCTGCAAGCGCAAGAGCCCCTGCTTCCAAAGTCCATCGACCATCTGCTGCTGAATCCTGAACCGCTGCGGCAGTTAAACCGGCAGCTGATGCCGACATACCTGAAGTGAATCTACCACGCGGGGAGATTTGTGACATATAGGATAGTAGTTGTGATTTTGCTACCCCGGGGTCTCCCATTAGCAAGATATGAATATCGCCTCTAAGTCTTGTTCCATCCTTAGCTTTAGAAGCAACTCCTCCAAATAATTGCAGCATCAATGATTCTTTCTGTCTGTTCATTCCAAATATAGACGGTGCAATAGAGCGCGTCAATAATTCATGTATGTCTTCCCGTTTGGCAAGATCTTTAATTTCCCTTTCCTCTTCTTCTGTAATTTGAATTTCTTCTAGTGGAATGTCTTCTCGCTCTATGCTGTGAATTCGCATAAAAATATCAAAAATGGGAGTATTTTTCCCCGCTTTTCTCTGCGAGCGGACAAATAGTACACCATTTGCAGTTACTCGATCTCCCGGATTTAGTTGTCCTGCAATATCGTGTTCAGCGATACACAATATCCTCTCTGGTTGGACTCCACCTCGTAGGTTCTCAGGAGGTTCTTGCAACTCTATAAACTGAGTATCGATAAGAATGGACTGCTCTATTTTTTGTGAGAAGCGGGTTTGTCCTTTTTTTCTTCCACACCCGTCGTCAATAACCATACATTCAATCGGTTCGATTAGCTCTTGTTCGTTAGGCTGATTAACATTGATAATATTGCCACAGCCTGCACATTCAAATGAAGCCATGTAGGTTCTTGGGAGGACTTTGCCGATTTTTGTAGCAATTGCATTAACCGAAATCATCAACCCTAAATCCTCACTACGTAGTTGTCGAACTGTTCTGTTCGAATCCGGAGGGAGTTCAGTTATTCTTACAAAGGCAACAATTCTTGGTGATCCAAGCTCTGAAAGAAGTAATCCCAGTGCTTGGTTTGCTGCTTGAGTATTGCTTTCAGGCTCCTCGATGATTGAAAGCGCAAAATCAGGATCGAACGACTCTATATCGCGATAAGAAACCTCCAAAGATTGATTGTCTGGCCATGAAACCTCTAGATTGTGTATAGCTTCGCTATAGTTGTCAAGAAGTAAAGTTCGCCATCTAGCTGGCAAATCAAACTCTTGTATTGTCACTCAATTTACCTCCGCTGGACATTATAATGGGTTGTCGGCCGCATATAATCATTGAGATGTTTACCCCACTCCCCTCTATTTCCACTCGAGATAAAGTGCATCATTCAACCTCCATTGGCTTCCATTGGAATACCGCCAAACACATTTCCTTGTTCCAAGTGGGCCATACATGCCGGCCCACTCTTTTGAACCCATCCGCGGAATATTTGAAAGATTCACAATCGACTCATCCCTATTAGAAAATAGATTAGGAGACCCAACTGAGAGAGAAATTCTCGTCCACATTCCTCCCAATACAACAGGCCCGCTTCCATGTATAATTTACTTAGCGCCATTCACTGGAACAGGTTTTGCTAGAGCCAACTGGAGAGCATTCTCAGAGACTTTGCCCCAACGACACGAACGTCTTGTAAAGAACGGAAATATGCCCCCCTGCATATTGGTGATGCCTGATACTTTTACTTCACTTGGAGGAAACCAGTATATTGATTCCGAAATACTTGGTAAATGGGGCTCATGGCTAAGGATTGACCTCGTCAATGAACTTTCAAAACGTTTCGAAATAAGCGGGTTCGGACTAGTAGGAAAATCAAGCGGTGGTTATGGAGCGATAGTTAGGGGGATGCTAGATAGTCAATGGGACGCCATCGCTTGCCACTCGGGAGACTGTGGATTTGAGCTTCTATACGGATTAGATATGGCAACGACTTTGACTTCCATTGCACGTTTTGGTGGTGAAAATGATTTCTTAGAACACGTTAAAAAGGCTAGTAAATTATCAAAAGATGACTTCCATACATTAATGATTTTAGCAATGGCTGCAAGCTACAGTGATGGTACTCTACCTGTGAATGAAAACTGTATATTTGATGATAAAAAATGGGCTGAATGGCTAGCTAGCGACCCATTAACCATGATTGAGCAATATCAAGATCTACCTCCATGTTGGATTGACGTTGGTGATTCTGATGAGTATAACATACACTACGGCCTACGCCAGCTACATGAAAGAATGACTGATTTTAACATCGACCACGTTTGGGAAGAGTTCCCTGGAACACACAGCGGGATTGACCACAGGTTGGACCTTTCACTTCCTTGGTTAGCTCACAAAATACAATCGGCATCATCATCAAATAGTTAGGAGTGGACATAAACATGGCAGATGAAATGGACTATGCGAGTAGTGGTGTTGACATCGACCTAGAGGGTCATGCAGTCGGTGCACTAGTTAGCGCATTATCCAATTCTGTCACAAGAAAGGGAAAGTTCGGCGCTCCTGTTGACCTACCCGGAGGATTTGGAGGAATTATCGAATTTGGAGAAAATTACCTCGCTCTTGCAACAGACGGTGTTGGTTCAAAACTATCAATTGCAACTGCACTAGACCAGTGGAGCGGGGTTGGCATTGACTGTATGGCGATGAATGTAAACGATCTTTTGTGCGTTGGTGCAGAACCTATTGCATTCGTAGATTACATCGCTGTCCCAAAGCCTAACCCCGATGTTCATGCCTCAATTGGTGCTAGTCTAGCCGAGGCATGCAGGAGAGCTAACGTTACCCTAGCGGGTGGTGAAACTGCGAGTTTACCCGGAATTGTAACGGAACTAGACCTCTCTGGAACGGCACTTGGTTGGCTCCCCAAGGGTAGTGAAATCACAGGAGCGACTTTAGAAGAAGGGGATTTGCTGATAGGCATACCGTCCTCTGGAGTCCACTCAAACGGTTATTCTCTTGTCAGAAAGGTAATCGCACATTGTGGAGTGGCATGGGAAGATCCTGTGCCATTTGAGGTTGATGAGGAGAGAATAGAGAGGTTTTGCGAGGGAGATATCACTCTTGGAGAGGTTTTCCTGAATCCCACCCGCATCTATTGTGATCCTATTGTTGAAATGATACAGAATGGGCCTTGCCCGCGAAGTTCCATACACGCTATATGCCATATTACTGGTGGAGGATTATCTAATCTTCTAAGACTACATGATACGTTTGGATGGAACATATCAAATCCACTCCCAATACTTCCTGAGTTTGCTTGGATTCAAGAGCAGGGCAATATTAGCGATAAGGAAATGCATAGAACGTTCAACATGGGCTGTGGAATGATAATCGCTGTTGGAAAGCAAGATGCTGAGCAATTATGCAAATGGCTTAAAGAAAAAGTGGACGGATGTGAAATAATCGGTGAAGTGGTGGATAACGGGAAGAGAGTAACACATTCAAACCAGAATATTGTTTACGAACACTATTGAGGGCTATTGATGAAACCTGACGGATGGCCGGGGCATATTTGGCTCGAAGGAAAAACCATTGTCCATCTGAAAGATAGTCAGGAAAGGCCATCCCATATGCCCAGAGGGCCAGCTACTAAGTCAGGAGAAGGTTTTCTAAATCCAGCAATGGCTCCAGCAAGGACACGATCCGTTATGCTACTAACTGATGCCTTAGAGAATGAATGGCTGGTAAAAAAAAATAAACCAATAAGAATTCTTGATGCATTATGTGCTACTGGTGTGAGGGCAAGAAGGTGGAGAAAAGAAGCTCCCCAACAAAACAGGATTAGGATTACTGCTAATGACCTTGATGTGAATGCTCAAATTTGGGGCAGAGAATCTCACAAAAACCATCCCATTGGCGACAATCTTGTTTGGGAAAAAGAAAAAGATAGATTTTCAATTCCGCAGTATGGAATCGTTGAAGATGGTATTCGTTGGACAAATAGTGATGCAAGAAAGGTTATGGTTGATGCTCCCTTTCAATGGATAGACATAGATCCTTTTGGATCACCCGTAAAATTTCTTGATACTGCAATACAGTCAATATCTAGAGTCGGCGTATTGGAGGTCACAGCAACCGATGTTGCAGCATTGTGTGGATCTACAAGAAACAGTGCAGCAAGAAGGTATGGTTCTGTTGGAATTACTGATTCGTATATGCATGATGACGCGACTAGAATTCTGCTTGCTACTATCGCTAGAATAGCTGCAATGCACGACAAGTCAATTCATCCAATTCTATCCTTATTCGACGGCCACTTCGTTAGGGTCAGTGTTTTACTTAGGCGCTCGAAAGAAAGTGCTTCTAACTGGAAGAAAAACGTAGGTTACCGTGTCAGGTCTGCCCCCTATCACTTCTCTGAGGCTCCGGAAGGAGAATACTCTGGGCCTCTGTGGACTGGTCCAATTTTCGATGCTGAAATAGCTGGTAGGATGACTGTGGATAGGGCTATTGATATCTGCTTTGGAAATGAAAATGATTATCCGAAAAATTGGTCGGATTTTGATGTAGAGCACTCAAAAAGAGAAATTATTAGAACTGTAAGACATATATCTGAATCTGCAAAACTACTTTCAGGGGAACACTTACTAGTCGCAATTGATGATCTTGGTATCGCTGCCGGGATTGGACAAATACCATCAATGAAGTCTATCAAAATGGGTTTAGAAAAACTAGGGTTTCAAATGGCTCAATGCCAGATGCCCGAACCAATGTTTGCCACGGATGCCGATTGGGATACTGTTCTTGATGTTGCTCGATCAGCCAAATGATGGGTCAATTTCATCATCAGGAGCAGGAAGCATTGTCTGTGAGTTTTCAAAAACTTCCCTAACGCTGTCCTCTATTCTTCTAGCGTCTTCTAATAAAGATGAAAGCGGGATGTCAATACCTGTTAGATCGGATATTGATTCAATAGCCAAAGCTGCTGCTCGAGCGTCGGGATACATCGGATTACAATCAGATAGTATTGCAGTGACATCTAAACCCAGTCTATCACCTTCAGCGATTAAGTAACCTGCAATACCTGCAACTATACCTTGTCGGACCGGTTCAATTCCCGCTTTTTTTAGCCTATCTCGGCCACTTTTTGAAGAGCTTACTCCATATAGAGAATCTTCTCTATCATCCATATTCTCTCTAGCCACACCATCGACAACGATCAATTGGTCAAAGCCTCCTTTTGTAAACCACTCCAAAACGGTATTCGCAAAGAGGATATCTCTTTCAGGACCAAACCTAACTTCAGCAGTAAATACTCCGACACCTTCTCCTTGGTATACCCTCACTGGGTGTTTAGGAACCTCATGATGAACTAATGCCATTGCAGGGAATTCTGAATTCAAAACTGTGCCCAGTTGCTTAAGTTTCAACTGACTAATGATATGGGATGCAGCAATTACACCAACCATTCCCACGGTAGAGAAACCGCATATTGCAACCCCATTTGTCGTTGGATCGGCATCTTTGTGAAGCACAAGGTCATAAGAAGTCTGCCCTGACATAGAAATCCCTACATTCCCTCATTCAAATGTATTACGAAGTTACTCAACGAATTCCGACCAGTCTTCTTCACCTGGCTCCCTGAACCACCAAACTCCTACCTCGTCTTCATACCATTCGGTCCCGTGCTCGTCGACTGTTATACCGGAGTCGTCGTCTTCATAGGCGTCGTCATATTCGTCGGAAATATGATCTGCGCTTGGTTTTTCAAACTCTGAAATAATATCAGGTCGGTCGGGTGACTCGTCTGTTATCGAGCGATCCTCAAAGTCATCTAAAGCAACGCCGACAGGAAGAGGTTTAGACGCACCTTTGGATTCTAAATCTGGTTCCAAATCAAGGTCGTCCTCATCCCAATCTTCAACATCACTATTTCTGATTCTCAGTACAATTATCACTACCAAAACCAGAACTGCGACTCCGCCGATACTCGCGATTAGAATCAGATTATTGTTAGTAGATTTCTTTGACGTACCCTGTTCTGATTGATTGGTGGGGCTCTCTTCTTGTTCGGGCTCGTCTACAATATTTTCCTCGACCAAATTCCATTGTATCATGTATGTATTTGGAACGTTTTCAAAGGTATCATAGTCAATCGTACTTTGAACTAAGTCCAATTCGATTTTACCTGATAGGAGATTATTTGCTGACAAATTCTGCAAAATTTGAACTTCGATTTCAAATTCTATTGCTGAAAATGCTGAGAGGACAAACGTTGATTGATTCTGGACTGGTTCAAACTGTATGAACTGTGACCATTGTGACCATCCATCGGGAATAAGAGTAAATTCAACTGAATAATTATTAGGATTCGTTGCATTACATGATATTTCTGTGTCCTCTGCTGGGTCGATTAAGACCTGCCCACAATCTATCACAATATCCAACATTTCTGTTGGCTCCCAATTAATTTCTTCTGACTCGTTTGCATCTTGTGTAGAGTTTTGAGGTGTTGTCACAAAAGGATTTACCACCAATTCTAGATTTCTTGTATTGGTATCAATCCAATCTGGCCCTGTTAGATTAATGAATAGTATGCCACCTCCATCAAGTTCAAATTCGATTTGCTGAGTTGAGTTTGTGAACTGCGCACTTCCACTTACAGAAATGTTGTTGGTAAAATTGTAAGCTGTCCACTCAAATCCTGCATTCTGCATTATGCTCTGCTGGACTGATTCTAATGCTTGTAAAGTAATATTAGCAGTTGTCATGTTTTGGCTATCCAAATTTAGGGCCTCTGCTTCGGCTGTAAATTCTGCAAGAACCATTACTGTTACGCTTGAAGATATAATTGCGCTAGATTTTGGACGTTCAATCTCATCACCAATATGACCGCTGTAATTAGCCCAAAATGTTACTTGACCAAATATGTCAGCAGAGTCTTCCACTAACTGCGAGAAATTATCCAAACTGATTGTCTCCCAGTTCTCAGAAATTAGGTATGTTGCCGAATTAGTTTCCATCTCTATCACAATATCCCCCGTAAGATTTACTTCGACACCATCGATTTTGCTACTTATTTGCAGACTAAAAGGTGAATTAAATGAAACATTATTACTTACTTCTAAGAATAGTTCTACGTTCATCGGGGTATCGTTTCTAGGGTAGGTAGGGCCAACAGATGATACAATATTCGACCGGTTTCCAAATGTATCGACTGCTACAACTGACGCCCAATATGCTTGACCGTCGATCAATCCAGAAAGATTGGTTTCAGATTCTGAGGGAGAGATTGTCTTCACAGGTGTTAGATTGGAGATGCCAGTAAACGAGAAGGTTTCTAGATATACCTCGTAGTTAGATATCGTTTCCGAAGATGGGGACCAGGATAAGTGTAGTTCTCCTCCCATATCAGGAGAAACATCGGTTAGATTTACACCCTGTATTGATGCTGGTGGAGCTGGGTATGGTATTGTAACCTGTAACGGATTTGAAAGGTTAGAAGTCACCCCAAATTCATGAACTGATCTGACGACATAAGTGTAACTTGAACCAGATGATATATCAGTATCAATATACAGGTTTGATAGCAACGTGTTAGCAAAAGGATTTGCTAAATCAATTGCCGAATTAGATGTAGATATCCTAAATAATTCAAAGCCTAGTAAATCAGGCCCGAAATCAAATACATCATTCCACTCAATTGTTACATTTGTATGTGACAGGCTCACTAATTGAATCGTCGGTGTTATTGGAAGAGCCA
>MDTD01019775.1_pt1 | contig 14250 bp, 24 predicted proteins | sample 811221 | NCBI WGS metagenome assembly MDTD01 (sample SAMN05326646, study PRJNA326480) | marine metagenome | isolation source: seawater | place: Pacific Ocean: South West | collected 2011
AAAAATAGGTGGACATCCTTACGAGATATTAGTTACAGACTTAAAACATGAGGACCCAACTAAAGAATTATACGGAAGACACGAAGTAAAAGAGAATATTATTTACATAAACGATGAAATAGCACCATCTAGAATGAAAGAAACTCTTATTCACGAGGCTCTACACGCCATTTTTTATAATACTGGCTTAGAACACGATGAAAGACAGATAGAAGCTATAAGTAATGGTTTATTTCAACTAGGAATAGGAGATTATCTGTGGAAGAAATCAGAAAAGCTATCTTAAAATTCAAAAGTCTAGGAAGAAGTGATATTGTTCAAAAATTACAACAAGAGTTAGACTCTCTTGAAAAGATAAGTAAGAACTTAGATTGGAAAAGGTATGAAAAAATACTTAGGAAACAAGAAGATAGGCCAGATATGGAGGATTTTCCATACGAATGTGAAAGCAAGGCAGATTAATGACTAATAATGACCAAATACTACAAATGATTAAAGATAGGCTTGATATAGGCGCCAAAAAATACGGCGAACAGGTGCCAATTGACGGAACACGAGACAATTTGAAAGAGAGCATTGAGGAATTGTTGGACTTATGCGTTTATTTATCTGCTGTAGCTTTGGAGTTACATAAAAATTATAGTAATAATGAAAGAGGCAAGTAATGGCTAAAAGAAAACTGTGGTCAGATGAAGAGATAGTAATACTACACCAGTATGAAAAGACAAATAAGTCTGCTTTTACTCTGTACCAAGAAATAAGACTAGCTGGATATAATAGAACATATAAAGCGGTTACAAGAAAAATAGAGTCTTTGGGTTTTAGAAAACCAAAAAGATACAAAACTGGACATGAAAAAACTATAGGCTACTTAGATATAGAATCTACTGGATTTAGTGCAAATATCGATGTTATGCTTTCTTGGTGTATAAAAGGAAGAGGAATAAAGAAAGTAGAAGGAGCTTGTATAACAAGAGAAGAACTAATGTCAGATAAGTCAGATGCTCGTATTGTAGAGCTTCTAGTTGAAGAAATGAACAAATATGATGTTATTATGACTTATTATGGTACTAGATTTGATATACCTTTTATTAGAACAAGAGCTCTATATCATGGAACATATTTTCCAATGTACAAACAAAAGTCACATAAAGACCTATATTATGTAGTTAGGTCAAAGCTAAAGCTACATCGTTCATCTTTACAAGCAGCTACAGAGTTTTTTGGAATAGATGGAAAAACTAGAATAAAACCAGAATACTGGCAAAAAGCTAGATGGGGCGATAAAAAGTCTTTAAAATATGTATACGACCACAATGTAGCAGATGTTGAGATATTAGAGCTTTTACATAGAAAACTAGAAGAACATGCACCACCGATGGTGAGACCATTATAAGGAGACAGTATGGCTAAGAAAAAAGAAGAACAGTTAACGATTTTGCATGAGGGAGAAGAAATAAAATTTTATCTTTCTGATTTATCCGATGAGGCTAAAGCTCAATATGGGCGTGCAAATGAGCTTGCTGGTCAATTAATGAGACTAGACCAACAAGTAAACGAAATGAGATTTCTTGCTAATAACTATATTAGGTTTGTTTTAGACGAACTTAACATTGACGGTAAAGGTTAAAAATAGTTATATTATGCAAGAAAGAGTTGTAAAAGGTGTGAAACACCATTTGTATGAAAGTGAAAATGAGTTTAGAGAGTATCATAAAAGTGTTTCTCTAGTGACTGATTGGAGGCATTCTAACAAAGGTGATTGGATTTTGACTGATGACGGCAACGTATGTCAAGTTTTACATTTAGGTATTTTGAAAAAAAATACAAAAAAAGAAACAACATTTATTAGAACTATAATAGGTTCTTTTATATGTTCTGACAAAGTTAAGTTAAAAGGACCAATGAGAACAAACATGCACACCTTTTCAACAAAAGGTAAATCTCCTTCTGTAAGAAAGAAAGAACGTAAACATGTAACTGAAAAAGAGTTCTTGTTCAGTAAATATGTAGCAAAAGGAGATGATGTAGTAGATGCGTATATGAAAGCTTTTCCTAGTAAAAAAGAAGATTATGCAAAATCTCAAGCTAAATTATTATTAAAAACAGATAGGGTGAAAAAATTGATTAGAGAAGAAATAGACAAATATTTAAACGAAGCAGAAATTACACCTTTATATCTATTAGAAGAAATGAGAAATATAATAGATAAATCAGGAGCTACTGATAGAGATAAGTTAACTGCTATAACAACATTAATGAAACTTTCTGGAATGATGGACACTGAAAAACAAACAGAGTCTGTAACTTTGTTCCAAGGTTTTACAAAGGAGCAACTAAATGCAATTCAGGGGAAAGAAGTCAAAAAGCTGGAAGAAGTTGAAATTACACGCGAGAAATAAAAGATGCCACATTTGCAGCTATCCATTGAGAAAAACTGCTGTATTTATTTGGGATATAAAATCACAACAAGCAAATCAAATTAAATGTATTAATTGTTTGACTATGTATGATTGTGAGTTTGAAATAACTAATGTAGGAATTGTTAGAGAGGTTGCGTATTCATGAGATTAGCAGTATACGGCACATTAAGAAGAGATTATCCAGATAAAGGAAAAATAAAAGGTTTTAGCCTAGTTTTTCCTGGAACACAGTCATTTCCAGCAATAATTAAAAATGAAAAAGGAAAAGGTGCTGTTGTTGAACTTATGGATATTACACCAGAAGAACTAAACATGTATGACGAGTACGAGAATGTAGAAGGTGGATTATATATAAGAACTACTGTAAACGTAGAATTAGATAATGGCGAAACAGAAAAAGCGTGGATTTATGTTGCAGGTCCAAAACTTTGGGAGAAGTCTCGAACTTTTACAGAGGTCCCAGACGGTGATTGGCATTCTATGAAAACTTTAATCATGTTAGATAGGGTATATGAAAAAAAATACGAAACCTCAACAGTTTAATATAATACCTCCTGACCTAAGTCAAAAAGAAAAAGCCTTAGAACTAGCAAAAAAAGACATAATTACTTTTGGTCAAATGTTTTTACCTGAAGATTTTATGAAATCAGGTCCAGCACCCTATCAGTACGAATTAAGTGATTTGTTATTAGGAGATGAAAAAAGAATATGTATTATACTTCCTAGAGGTCATGCTAAGTCTACATTAGCAAAAACTGCATTATTGTATCAACTTTATTTTTCACCGCCTGAAAAAAAACAATTTATAGCTTGGGTTTCTGAAGAACAATCACAAGCTATTGACCACATAAAATACATTCAAAACCATATTGATATGAACCCTGCTTTACAATATTACTTTGGAGATTTGAAAGGTAGCAAGTGGACAGAAAAAGAATTTACAACAGCTAGAGGAGATAGAATCATAGCTAAAGGTACATCTCAAAGATTAAGAGGTAGGTCACAACTAGGATTGAGATATACAAATATTATTTTAGATGATTTTGAATCAGAGCTTAACACTAAAACACCAGATAGAAGAAAGGAGATTAAAGAATGGGTTATGTCAACAGTAGAACCCGCTCTAGAAAACTCCAGAGGAAACGAAGGTTCAATATGGCTTATTGGTACGATAGTCCATTACGATTCTTTCCTACAAGGAGTTTACGATGGTTGGTTAGACGCCCAGAGAGACGATAGAAAGTCTGCCTGGGCTGTCTTATATAAAAAAGCTATACAAGATGACATGCCTTTATGGCCAAACTATTTTAGTAAGAAAAAACTTTTAGATATAAAAAGTAGGTTTACTGATATGGGATTAGTGCACAAGTTTGCACAAGAATATTTAAATGAAGCTAGAGATGTAGAAAATGCTAAATTTTTGATTGACAGAATAAATTATTATAGAGGACATGTTGAAAATAGAAATGGTTTTAACTATATGATGATAGATGAAGCAGCAATTCCTGTTCACTTGTATATGGGCGTAGATTTAGCTTATGAAGCAAATGCAAAAAGCGATTATCAAGTAATTGTAACAATAGCAATAGATAGTGATAGAAATATATATTTATTAGATTACTACAGAGAGCATTCTCCTTTGTACGATATGCCAAAACAAATTATTGAAATAGCTAGAAAATTTCATCCAGTCAGAAGAGTGAATGTAGAAAAAGTAGGAGCACAAGGATTAATTAAAGACCATGTAAATAAATTAGCTGGCTCTGACAGAAAATTAGCTCCAGGTCTATCTCAAGGTGTAAGACCACCTGGAGGAATAAAAAAAGAAGATAGATTAGAATCTTTACTTTGCCCTATTGTTAATGGTAGAAAATTGTTTATAAAAAAAGAGCATCAAGACTTAGTAGATGAGATGTTTGAGTTTCCAAAAGGTAGAAACGATGACCTTTTAGATGGTTTATGGTATGCTGTAACAACAGCAAAGCCACCAAAAAGTAGTGCTGTAGATAGAGGCAAGTTCGAGGAAAGAATGTCAAATAAAGGAAAAAACGTAGCCAGTAGAGCAGTAAGTTGGATTACTGGACAAAAAATATAATATTTATCTTGACAACAACGTCGTAAACTTATTATTTTAGACGTAAAATACAAAAATGGGAGTATATGGCAAATTACGACGAAAACAACAAATCAAAACCGCAAATCACAAAAGAATTATTTAGACGTTGGAGAGACGCTAGACAAAGATGGGATTTAGAGGCAAGAAACGCAGTAGACTTTACTTTAGGTAATCATTATAGTACAGACGAATCAGACGCACTTCAGTCTGTTGGTCAGGCAGATTTTGTAATAGATAGAGTTTATGCAGCTGTTGATAAACTAAAATCTCTTCTAACAGCAAGACCTGCAAGGTTTTCTGTTATAGCTAGAGAAGATTCTGATAACAAAATAGCAAACGTATGGAAAACTATCTTAGAATATATATGGGATATATCTAACGGAGATAGTACTTTTAAACAAGTAGTTCACGATTATGCAGTAACTGGCTTAGGATATATGTATGTTTTTGTAGACCCAGAAGCTGATTATGGAAGAGGTGAAGTAAAGTATACTCATGTAGACCCATTTAGAGTATATGTAGACCCAGCTGCAAGAGATAGGTTTTTTAATGATGCTTCAGGTATTATATTATCTACGTTTCTTACAAGAAGACAAGTTTTAGATTTATATCCACAATTAGAAGAAATGATTGATGATATAGAAGTTGGAGTTAACTCTTTGTATGGAGAGGATTACCCGAACAGTAGTTTGAAAAACAGTAATGCTGTTTTAACACCAGCTGAAGCTAAAGATTTAGATTATAGTGTTTCTCAAAAATATCAAATACTAGATAGGTTCTATAAAGTAAAAGTTCCTTATTACAGATTATTTAACACATTGACAGGAGCAGAGAAAATTGTAGACCCAGAAGTATATTTAGAAATTATACAAGAAGCAGAAACAGAACAAGCTATTAATAATGGTTCTATACAAATAGAAGAAATTATGCAAACAAGAATTGCACAATGCAGTAGCATTGGAGACACTTTATTATATGAGCGTATATTAAATACTGATATCTATCCAATTGTTCCTTTTACGAACATTTGGACTAATACTCCCTATCCAAAGTCAGATGTGAACAAGGTTAAAGACTCTCAAAGGCTTTTAAATAAGTTATTCTCTCTAACCTTGTCACACGCTCAGTCAGCTGCTGGATTAAAATTATTAATACCTGAAGGTAGCATAGATAATGTAAGTCAACTAGAAAGAGATTGGGCTAACCCAAACGCTGTTATAGAATATAACCCAGAATTTGGAGAACCTCATTATCCTCAACCAGCTCCTTTAACAAGTGAGTTTTATTATTTAATCGATAGGGTAGAAAAATATATAGATTTAAATTTTGGAATACCAGAGTTATTGCAAGGATTCAAAGACTCTGCACCAGAATCAGTTAGAGGTACTATGCTTTTATCTGAAATGGGAGAATCAAGAGGTAAATCAAAATTAAGAGATATAGAAGCAAGTTTATCTATGGTTGGTCAAGTAGTATATAATTTAGCTAAAGACCACTATAGGTTTGCAAAAACATTTAGAATCGTACAACCAAATAATGATATTACTGAATTTTCAGTTAATATGAGAATGTATGATGATAAACGAAATGAAATACTGACAATAACTAACGATATTCAGTTGGGTCAGCATGACATTCGAGTAATATCAGGTTCAACTTTACCAAGCAATAAGGTTGCAGAGTACAATATGTACCTTGATGCTTATAAACTTGGACTGGTAGATGATGTCGAGGTTTTAAAGAAAACTGAAATCTTTGACAAAGAAGGTGTTCTTCAAAGAAAAGGACGTATGGCACAAATGCAACAGTATATCACATCGCTTGAAAATCAAGTTAAAAAGCTAAGTGGTGACCTACAAACATCTGAGCGTGAAATGGTATCTGCCAGAAAACGAACAGAAGTAGAGAAATTTAAATCTCAATTAGGAGAAATAAAATCATCCACTAAAGTAAAAGAAAAAGAAAAGGTGATGCAGTTAGGCATGATGGTAGACCAAATGGGACAATCTTTGGAGACTGAAGATGAAAACGAACCTGGTTCAGAGTCTTAGACTAAATCAGGAGAGGAGAATAATATGGCAAAAGAAGAACAACAACAGGTTGAACAGCAAGACCCAATAGTAGAATCTGTAGTGGAACAAGAAGTTGCATTAGAAGAGCCTACTCAACAAGAAGGTGTTAACGCATCTGAAGAAGCAGATTGGGAATCAGAAGCAAAGAAATTTCAATCAATGTACGATAAAAAGGTTGCAGAGCATGAAAACTTAAAAAAAGATAGTAGTGATTTGTTACAATTAAGACAAGTATTGTCAGAAAAACCTGAATTAGTAGATGTTATTGAAAAAAGCCTTGCTGGAGAATCAGTTGAGGGCAATGTTGCTGGAGAGAGTACAACTCCAGAAAATTTTGACCCTTGGGATGCCTACTACAAGCCAGACTCTGAGTCTTACAAATTTAGAGTAAGTCAAGAGAAAAAGCTTGTGCACGAAACAGTAGATAACGAACTAGCAAAACTACAAAATCAAATGGCTATGAATAACTTAAAAACAGAATTGGTAAGTAAGCACAACTTAGGTGCAGATGATGCAGAAAAATTCTTGCAGTTTGCCACTACACCAAAAGCTAATCTTCCTATCGAAACACTTATTAAAGTGTGGAAAGAAGGAGAGGGCAAGGGTGCTAAGCAGAGTGAGAATATGGAAGCTGTTAAAAAAGCAAAATCAATTCCAAAACCAGCTGGTGTTTTACAAGGAGGAGAAATTCAACAAGAATCCGAAGAGGACCAAGTATGGAACAGAGTTATGGCAGTAGGCAAGAGAAGTAGGATTGCTAAATAACTAAGAGGTAAAATAAAATGGCTTTTAATCAAGGAACATTAAAGTCATCTGTGATTACAGCTGCAGCTAAAGATGCAGGAGTAGGACAAATACCTGACGTTAGACGTTTATATGATTTCTCTGATAGAGTTGCAGAACTCATGCCAGAGGAGTCACCTTTTTTCGTCTATCTAAGTCAAGTTGCAAAACAAGCTACAGATGATTCTGTTTTTAGATATTTAGAAAACAGAACTGTAACTAACTACACAGCACGTAACTTCAGCTTAGCAGCTGCGGTAAACGGCGGTTCTGCAGTAGCACAGGGACAATTACATGACTTTACAGTTGATGACGGAGCAGGCGCTGCTATTGGATTCCTAACAAAAGGAATGGTAATAGCAATCGCTTCTGTTGATTCAACAGCTGGTTATGGGCAAGTTTTAGTTAGAGTTGAGTCTGCACCAAACGTACAATCAGCTAATACTACCTTCTCAGGTAGAATTATTGATGTATCAGAATCAAGCGTATCAGGACATAATGTATTAGCAGACAATGACGGATGTCAAATTGTTGGTACATCATTTGAAGAAGGAACAGGTTCACCTGACACTTTCTCAGATACAATTGAAGATGACTTTGGTTATACTCAAATCTTTAAAACTGCTTGTGAATTAACCAACACAGCAATAGCTACAAGATACCGTGGCTATGAGAACGAATTTGATAGAATTTGGGCTCAAAAATTACGTGAACACAAAGTAGACATCGAAAGAGCTATGCTCTTTGGACAAAAAGCTCGTGTAAACGGAGTACAATATACTGAAGGTCTAGTTGGACACATTGTAAAAAATGTTGCTCCAGTTACAGATAACTCAGCATTTTCATATGATTCAGGTAAAGCTTACTACAGAAGTGTAGCTCAAGCAGAACTTACATATGATAGATTGCTTTCTGATTTAGAGGTTATCTTTGACCCAGCAAGAGGCGGAGCAAGCGAAAAACTTGTTATGGCTTCTTTGCCAGTAATCTCATTCTTTAACAAATTGGGCGGAGATGCGTTCTTGTCACAATCACTTGCACATAATAACAATGCTGCACTAAGTGGTGGTGCTACAACAACAAATCAGTCACCATACAGAATGAACTTAAACCAAGTATCAGGACAGTTTGGTCACTCCTTAATGGAAATCAACACTATACATGGTTCTATGTTCTTAGTGAAAGAACCTCTATTTAGAGGTATTGCTAGCGGATTCATGCTTATGGCTGATATGTCTAAATTGGCATACAGACCATTAGTTGGTAACGGTTTAAATCGTGACACTCAAATCATGACAAACGTACAAGGTGCGGATGAAGACTTGAGAAAAGACATGATTATGACTGAAGCCGGTCTTGAAATCACACTACCTGAATGTCACGCTCTATACAACGTGGAGGGATTATAAAATGGCTAAAGGTGCATTATTAGAAAAAAATAGTGGTGCTGGTGGTTTACTATCAAACGTAGAACACATTACCGCTGCTAAAACAATAGTAGAAGCAGATTCTGGTAAAGTATTTATGCTTTCATCAGCAGATGGAGCATATGATATTACTTTACCTACAGCTGCTACAGGTCAAAACGGTGCAGTGTACAAGTTTGTTGTACATGAAGAAACACCATCATTTGACATTACTATTAAAGCAGGAAGTGCAATCATTTCATTAGTAATGAAGGACGCAGGCGGAGACGCTGCTAATTCAACTGCTGGAACTCAAGTTTCTAACGTAATCGTAGAAGCTGCTTCACAAAGAGGCGACTTTGTTGAACTTATGTTTTGGAACGGAGAGTACTATGCACATGCAATGAGTGCTATCAATGACGGTATAACAACATCATAATATAGTTATTAGGTACTATGGAGTGGGTTAGACCCACTCCGAAACCTATAAAGAATTTTAAAATATAGGAGAAAAAATGGCAAACTTTAATACAACTACAAAAGTTATTATTAACGATATTACTGCAGATGCTAGCAGTGTTGCAGGTTCATTGGCTAAAGAAATCAATGACTATATAGAAACTATAGATGATGCAAAACTAGTGGATATAAAAGCAGTTAAATTTGACAGAAGTAGAATTGCATATATTATAATTACAAAAGATTAATGGCTAAGTGTCAACATTGTAATGAGCCAAACCCTGAAGGTATGTTTAATTGTCCTTCTTGCGGTTTGAGGGCAGCTCCTAATAAATGGAACACCAATTTTGTTATTAGAGAAAATAATTCTTGGGCAACAGCAATTAGGAAAGACCAAATAGATTTTAAACACATGTCTATGGAAGATGGTGTAAAAAGAATGAAAGAAACTAATAAAAACGCTAAACCCGCTCCTAGCGGGAAAGGAATAAGGGTAATGTAATGCCAAGAGGTGTAGGATATGGTAAAGGTACTCCAAAGAAAAAGAAAAAGAAAAAGGGTACAATGAAGAAAAAGAAAAAAACAATGAAGAAAAGTAGATATGGCAGTTACTAAGAAAAAGAAAGTAATGGTAAAAGGTGTAGATATATCTGGTCTTACAAAAAGACAGCAAGCTACAATGAAAAAACATGCTAAGCATCATACAGGAAAACATATGAAAAGTATGACTAACATGATGAAAAGAGGTAAAACTTTTACACAAGCTCATAAAGCAGCACAAAAAAAGGTAGGTAGATAATGCCAAGAAAAAAAGCAGTAAGAAAAACAAAGAGAAAAACAAGTGCAAAACGTAAGACAACCAGAAAAAAAGGTAGTCCTACTCCAACAAATAAAGCTTTGTACTCAAGAGTTAAAGCTGAAGCTAAACGTAAGTTTGATGTATATCCTTCTGCTTATGCTAATGCTTGGTTGGTAAGAACCTATAAAAAACGCGGTGGTGGATACAGATAATGGCTTACCAAGGTGGTCTAAGAAAGTGGTTCAAAGAGGACTGGGTAGACATTGGTGCTAAAAAAAAGGGTGGCGGCTTCAAAAAATGTGGTCGTAGTTCTGCAAAAGGTAGCAAAAGAAAATACCCTAAATGTGTTCCTGCAGCTAAAGCAGCAAGAATGACCGCCGCACAAAGACGTAGTGCAGTAAGAAGAAAAAGGGCAAAAGCACAGGGAGTTGGAGGTAAACCAACCAATGTTAAGACTTTTGCCAAAAGAGATGGTAAGAAAGCGAGAAGAGGGTAATGCCTAGACCAGTTTTTGGAAAACAGACAAGACATAGCAATGGAAAGAAAAAAACTAGGCAAGGACAAAGCCACAATACAAAGTTTGGTACGAAAAACAGTACAAAATATTATAAAAAAAGAAGTAGAGGACAAGGATAATGGCTGATTTTAAAACAAGAATAAATGATTTAACAGGCTTTGCAAGCACTGATGATACAGCATTAAATGACTGGTTGTCGTCTGGTGCACGTTCTGTTATAAATATTCTGCCTATTAACAAACTAGAGAGAGTAGCTGGTAATGAAAACTTTACTAATACAATTGATGTAGAAGGTAAAAAGATTTTAGCAGTTGTTAGAAAAGATAATAATCATACAAGTAAAATTTATACACCATGTAGAAAACTACCACCTTCAATGATGGGTAGAGTAAATGATACAAACTATATGGAAGCTGCTTCAGAAAGTGACCCAGCTTATATAATACAAAATCAACTTTTAAACACATATCCTGGAAGCAATACAAGTAATGATAGTAGAGTTGTTTTTATAAATTCTTCTATAACTGTGGCTCACGGAGATAGTTCAATAGTAAACTTCCCAGATGAGGCAGAGGAAGCAGTTGTTTTATATGCATCTAGAAATGCTTTATTAAGGTTACAAAACAACATGAATGCAATTAGCTCTTTGACTGTAAGTGTGAGTGCACCAAGCGCTCCTAGTGTTTCAACAGTAAGTTACTCAGCAGCTAGTAATGCAGATGCAAGCGCTAGTTCTGTTGGAGCTATAACAGTTGCCAGCGTATCAAAAGCTGACATATCAGGAGACGTACCTACTTATAGTAAACCTTCTGTAAGTTTGACTAGTAATTTAAGTATATCTGATTTGAGTATAAGCTCTTCGGCGCCAAGCGCTCCAGGATTAGGTACAGTAAGTTATTCTGCTGCAACAAACGCAGACGCTAGTGCTAGTGCAGTATCAGCTATTACAGTTGCTACAGTTGCTAAAGCAGATATATCTGGAGATGTTCCTACCTACACAAAACCAAGTCAAAGTTTTGATATAGCACAGTTTGAAACATTTTTAGAAACAAACGAAGATGTAGAATTAGCACAATTACAACTAGGTAGATTAAATAACGAGTTAGCAGAATACCAAGCAGATATACAAAATGAACTTAATGATTTTAATGAAAAAAACGCTAAGTATAGAGCTAATGTTGAAGCAGAACTAGCCAAACATAATTCAGACTTAAGAAAAGCTATTACTCAGGCAGAGCTTGATGCTAGAGACGCTCAACAAGAAGCAGCTCAAACTACAGATGTAGACAAGTTTAATAAAGCACAAGACCAAGCCTTGGCACTACAGAATGCAGCTCAGACTATGCAAGCAACAATACAAAACAATGATGATTTAGTTTCTAAATTTGTTTCTGAGCTAAGACTTTATGAACAAAACATTAACAAAGAAGTTACATTATATAGAGCAAACTATGAAAAAGATTTCGCTATTTTTTCTAAACAAAGAGATACAGAATTACAAAACTACAGTTTAGATATACAAAACGAGTTAAATGAATTTAACAAGGAAAATGTAAGATACCAAGCAAATGTACAAGCAGAGATACAAAAACATCAATCTGATTTACAAAAAGCATTAAATCAAGCTAACATAGATGCTGCTGATGCCAGACAAGAGGCACAACAAGCAACTCAGGTTGACTTAGCTAACAAAGCAGCTGACCAAGCGCTAGCATTGCAAAATGCAGCACAAACAATGGCAGCAGCTATACAAAACAACGATGATATATTGATTAAGTTTCGTACAGAAATACAAAAATATGCAGCACAGGTATCTGATGAGGTACAAGAATTCAATAGTAATTTACAAAAAGATATAGCTAAATATAGTTGGTATGAGAAACAATATGCTATAGTAGATGCAAGATATAAAGAGCAAATACAAACCTTGCAAGGAGCGTTATAATGGCAGCAATAGAATTTACAGGTAAAGAAATATATAGTAGAGTACTTCAAGCAGTTCCTGATATATCAGAGAACTATGTACTTAACTTAATTAATGAAGCATTGATTGATATGGGTAGATACACTAATCAAATAGAAAATGCAAAAACAAATTTAGTTCATAATCAGCTTTGGTACGCTTTAGATGATGATGAAAGTGTTACTATTAATAAAGTATTTAGATGCACTATAAAAAATTCAGAAGGAGAGTTTATAAAAATACCAAGACTTTCTAATGGTGAAATAAAACAATTTTATAATGAGTCAAGCACTCAAGCAAACACAAACTGGACGGAGGTATAATGGCTTTTGTAAGTAGTACATATAAAGACCCAAGCGATACTTTTGTATGGTGGATTGAAGGAGATAGATTAGGTATAGCTACTATTGAAGGTGAAGGTAGCACTACAGAAACAAAAAAAGGTAATTTAAAAGCAGTTCAGTTAGGCTCTACTGGAGACCAAATGATTGACGGTCTTTTGATTTCTTATTACTCTGAACCTGATAAACTTACAAGTATTACTGGAACTATAGATATAGATAATGTTTTACAACCTGCAATTATTGATTATGTAAAAGGAAAAGCATTAATGGACGCAGCAGCTAGAGCAAATGACGCTGGTCTTGCTCAAATAAGAATGGCTTCTGCTCAACAATGTATGGCTAATTATAAAGAAGCTGTACGAAGATATGGTATGAAGAAAAACGATAAGACTGGTGGAACTAGAGCTGTTGCACCAGCTGATATGAGATAAAGGGGCAATAATGGAGATAGGTAAAGATAGCAAATTTACACTATCTATAGAAACAGCTGTCAGTATTGCTGTTACTATAGGTATGGTTATTGGTTTATGGTATTCTCTGCAAGCTGACATAGAAGAAGCTAAAAGACTACCTGAGCCAGAGGTTTCACGTATGGAGTATGATTTAAAAGACCAAATGATACGTGATTCAATATTAAATACTGAAGGTAAGGTCGATAAGTTAGAAGAGAAAGTAGACGATATTAAAGAAGATACGAAAGCTATAACTCAAACGCTTATCGATATGAATAATAAATGAGGTTAGATAATGAGAAAGACAATGTTATCATTATGTTTATGGTTTGGACTATCTTTTTCTTGGTTGCACTCGCAATCAGTTAATTTAGATAGTTTTCAGGCTATACAACTTATGAGCCAGGAAGAGTGTGCTGTGGTACAAGTAAATGCTTCTTGGAATTATAAGAATAGATTACCCTTAGAAAAATTAAAAGATTGTTATGTAGCAGAAATAGATTTAGCTAATAAAACTATAGGTGCTGTCATACAAAAAGAATGGAAAGTTAAGGTAGTTCCTACTATTATTATATTTGAAAAGGGTGTAGAGGTTATAAGATTTGAACCTGGAATATCTATGAAATTTGATGAACGTGAAGTTTTTGATAAAATTAGGAAAGAAATAAAATAAATTGTATATTAGGTATCATGCGTAGAGTATTCGGAAATAATGCTAAAAGACATAGCAATGGAAAAAAGAAAACTCGTCAAGGAATGTCTAATAATACTAAATACGGAACTAAAGTTAGTAAAAAATACTATAAAAAAAGAAGTAGAGGTCAAGGATGAAAATTAAAAATGTAAGTTTAAGTGGTTTAACTAAAAGACAAATGCAAGCGATGAAACGTCATTCTAAACATCATACAAGAAATCA
>MDTD01000890.1_pt1 | contig 14249 bp, 9 predicted proteins | sample 811221 | NCBI WGS metagenome assembly MDTD01 (sample SAMN05326646, study PRJNA326480) | marine metagenome | isolation source: seawater | place: Pacific Ocean: South West | collected 2011
CAATTCTCCGGGGCAATGCTGACCCCTGGCATATTTTGGTTGTTACTTTCTATGCTTCGACACGTGCGTATCTCAATTTTTGGGCTCTAAAAAGGCACTGCACATTCCGCAGGGGGCAAAATAGTTGTTCTCTTCATGAGACGGTCGTGCTGTGGGTCAAAAGGATCGCGCCGGTGCATGGTGCAGGCGTTATCCCACATCAATGCGTCACCCGGCTGCCACGCGTGCGAGTAAACAAAATCGGGCTTAGTCGTCCACTCAAAGAGATAGCTCAGCATTTCTTTGCTTTCAACAGGATCCCAACCCACAATCTCAGTTGTCATGCCGGGGCAGAGGTATAGTGCCTTCCGGCCTGTCACGGGGTGTGTCCGTGCAATAGGGTGGTGAATGTCAGGCGAACGCGCCTTCTGTTTATTATTTGTAGGAACGCTGTAGGCCTGATTAAAAGCCTCGTATGACTGATTGGCCAGTGCGCCGTCCAATCTGTTTCGGGTCTCTTCTGGCAGGGCATCCCAGGCGGCACACATATCGGCAAACTCAGTATTGCCGCCGTCTGGGGGTAAGGTGTCAGCCATCAGCAGGGAACCAACTGCCGGTTTGGGAAGGTAGATTTGGTCGTAGTGCCAGCCAACCTCACCCTCGGAGAGAATACCGATTCGCCTACCATCGCGCTCGATATTGGAGACATAAAGAATTTCGGGATGCTCTGGCGAGAGGTACTCCTCGCGGACATGGATTTCGAGATCCCCAAAGTGGCCACTGAATCCGACCAATCCCGCTTCATCAAACGACTGGTTGCGGAATAACAGTAGCTTGTGTTCAGCCCATAGCGCTCTAATGGCGATGATATCTTCGCCGAGGGGCTTTTCGCTGAGCTGGAAATCCAGAACTTCTGCGCCAAACGTTGAGCTGAGTGAGCGAGTTGCGTACATATCAGTAGCTCCGTTAGATATCCCTCAATTGTACGGACATTTGAGGACAATACCAACAATCTACCGAACAGGTGGAGCCCGCTACCCTCGCTAGCGCCTAATTTCGAGTGCCAGCACACCGATAACCACCAGCCCAATTCCCGCAAGCTGACCGGCACTAAGAATCTCGCCCGTGAGTTCATATGCCATCAGCGCAGTAGCGGGCGGCCCGAGTGTGCTGATCAACGAGGCCTTGGCCGCACCCACTCTGCGTACTCCCTCAGCCATTAAGAAGAGAGGTAAAACTGTTGAAAACACGACTAATGCGATCAGCGTCCACCAGGCCGCTTCCGCCAAGTCGATATTTTCCCATCCTTCCGCAAATTGATAGTGGATGGCCATGCCAATTGCTGCGGCAGTCATGGCGATCAGCGTGAACAGCCCGCTACCCAGTCTCTGGGTGAGCTCGCCGCTGATCAAGAAGTAAATTGCGATGCTCAGTGCGCAAAACAGTATCCATGCCATACCTGACCACTCGGAGGCGCTCAGTTCTATCCGTAATGCATCGGTGACCAAAATCACGCCAAAAGTTGTCAGTAGTAGTGCCAGTAACACCCGGGGCGAGGGCGGTTTGCGCGTTACGACCGTAGAAATCAGCACAACAAAAATGGGATAAGCGAAAAGCAATGGGCGCTCTACGCTGGCGTCGATAATCGTCAGTGCGTAAAAATTGGCGAGCGCTCCAAGGTAGTAACAGATCAGCCCCGCTAAGACCGCCAGCAGCATATCGTTGCGAGCCAGACCGTGACCTGCAGGTGCTACGCTCCTACTCTGGTACAGCCAAGCGAGGAGCGCAAATCCGGGTACTGCCATTACCGAGCGAATGGCTGCGACGTCATTGAAGCTCAGTCCCAGAACATAGAGATGCTTGGCGAAAAGTCCCTTTGCAGCCAGGAGAACAGCGCCTGCAGCAACCAATAGACCGCCAATCAATGTGGGTCTGCTATCTAATATATTTTGAGCCGTAATTAGGCGTCGTTCCTGCCCGCGCTGAGCTCCGCGAGGATCTCGTCGGTCGTGAGCACCCGCGACCACAGCCTTTTCAACATTGTGAGCGTGGCTTCTTGCATTTCGTCACTGTCCGTCCCGGTCGCATCACTGGTGACAACTACGCGGTACTGCAGGTCACAGGCCTCCATGGATGTCATGGCTACACAATTATTAGTCGATACGCCAGTTGACACCACGGTATCGACGCCGAGTGCCCTCAGTGAGCTGTCCAATGCGGTAGAGCGGAATGCGCCTTGTGTTGTTTTATTCAACACCAGATCGCCGGGGCCAGGCTTGAGGGCCTCCACGACCTCGTGCTCTGGTTGTCCCGCGATGTTATTTGTCGCTTTGATAATCGGGGCAATGTGATGCGGGGCATCGCTCGCATCGGCCGCATTGGCACCGTAGGTAATCCAGATGACATGGGCACCTGCTTGCCTGAAGCCGGCGATCAGTCTCTGTATATTGGGAATGAGCAGATTTTCAATACGATCAAATCGATATTCGGCTGATGCGCTGTTCCCTTGTTCTGCCAGTAGCTTCCCCAGACCCATTGTTCTATTGCCGGTGGCGTTCTGCATGTCGATGACAAGCAGCGCGGTGCGCTCAGGCTCCAGGGTGAATTGCTGACTGAAGTTATCGATGAAGTTAGGTTGGGCCATCTCGTGGTCGGCGTCCTTGAAATGTTCGTATATTCTAAGCCATATTGCGTTCCCTAAGCGAAACACACAACGGAGCGGCGCGGGCTATGGACAAGTTTGCACAGGCAGGATACGGGCAGCGTGATATTGGTTTTGGTGCGCGGCCGGCGCTGATCATTGTAGATTTTCAGAAAGGTTTTACCGATGCAAGTAATCCGCTGGGACGCAGTGATCACGTGCAGCGCGCGGTAGACAACACCGCACAGCTCTTGGCAGCCTGCAAAGAGAAGCAGATTCCAGTGGCGTCTTGTGCTGTGTCTTGGGGCGGCCCGGACGAGATGACGTATTGGAAGATAGACTCTCTCTACGACGGCAGCTTTTATCATGGACATCCTTGCACTGAATTGGATCCGCGCATTCGGGATGACGAATATATTTTCCAGTTCATTAAAACGGCCCCTTCCATATTTTATGAAACGCCGCTGAAGCCCTGGTTGGTGACGCATTGCGTAGATACGACCATCATTACGGGCTGCACGACTTCAGGGTGCGTGCGTGCATCCGTAGTAGATAGCTTTTCCGCCGGATACCGCACAATCGTGCCCGCAGACTGCTGTGGCGATCAGGACGAGGAGGCGCATGCGAGTAATCTCCGAGACGTGGGACGGCGGTACGCAGATGTCACTGATCTCCAGAGTGTTCTCGCGCATATCAAAAGCCTTTAAATCTTTTCGCTATTACTAAGACTGACTTGGCAGGAGAATCCCGATGCCCATTGCCCATATTAACGGCCATGACATGTACTACGAGGTCCACGGAGAGGGCCCGCCTGCGGTATACATAGGGGGCTGGGATACGTTTTGCCATGGCCGTAGCCATTACCTTGCGCGAGGTATGACTGATAAATATTCGACCGTCATCATCGACTACCGTGGCTTGGGTGAATCAACTGACGATTACTCTGTCCCTGCATCCACGCAACTTTTCGCCGATGACATCATCGGCCTCTTAGACCACTTAAACATGAAGTCGGTTTACTTCGTTGGGTTGGTGGGCATTGGAGCCTGTATTGGTCAGTGGGTCTCGGTTAAGCGGCCTGACTTGGTCCGTTGCATGGTCAACATGGGTTGCTGGACATGGGCCGATCCCATGCTGGCCGATCACCTGCAGGCTTTTGGTGATATCCATGAGCACGCAGGTTTTCACGCGTTCCAGTCGATGGTCGCCAGCCTGTCTTTCAAGCCTAATTACTACAACGCCAATCGGGAAAAGCTGCTCGGCAGCGGCGGTGTGTGGGGTGCACTCGAGGGACGTATTCAGACACACTTGCGATTCGTTCAGGCCTGCAAGGGGCATGACATTAGGCCGCACCTAAGTGACATTGAGGCCCCGACGCTGGTAATACACGCAGGGGAGGACATCATCACCGGTCCTAGAACAACCCAGCCACTAGAAGCAGGGTTACGGCATGCCGTTGGTGTAACAATGGCCGATGTGGCACACGTTGTAGCGGGTAAGGATGAGAAAATTGCTTTCTGTAAGATCTTGTTCGATTTTCTAGAAAATCACTGAGCTCTTGGAGCTTTAAAGATCAAAATCCTTCAGTTCGCAGAACCAATACCTTAAAGAGGCGCCCAACGGGGAGGTGCGGTGACATCTATCGAGTAGCAGAGCTCTGCAGCTAGTTGAAGTGCGGCAACAAGGTATTAAATAACTGCGTACCGTCGCCCACCGGCCTCCAGCGGGTTTTTGAGTGCCAGCTCTGGGTGAGCATCTATTCGGTGACCGTCGGTCTCAGCCTCGTAGGAACGCAAAAATCGCTAGATGATGCCTCGCGCGGCAAGATCCTCTAGATCTTCAACACCCAGTTCAGCACCGAGAATTTCGTCGTTGTTGGCACCCAAGCCGGCACCACAATGTGTGGGCAGCCGCTCGTTGCCAATCTTGATGGGGTTGCTAAGACCCCGATACTCGCCGAACTCGCGATGATTCATGGTTTGGGTCATGCCGATTGAGGCAACAAAAGGATTATCGAGAGCGTTCGGTAAATCATAGACCGGCGCGACGGGAATGTAGGTCTGCAAAACTTCAAACCAGTGATCAGTCCCAGCCGTTTGAAAAATCTCGTCGAGTACTTCCGTCAACGCGTTACGGTTTTCGGCTCGTCTTGCCATGGAATTGAACCTTGGGTCGTCGAGGAGTTCGATATGACAAAGGCGCTCCAATAGGAGCCCCCAAAACTTATCGGTCATGCACATGATGAAGATCCAGCCATCTCCGGTTTTATAGAGCTGAACCGGCGTGTTGTAGGGGTGCGCGGAACGCGCGACGCGCCCCGTCTCGATTCCATGGTTCATGTACCACGTTCCGGGATAGGTTGTTTGGTGCAGCGCCACGTCAAACAGGCTGATATCCACATCCCGCCCGCCTTGGGTGGGCCGCGCAAGCAGCGCAGACACACAACCCAGTGCTCCCACCACACCCGTCATAAAGTCGATCATGGACAGGCCGAATCTCGATGGTGGTGTCCCGGGCTCACCCGTTACCGATAAGAAGCCGCATTCCGCTTGCATGAGGTAGTCGTAGCCAGGCCAGTCGGCGCGGTCATTGTCACGGCCGTAAGCGGAAATGTGGGTGCAGACGATGTCTGGCTTCACGTGCTTTAGAGCAATGTGGTCAAGCCCCATCTTGGCAGGTTGGCTACCACGTAAGTTGTTCCATACAACGTCGCTGGTTTTGACGAGATCGTGAAAGAGGGCACGGCCCTCATCACTTTTTAAGTTGAGTGTGACGCTCTTCTTGGCCAGGTTAAATGCTTGGAAGTAAGCGCTATCGTCGTCCGCAAGCGTCACTGATCCGGATTGTCGGGAGGGGTCACCTCCTGTTGCCCGATTTTCGATTTTGATCACCTCGGCACCCAACTCGGCGAGGTACATCGAACCATAGGGGCCTGCGCCGAATTGTTCAATGGCCAGTACGCGAATGCCGGCGAGTGGTTTTAGCATGTGAAGCTCCGGGTGATATCAACTGAGAGACGATGAGTTGTTGCACCTCTCCGCGGATTGGTGCATCTTTGGTCTGACAACTAAAGTGTAACAAATGTCCGGTCAATTGTTGTTTTCTGCGAGATCGCTCGAAATCTTAAGTTGGCCCAAGCAAGTCGCGAAGAGATCACAATAAGATTCGTAATAAGAGGAAGCCATCATGCCTTATCGTCTGGGTGTCGACGTCGGCGGCACGTTTACTGACCTCATTCTCGTTGATGAGAAATCTGGTTCAATTCATACAGCCAAAGTACCGAGCACGCCTGCGGACTCGTCTATCGGTGTGATGAATGGTGTCGCGAAGGTCTGCGACAACGCCGGTATTGACCCCTCCGAAATTGCTCAGGTCATGCACGGCACAACGGTAGCCACTAATACGGTATTGACAGGCTCCGGTGCCAAGGTCGGTTTGGTCACCACCAAGGGTTATAAGCAGGTCTTGCAAATCGCCCGCTCTTACGTGCCTGGTGGTCTGGGTGGATGGGTTATCTACAACAAGAGTCAACCGCTGGCCCCACTATCTTGTACGATTGAGGCGGATGAGCGCATGGGAGCCGATGGCGCGGTGGTGCGAAAGCTCAGGAAAACGGCTCTGACCAAGGAGCTGAAAAAGCTTAAGGGCGAAAATATTGAGGCACTCACTATCTCTTTGGTGAATTCTTACGCCAATCCAGTCCACGAAAAGGCAGTGGAAAAGATCGCTAGGCAAGTGCTCCCAGGCATTCCGGTCTCGTTATCGTATGACGTGGTGCCTGAAATGCAGGAGTACGAAAGAACGATCACGACGGTCACGAACTCTTACGTCCGTCCCAAAGTGGCCGCTTATGTGAAAAGTCTTGAACGGAAACTCAAGGCCAAAATGAAGGATGTAAAGCTCCATATACTTCGGTCTGACGGTGGCATGGCCTCGGCCAAGGTCGCACAATCTTTGCCAGTGAACCTCTTGATGTCGGGACCCGCTGGTGGCGTATCTGGTGCCGTTTGGGTCGCTAAACAGGCCGGATTTGAAAACCTACTGACCTTTGATATGGGCGGTACTTCTACAGACGTAGCGTTGGTGCAAGATAGCAACGCACAGTTGCGGAGGGAGACAACGGTTGGCGACATTACTGTAAGAGCATCCTCTGTGGACGTGCGCACGGTAGGGGCCGGGGGCGGCTCAATCGCTCATGTTCCCGAACTCACGGGTGCACTGCGAGTAGGGCCTGAGAGTGCTGGCGCCGAGCCAGGTCCGGCTGCTTACAACCAAGGTGGTGAGCTGCCGACCGTGACGGACGCTAACGTGGTGCTAGGTTACTTACCGAGCGAGGTAAGGCTTGGCGGGGATATGGAGATACGCAAAGATTTAGCTGAGAAGGCGATCAAGCCTGTCGCGGAAGCACTAGGCGTCTCGGTGAAGCGCGCGGCGGCAGGCATCATCGATATCGTAAACGAAAACATGTACGGAGCGCTTCGGCTTGTATCGGTCGAGCAAGGCTTTGACCCCCGTGACTTTGCTCTGATTGGTTTCGGCGGTGCTGGGCCCCTGCATGCCAATGCGCTTGGCAAACTAATGAACAGTTGGCCAGTGATTATTCCCCCGGGTCCGGGCGTGCTATGCGCATACGGCGATGCAACCACGCGTGTGCGCGACGAGGCGTCTAGAACCTTTATTAGGCGTTTCGCGAGTATCTCGCCGTCAGAGCTGACGAAAATTTATCAACAGCTGGCGAATAAAGCTCTCAAGACACTTGAAAAAGAGGGTGTCCCGAAGGCGTATCGCTCGGTGACCTATCAAGCGGACATTCGTTATTCTGGACAGGGACTCCAGCTGACGGTCGATTTTGACCTAAAGAACCTAAAGTCAAAGGGCCTCTCTGTGATCGCCGACCCCTTTGATGAGATGCACCGTCAGCTATTTACCTTTGCGCTTGATGCGGATAAAGAAATTGTGAATGTTCGGGCAGTGGCACAAGGCAAGAGCGCGGAGATTGACGCGAAAATGGTGGCCGGCTCTGGTAGCCGCTCTCCCGCGGCCGCAGCCAAGATTGGAACTTCAAAAGTCTTTATGGATGGTAAAAATATGGAAGCAAACCTTTACCGGAGGGAGAAATTGAAAGCCGGTAACAAAATTGATGGACCAGCGATTGTACTGGAAATGGATTCGACCACGGTCATCCTCTCTGGACATACCGGTAATGTCGATAAATTCGGCAACATTCTGATAGCACCGTCAGGTTGAGCGAGGAGAGATAAAAATGCCTGCAACGATCGTCGAGACCAATACTAAGAAATTCAAACGCGGTGACATTGATCCGATTACCCTTGATATTATTGAAAATGCCATGATGAACGCCCGTTACGAGATGGACGCGGTTGTGTTCAGAACAGCAATGTCCCCGGGTATTCGGGAACAAAATGACATGTTTCCGATGATTGCCAACTTGAACGGAAAGATGGTGGTAGGGCAATTCGGAAGCTTTATTCACGGGTTTAAGCAAGCTTACGACGGCACCATTGAGGAAGGAGACCTATTCCTTACCAACGACCCCTACGCTTGCAATGGCGCAATTAGTCATCTGAACGATTGGCTTTTGTTGCGACCAATCTTTAAGGACGGCAGGTTACTGGCTTACGCAGCCATGTTCGGCCACATGACCGATGTGAGCGGGAAGGTTCCCGGTAGTCTGCCGACTGATGCAAGAGAAATTTTTGAGGAGGGTATTCGTGTCCCCCCAACAAAAATTTTCAAGAACGACGAGCTGCAGACTGATGTCTTGAATTTGATCCTGCACAACAGTCGCATGCCAACTTGGAATGGAAGCGACTTTAATGCCTTGGTTGCGGCAATGAGAACCGCAGAAAAGCGTGTGATTGAAATGGCAGAGCGATTTGGAGATGACGTTTATTATTCAGCTTTGGAGGAGCTGTTGGACAGGAACAGGCGTGCCTTGGGTAAATTGATTAAGGATACGGTACCCGAAAAAAAACAGTTCTTCGAGGACTATATCTGCGATGACGGACTTGGCATGGGGCCGTACCGTATCAAGTGCTCGATGTGGCGTGACAAAGACAAAGTTATCTTCGATTTCGACGGGACAGATCCTCAATCGATCAGCTCTATCAACTTTTATCTGAACGAAGAGATGTTTAAGATGTTCTGCGGTGTCTACATGATCATGGTGTTTGATCCCCAGATCATGTTCAATGATGGCTTCTACGACCTGATGGAGGTTCGAATACCTGAGGGCACCTTGCTGAAGCCACGTGAACCCGCGGCGCTGTCCTGTCGTACCCACGCGCTGGGGAGGATTTTTGACGTGCTCGGCGGCCTGTTGGGCCAGGGAGACCCAGATTTCTTGGCGGGAGCCGGCTTCTCCGACAGCCCACATTTCATGTACTCAGGTTACGATAAGAACGGCGAGTGGTATCAGCTTTACTCCATCGGTTTTGGCGGAATCCCCGGTAAGCCCTCGGGAGATGGCCCAGACGGCCACTCTCTGTGGCCCAGCTTTACCAATGTGCCTAATGAGTTTCTTGAGAGCTACTTCCCGCTGCGTATCGAAACTTATGAAACGATTACTGATAGCGGTGGTGCCGGGTATAACCGAGGGGGTAACGGGTTGCGCATGGGTTACTGCTTTCTGGAGCCTGGCACCATCTCTATTCACGACGATCGCTGGTTGACCTACCCGTGGGGTGTGAATGGCGGGCTGCCGGGACGTCGCTCGGAGAAGATTCTCAAGCGTATTGATGGCAGTGTTGAAATGATGCCTAGTAAGTGTGACCGGATAGCAGTTAGCGCGGGGGACATCCTTTACTTCAATACTTGGGGTGGCGGTGGTTGTGGTGACCCTCTAAAGCGTGAAACCGAGCGTGTTCAATTTGATGTGCGTGCGGGTCTTGTGTCGGTCGAAGGCGCCAAGCGTTACGGCGTCGTCATGACTACTGACCTGACGGTTGACGAAAAAAAGACCAAAGCACTGCGCGCCAAGATGGCGAAGCAACGCGGCAAGGTCAAAATGTTTGACCGCGGTGCTGAAATTGCCCAGCTCAAGCAGCGTTGCAAGAAAGAGACCGGACTCGAGCCGCCACGCCAACCGGAGTTTCAGCCTTGGGCGCTCAAATTCCTCGAACAGCAACCTAAGTCCAAAGGCCGCATTAAGATAGCGCGCGGTTGATTTAGTCGGACGCCTTTTGCAGTTGATAAGCCGGGCCCTGCCCGGCTTTTTTATCGGTAGCCATGCTCTCTGCCATGTCACAACCCCACGTTTTAAAGGCCTGCGGGGTCCTTAGCCTCGCGATGCTACCTGAGATTGTATTTGGTGAGGAATTAGGCGAAGTCATTATTAGGGCTGATCGCGACTTACTGTCTCAAAATTTGATGCAACCATTGAGCGTGAGAGAGGTCGATTCATCCACACAGATCTCACAAAATCGCTCAATTGGCGATTGGTTGGCCTCGGAGCCCGGTATGAGCCTGAACGGGCAGGGAGGCTTGCTACAAAGCTACAGCGTCCGTGGCATGAGCCGATCCCGCATTCGCACCGAAATTGACGGTGTGCCGATTATCACTGATCGCGCCGCAGGCAATTCGACATCTTTTCTTCCACCTACTTTGATCCGCGCTGTGAGTGCTCAAATGGGTGGTTCGTCATCGCTATTTGGGTCCGACGCGATGGGCGGGGTTGTCAATGTCTGGACCCGAGATTTTGCCCAGCTGAACGTAGAGGGCGCCTTTCAGACTCTGGATAATGCCTCTGTCTTGACCATTGGCGGTGCCCCCAGAGGCGATACCTCGTTGGGACTAGCGATCCGCTATGCAGATGAAGCCTCGGCCGCCGAAGGTACCCCGCTCAATACGGGCTACCGCAGCGGTGCCGCCGTCTTACAGCATGAGAGCGCTTGGCGGACCATCAAACTGAAGGTAAATGGACTAGTGAGTTTGGCGCAGGACGTCGGCAAGTCGTCCAGAGAATATCCCAGATCAATCAGTTACTATCCTCATGAGCGTCATGAGATACTAAAGGTTGAAATGGAGCGCGCTGATCAATGGTTGCTCCGCTTTTATGGACACCGACAAGATTGGCAAACCAAAACCCAGATTAGGGAATCCGGCCTCGCGCTGAACAGCTATCGTAGCGATACGCTTGGATCACTTTTCTATCTGACCCACACGAAGCTGAGCGGCCTCGGGAGACTGGGGATCGAGTGGGTGGGCCGACGAGGTGTCTCAATACGTTATCAGGAGCAAGATTCTGAAGGGCTACTGCTCGTCGACAGCGAGCCGGTATCCGGTAAGCAGGACAACCTAGGCCTTTTTATTGATCAAGTATGGACTGTTGGCTTTTGGGATGCAGGCATTGGCTTGCGCTTTGACCACATCGCCCAAGCTGCGAGTTCAGGGGACGGGTCCCATTACGAACTCAGCGCCAATGCGCGTGTGAATTTTCATCTGAGCGAGCAGGTGACGTTATTTGCCCGTTGGGCAACCGGATTCCGGGCGCCAAACTTGAGCGAGCTGTTCTACCGCGGCGTGACGCCAAGAGGTGAGATCGTGGGCAACACCGAGCTCGATTCAGAAGAGAGTGCCTCCTCTGAGCTAGGGGTTCAGGTCACCAGGGGCCGTTTCAGTTTTTCACTCGCCGGTTACCGCACGGTCATTGACGACTATGTTGAGCGGTTTCATGAAACGGCTACGACTCAAAGCTACCGAAATATCGCTAAAGGATTGATTCAAGGCTATGAATTTCGCATAGCCTACGAGCCTTCTGCTCGGTGGGGTCATGCGCTCTCGTACGGTGATCAGTCCGGCCGAGAATCGGCTAGCGGTAATTGGTTGGCTGATCTCAATCCCAACACTTGGCGCTATTCGCTTACATGGCGCCCATCGCGGGCTGTCGTCAGCTTGGACCTCTCGCACCGAGAAGGCCGATCAGAATTCGGGGCTGGAGAGGAACCACTCAGTCCTCTTACGCTGGTAAATGTCGCGGTGTCATGGTCAATGGGCCAACACTGGGAGTTGGGGGTGGCCTGCACAAACTGCTCTCGTCAAACATTCTATGGAACTGCGGACGATCGTGCGGCATTGCAACCCGGCCGCGCCATCGCGATGAATTTTGCTTGGAAGCCTTAATGGCATGTACCAAAATAAAACAGCATTTTTCAGCGCACGAAGTATTTTCATGTTGGTTAATGCGCCACGGCCAACGGTAATTTTGAGGACAATCTGATGACTCCTTTTCGCTCTCTATATCTGGTTTTATACACGACATTTTTTGGTCTGGGCATGGTGCCAAAAGGCGTCGCTGATGACGAGTCAGCGCTGGCTGGCCTGAAATGGCGCAATATAGGACCTGCTTTCATGTCGGGGCGCATTGCTGATATCGCTTGGCACCCCACAGACCTTAGCGTTTGGTACGTTGGCGTTGGTTCTGGCGGCGTATGGAAAACCAGCAATTCCGGCGTGACGTGGAAACCTATCTTCGACGAGCAAAGCCGCTACTCCGTCGGTAACGTCACGGTTGACCCATCTAACCCGCACGTGGTCTGGGTTGGCACCGGGGAGGATGTTGGCGGACGACACGTTGGCTTCGGGGATGGCATTTACCGATCTGACGACGGCGGCGAGACATGGGTAAACAAGGGACTCAAAGACTCGCAGCATATTTCCACTATCGTCGTACATCCTGAAAATTCAGATATTGTCTGGGCGGCCGTTCATGGGCCCCTCTGGTCCCCTGGCGGTGATAGAGGCCTCTTTATGACTACCGATGGTGGCGATACTTGGGCGAAGACGCTGGGTGGCGGTGAGTGGACGGGCGTTTCCGATGTTGTGCTAGATCCTCGCGATCCGGACGTGTTGTACGCCGCAACCTGGCAGCACCATCGGACCGTCGCAGCTTATATGGGCGGCGGTCCAGAAACTGGTATCTACCAGTCTACAGACGGTGGTTTTAGTTGGACTGAGTTAGAGACGGGGCTGCCTGAAAGCGATATGGGTAAAATTGGGTTGACGATCTCGACGCAGAACCCCGATGTGATTTACGCCGCGATAGAGCTGGAGCGTCGAAAGGGCGGCGTTTGGCGCTCGGCCGACCGCGGGGCGAGCTGGGTGAAGGGTGCAGATGCAGTGGGAGGCGGAACAGGGCCGCATTACTATCAGGAGATCTTCGCCAGCCCCCATCAGTTTGATCGCCTCTATCTAGTGGGCCCGACCGTTCAGAAATCCGAGGATGGGGGTAAGACTTTTGCGCCCATGGAACACCCGAATCAGCATGGAGATATGCACGCCATCGTATTCCACCCTACCGACCCTGAGTACATCATGATGGGGACCGACGGCGGGGTGTATGAAAGTTTCGATCTGGGTAAGACATGGCGATACATAGAAAATCTGCCCGTAACTCAGTACTACAAGCTCGCGCTCGACGATAGCCAGCCGTTTTATAACATTTATGGCGGGACACAGGACAACAACACTCAGGGTGGTCCGTCTCGAACAGACAACGTTCATGGCGTTCGCACAGCCGATTGGAGAGTGGTTCTTGGTGGCGACGGCCATCAGCCGGCCACAGAGCCGGGCAACCCCGATTTGCTTTATGCGCAGTGGCAGCAGGGCAACATTACGCGCATCGATTTGCCGACCAGTGAGTCGGTGTACATCAAACCGCAACCCGCGCCTGGCGATCCGCCGGAGCGCTTTAATTGGGATTCGCCGATTTTGGTCAGTGAACACGAATCCAGACGCTTGTACTTCGCTTCCCAGCGCGTATGGCGCTCTGATGATCGCGGCGACACTTGGACAGCTATTTCTAAGGACTTGACCCGCAACCAGGACCGAATGCTGCTTCCGCTGATGGGGCAGACCTGGAGCTGGGACGCGTCGTGGGATATGTCGGCGATGTCCGACTACAATACCGTAACGTCATTAGCAGAGTCGCCTCTTGATGAGAGTCTTCTCTATGTCGGTACAGATGATGGCTTGATTCAAGTCACGGATGACGGTGGGAATTCTTGGAAGCGCATTGAGGTGGGTGATCTGCCAGGCGTCCCCGACACTGCGTTTGTAAATGATATTCGCGCCGATTTACACGATGCCGACACGGTGTATGTCGCGTTGGATAATCATAAATTCGGAGACTTCAGCCCCTATCTATTAGTGAGCCGTAATCGAGGTCGAAGCTGGCAAAGTATCACTGCAGGCATACCTCAAGATCATCTCGTTTGGCGGATCGTGCAAGATCACGAGCGCCCCGACTTGCTATTCGCCGCCACGGAATTTGGCGTGTTTGTGACGTTGGATGCGGGCGCGCAATGGCAAAAGCTGGACGGCGGCATGCCGACAATTTCGATCCGCGATATTCAGATTCAGCGCAGAGAAAACGACCTCGTAGCGGCCAGTTTCGGCCGAGGATTTTTCATCTTGGATGACTATTCCATGCTGCGCAGTTTTGCACCAGAAGACGAGATGCCTGAGGCAACGCTGTTCGAAACACGGCCTGCACGTTGGTATTTTGAGCGGCCAGTTCTGGGCGCAACGCGCAAAGGTTCACAGGGCGATCAACTGTATGTTGCGGAGAATCCACCGTTTGGTGCGGTAATCTCCTATTTCCTGCGCGACG
>MDTD01131300.1_pt1 | contig 14249 bp, 13 predicted proteins | sample 811221 | NCBI WGS metagenome assembly MDTD01 (sample SAMN05326646, study PRJNA326480) | marine metagenome | isolation source: seawater | place: Pacific Ocean: South West | collected 2011
ATTTGGGTTTTCATTGAATGGTGCGGTAATGGCTTCTGATGCTTTTTTCCCCTTTTCCGATTGTGTGGAATTAGCCAAAAATGCTGGTGTTACAGCTGTTGTTCAGCCAGGGGGTTCTATTAAAGATCAGGATTCCATCGATTATTGCAATGCAAAAGAAATTGCAATGGTAATGACAGGTATTCGTCACTTCAAACATTAATTGACGAGTAAACTGTTGATAAAAAGAGAACAAAATAGTGACAATGAATACATAAGTGAATTAAATTTAGAATATGGGTCTTTTTAGTTTTTTAAACCAGGAAATAGCTATCGATTTAGGGACAGCAAATACCTTAATTATCGAGAGTGATAAAGTTGTGGTGGATGAACCGTCAATTATCGCAAAACATAGGGCTTCTGGTACGGTTATGGCCATTGGTAAACGAGCTATGCAGATGCATGGAAAAACACATGAAGAAATAAAGACAATTCGTCCTTTAAAGGACGGCGTTATTGCTGATTTTCAGGCTGCAGAGGAGATGATAAGAGGTTTCATTAAGATGATTAATGAAGGAAGAAAAAAAATGTTTGGTCCCTCTAATATTCGAATGGTAATTTGTATTCCCTCTGGAATTACCCCTGTTGAAATGAGAGCTGTTAAAGACTCGGCAGAACATGCAGGAGCTAAGGAGGTAAGATTGATTCAAGAACCAATGGCAGCTGCAATTGGAATTGGGATTGATGTTGAGGAACCTTTAGGAAATATGGTTATTGATATTGGTGGGGGTACCTCAGAAATAGCTGTAATTGCATTAGGTGGTATTGTTTGTGATAAGTCTATTAGAGTTGCCGGCGATGAATTCACCAATGATATTGAAGAGTATATGAGACGGCAACATAATATTCTTGTGGGAGAGAGAACTGCTGAGAGAATTAAGATAGCTGTAGGTGCTGCAATTACTGAATTGGATGAACCACCAGTTGATATGGCTGTTCATGGGCGAGATTTGATGACAGGAATCCCGAAAGAAATTGAAGTTTCATATTCTGAAATTGCACATTGTCTAGATAAATCAATTAGTAAAATTGAAGCGGCTATCTTGAGTGCTCTTGAGATGACTCCGCCAGAGTTGTCAGCAGACATATACAGAACAGGAATTTATTTAGCTGGGGGAGGTTCTATGTTAAGAGGTTTGGATAAGCGAATTTCACAAAAAACTAAGTTGCCTGTTCATGTAGCTGATGATCCATTAAAGGCTGTTGCAAGAGGTACGGGAATTGCTTTAAAAAATTTTGATAGATTTCCATTTCTAATAAAATAAAATAGAGTGATATTGAAACAGCCGTGATCCAAACAAATGTTTGATTACGGCTTTTTTTTTAGATTGTATTAATAGTGATAAATATTTTAGAAATATTAAAAAGATTCCATTTTCAAATTTTGTTTGCTGCACTATTGTTACTCGCAATTATTTTGACCATTCAGCAAAAAAATTATCATAGAACAAAATTTATTAATTCAGCAAATTTCATTTCAGGAGGTGTATATTCTTCTATCAATAACTTGGAAGAATATTTAAATCTTAAAGAGATAAATTCTGATTTACAGATTGAAAATGCTTTTCTTAGATCTAATTTATTAAGCTCATTAAAAAGAATTAATGGAAGTTATTATCAATTTAATGATACTCTTTACCGTCAGAAATATGTTTATAGAATTGCTGATGTAATCAGTAATAGTTACTCAAGCCCCAGTAACTATGTTACTTTAAATATGGGTAGTAATGATGGAATTATTGAGGAAATGGGTGTTATCTCTCCTTCCGGTGTAGTTGGAATAGTTGGCGCAGTATCCAAAAATTACTGTACGGTAATATCTTTTTTACATCCAAAAACAGTTATTTCATGTAAACTGAAATCGAATGGAGTTTCAGGTTTGTTACAATGGAACGGAGGTGATATATCACAGGCACAAATTAAAGATATACCAATTACGACACGAATAAGTCAGGGAGATTCTGTATTGACTTCCGGATATTCATCCGTTTTTCCGGGAGGTATTTTCATAGGAAAAATAAAATCTTTCAATAAAGACTTAGAGAGTCAAAATCAAAGAATTACAGTTGATTTAAATATTGATTTTACTTCATTAAGTAAGGTATATATAGTTGAGAATTTGTATAAAAATGAACTAGATGAATTAAGTAAAAAAGCATTAGATTTAAGTGAGTAGTTCAAGTAGAAAATATTTAATAACTGTTTTAATAGTGCTGTTTTTTCAGCTAATGGTTTTGAACAGATTGAATATTTCACAAAATATTTTACCATTAATATATCCAATATTATTGCTTACGATTGTTCGCAATATAAACAGATCCTTACTATTGTTATTTGGTTTTGGACTAGGGTTTTTTATCGACATATTTTCAAACACAGGTGGAGCACATGCCGCTGCTTGTACGATTATAGCATTCGTTCGCCCATTTTTTCTGTCTTCTATAGGCCCAATGGATATGGGCTCAAATCAAATTCAACCTTCAATATTAAGTTTAGGAATTAAAAAATTTGCAGCTTATTCTTTCTTCCTTTTGATCATACATCATTTTATTTTTTTTATGTTAGAGGTGTTCTCTATTAAAAATTTTATTTTCACCCTTTTTCGAATAATAATTAGCCTGCTATTTAGTTGGGTATTGGTTATGTCTCTTCAGTTTTTATTTAATGGTAGGAAGAGATAATGGGTACTTTAGAATCTAGAAAATATCATATTTATATCCTTTTTGGTTTTTTCTTTTTGGTTTATTTCTGTCGTTTATTTTATGTTCAAATTATAGCTAAGGATTTTTTTGAAGATCGAGCTGAACACGATGCTGTTGATGTTGATATAGAATTTCCACCAAGAGGTAATATTTATGATAGAAATGGTGAGGTATTGGTGCAAAATGAAATCGCTTATGATATTATGATAACTATGAGAGATTTTAAAGTCGATACTCAAAAATTTTGTAATCTTCTTGAGATTGATACAATTACTTTTAATGAAAAGATTAAAGAGATTAAAAGTGAAAAAAATAAAGGATACTCATCCTATATTCCACAGGAATTTATTTCCTTGATGAAATCTCAAAAATTTGGAGGCATTAAGGAACGCCTCTTCAATTATAAAGGCGTTTCGGTAAAGAAAAGGACGATTAGAAACTATCCTAAACCTATTGGAGCTCATGTCCTGGGGTACACCAATAAGGTTTCAAGCTTAGATCTTAGAAAAGATAAATATTATACACCAAGAGATTATAAAGGAGCGTCTGGTTTGGAGTCTTTTTATGAAAAAGAATTAAGAGGAAAAAAAGGAGTAAGAAGATATTTAACTAATATAAAAGGAGAGAGAATTGCTTCTTATTTAGAAGGTGCTTTGGATACGGTTTCTGTTGCAGGTGAGAATTTATCTACTACGTTGGATATAAATCTTCAAGAATACGGAGAGTATTTAATGAAAGGAAAACTTGGAGCAATTGTCGCAATTGAGCCTAGTAGTGGTGGTATACTTGCACTTGTTAATGCACCCACTTATAACCCTAATCTACTATCCGGAGGGAAAACAGGAGTTAATTATAAGATTTTGGAGTCAATGGAGGGTAATGTTTTATATCAGAGAGCAATCAAGTCTAAACAACCACCAGGCTCTATTGTCAAAACAATGCAGAGTGCTATAGCTCTTGATTTCGGGACAGCTAATCAATTTACAACTTATCGATGTAATAAAAAATTAGTAGGTTGTCACAATCATGATGGCCCACTAAACCTACCCCAGTCCATTCAACATTCTTGTAATCCTTATTACTATCATTTAGTCAATAGAATTTTTACAAAAGGAAGAAAAGGTAATACTGCGCAGCTAAGAAAAGGGATGGATGAGTGGGAAAAGCATGTGAGGTCTTTCGGATTCGGAAGTCCGTTGGGAATTGATTTACATGGTGAAAAAGATGGCAATGTTCCTGATAAGAGAGAGTACGATGTAATTTATGGTAAAAACAGGTGGAATTGGAGGACTATTTATTCTATTTCAATAGGTCAGGGTGAGTTTTCAGTCACACCTTTACAGATGGCTAATTTAGCTTGTATATTGGCCAATAAAGGGTATTTTTATCGTCCTCATTTGGTGAATAAAATAGGAGACCAAAAAATTGTAGTTACGGATTCGTTATTTAAAAGAGAAACACTTGTTGATTCAATGCATTTTGAAATTGTGCATGATGGAATGCAATCAGTTTTGGAAGAAGAGGGAGGAACTGCAATAGGATCAAGAATTCCTGAAGTTACTGTTTGTGGTAAAACAGGAACATCTCAAAATCCTCATGGCGATGATCATTCAGTTTTTATTGCGTTTGCTCCTAGAAAAAATCCGAAAATTGCTATTGCGGTTTTTGTTGAAAATGCGGGTGGTGGAGGAGGAACTGCCGCTCCAATTGCAAGTTTAATGATAGAAAAATATTTAAAAAAATCTATGGAACGAAAAAAATTGGAGTTGGAAATGGTCAATAAGAACTTTTACTGATAATATTGAAAAAAAGAGGCAACATATTAAACAATGTAGATTGGGTAATTATAGGACTTTATCTTGCTCTCTGTTTGATTGGTATATTGAATATTTATGCTGCAGACTTTAATCCTATAAATGGCGATTTTTTTGATTTGACAAATCGAAGTGGTAAGCAGTCTTTGTGGTTAGTAACCTCATTAATCATAGGATTGATTATTATGTACTTTGATAGTAAGTTTTTTAGAACAATGTCTCCGATAATTTATGCTTTCATTACATTATTACTGTTTGCAGTTATTTTTTTTGCAAGAGATGTAAAAGGTGCAAGAGCCTGGATAGATATTGGTCCTTTTAAATTGCAGCCTGCTGAATTTGCAAAGTTTGCAACAGCACTTTTTTTAAGCGCTTATTTAGGAAATATTAGTAGCCTAAAAAAAATAGAAGAATCATCCATTGAGGATATAGGTAAGAGATTAAGTAGGTTTATAAGAGGAAAAAAAGTGTTTTCTATATCTGACATTGATTTTTATGGACAAGTGCTTCCTATTTTAATCATTTTGTTTCCGATGACATTAATTTTAGGACAGGATGATACAGGCTCAGCCTTAGTTTTTACCTCGTTTTTTTTTGTGTTTTACAGAGAAGGAGTTATAGGAAGAATATTTATAATAGGTTTAATGGCAATTGTACTGGCGATCATTACACTCATGTATGATAAACATGTCGCATTTACCGCTTTAGGTGTTTTAGCAATACTAGTGTACTCTTCCTATATAAAGAGTACAAAAATGGCTGTAATAACAATTTCAAGTGTATTTATTTTTTTATTAATGATGGCCATTTTTAATTGGAATACATCTTTAAATACATACATTTTATGGGGATGGATACTCATTAATTTGATAGTACTTTTAAGTATTACGCATTTATGGAAAAGAATCGAGAGAAGTGTAATTCTTGTTGGTTTAGTTCTTTCAATGGGCTATGTTGGTTTGCTTGAAAAAGCCTATACTATTCTCCAGCCACATCAAAAAGAGCGAATTGAAATTATTTTAGGAAAAAAGCATGATAAATCTGTAAGTTTTCAAACGGATCAATCCTTAAATGCGATAGGTTCAGGAGGGTTTTCAGGTAAAGGCTTTTTAGAGGGCACTCATACAAAGGGTAAATGGGTGCCTGAACAAAGTACTGATTATATTTTTTGTACAGTGGGCGAGGAATGGGGTTTGTTAGGGACATCAATAATAATTGGCTTATTTGTAGCTTTAATTTTTAGGATTGTTCAAAAAGCAGAAATGCAACGTTCTAAAATGAGTAGAGTTTACGGTTATTCTGTTGCTTCAATTTTTTTCATTCATTTTCTGATTAATATCGGGATGACAATTCAAATAATGCCTGTAATAGGAATACCATTACCATTTATGAGTTATGGAGGTTCCTCATTATTTGGTTTTACAGCATTGCTATTTATGTTTATAAAATTTGATTCTCAAAGGCTAGATGTGCTTTAGAGAATAAGTAGGTTACAACCTCTAATTTGGGTGTGATCAATGCGTCCTGAAACAGAAAAATTTCCATCCTGTTTAACTGTTCCTAGGTCGTCAGTGGCTATAAATGAACATGAGTGAACATTTGCTAGATCAATGAAGTTAAGCGCGCCTTTTCCTTCTAGTTTGCAAGTTAAAGGGTCGGTTATGTCTCTAGCTAACGGCTTTAGCCATTTGGGAGGGGTGAATTCATCACCTTTTAAATAGGCCTGAGAGAGTAATTCGGTCATTCCATATTCTGAATGAATAGCTTTTGGTTTTAGATGCGTTTGTAAAACTTTATGCAATTCCTTTCTTGTCAGTTCTTTGCCTCTTCCCTTCATTCCTCCAGTTTCGATTATAATCGTATTTTTTGGTTGAATTTTTTTCTCAGCCATTTGAAGAAGAGCAAACGTAACCCCAAAAATTATTTTAGGACTTGAATCAGTCTCAAGGTAATCAATAAATTGAGGGGTTAAATTAAGTTGAAATTTACTTTCTTTTTTTTGAGATTCACATATGAAATGATTCACCATATAAATTAAAGACGAGCCTTTACGTTCCAGGTAGCTAGGAAGTAACCCAATTATTGTATATTCTTTCCAGTTTGGGTAGAAAGATTCAAATGCCTTCATAAAGCTTTTTTTATATAGGCTAACGTTCTTTAAATAGTGCTTACTTGTTGTGGTCGCTCTTGATGTTCCACTGCTTGAAAACGTAATTTCCTGGTCAAAGTCACCTGAAACTATTTTTTGTGTTTTGAAAAATTGAATGGGTAGAAAAGGAATATCCACAATTCTTTGGACGGCATTTAGCTCAATATTAAGTAAATTACAATATTTATTATAAGTTAAGCAGTTGTGATATTGATACTTAAAAATATCTAAGGCTACGTTATTAAAATTCAAATTATTTTGAATGTCAAATATTCTATGCTCAATCTCGTTTAAATTCATTTACTTTGAATAGCATGATTTTGAAGGTAAAAATATTATTAATAATTGGAAGTGCAACTGTTCTATTTGGCTGTATTAAAGATGATAATTCTGAGGTTGTTCCGATTCTTAATTTTGAAGAATATACGGTTTTCACCGACAACGAAAATAATGTAGACTCAGCACTATTTAAATTTTTATTTATGGATGGAGATGGTGACATAGGCAGTGTTGATTCCACTGAGTTTAATTGTTTTTTACTTTATGAGGAGAAAAATGGAGATTCAATAGCAGCCTTTCCTGAAATTGGACCAAGAGAGTATAGTTTCCCCAATTTAACGCCCAATTCTAAGAATAAACATATAGAGGGCTCTATATCTTTAATCATAAAGCCAGCTCCTGTTTTTAATTTTTTTACTGATAGTGCTTATCGTTATAGTTGTTATGTAGTTGATAGAGCTGGCAATGTCAGTAATTCAATATCAACAGATTGGAATGGTAAAGATTAAATATTAATCATTTCTCTTCAAATGTTTCCTTAATGTTAAGAAATCTTTTAGAAATAGTGTTCTAATATTAATTTATGGTTAAATACACCGAATTCTCTATTTAGTAACGTTTTTACTTGTTTTCTTTGCGTCATAAATTTTTTGTGATGAAAAAAACATTAATAGTATTAGGTTTGGTAGGGGTATATTTGACAGGATTTGCACAAAATAAGATTGTTGATAAGTATGGAAAAGGTTTCTCTATACTTGGAAAAGATTCTACGTTCTTTTTGAAAGCTAATACGAGAATTCAATGTAGGTATGATTACGAGAGAATTGACCATAACTCAAAAGAGAACTTGTTGGTTCGTGATGCTGCTTTTGTTCGAAGAACCCGAATAAAGTTTGGAGGTTGGGCTTATTCTACCAAAGTCAAATATAAAATTGAGCATGATCTTCTTAATGGAGTTACATATGATGCTGTTGTAAAATATAATTTTTTCAGAGGTTGGGAGATTTGGGCTGGTCAAACTAAATTACCAGGAAACAGAGAGCGAGTTATATCTTCCCAAGCCCTACAGTTCGTTGATAGATCTTTGCTAAATACTGTGTTTACTCTTGATCGTGATGCCGGAATACAATTAAGGAACAAACATAAAATCGGTAAAATGATTGTTAAAGAAATGTTTTGTGTTTCTCAGGGGGAAGGGTTGAATGATAAAACCAAACGACCTCTAGGACATGAATATACAGGTAGATTGGAGTTTTTACCAATGGGTAAGTTTGCCAGTAAAGGAGATTATGTTTCATCAGATTTAAAGAGAGAAAAAAATCCAAAGCTAGCTATTGGTTTAACTTATGATTATAATCAAAATCAAACTATTTCTAGAAAAGTAAAAGGTAATGATTTATCGGAAAAACGTAATTTCATCAATTTCCATGGTGATTTTATGTACAAACATAGAGGGTTATCAATACTTGGTGAATATGCATATGCCGATGTTGTAAATGGAGCAGGAGAATATAAAAGGTATGATAGTAATGGAGATTTTTGGCAGGTAGGGCAAGGAGTTAATCTGCAGTCTGGTTATTTACTGAAAAATAATATTGAAATTTCCGGAAGATATTCATGCTATATTCCTTTTAATAATGTAACTGGATTTAATCGTCAAAATCAATATACTTTAGGATTGTCAAAATACGTAGTCGGACATTATTTAAAAGTTCAAACAGACCTAACATTAGTTGAGGAAATGATCGGAGGTAGTCTTAGAGCTAATGATTTAATTTATAGGTTACAATTTGAGGTCGCTTTTTAAATAACTTAGTGATAAAATTGTTAAATAAAGGGGAGTATTTTAATACTCCCCTTTATTGATATTAAGTAGTTTTTTAATATTTATGTAGACGTTTTTTTTTGTCTTTTTTTGTAGATATTTTTGAAGTAAATTTTTATAATTCATGAATGGAGTCAAAGTATTGATTGTTGATGACGAACCAGATATTTTAGAGTTTGTAGGTTACAATCTTAAAAATTCTGGTTTTCTGGTAAAAAAAGCTCAAAGTGGAAAAGAGGCTCTTGAACTAAATAAAATTTTTTTGCCTGACTTAATTATTTTGGATGTCATGATGCCAGATATAGATGGTATAGAAACTTGTTACCAGATCAAAAGTCAAAATACAACTAATGATCCCAAAATTATATTTTTAACAGCGAGAGCAGAAGATTATTCTGAAATATCTGGTCTTGAAGCAGGTGCAGATGATTATATCACAAAACCCGTACGCCCAAGAGTTTTACTTTCAAGAATTAAGGCTGTATTAAGGCGAGGTGGCTCAGAAGATAAATCGAAATTGATTGTTACCCGAGGTGAATTTACAATTGATTGGGAGAAATACACGATAAAAAAGAAAGACAAAGAAATAGTTTTACCTAGAAAAGAAATGGAGCTATTTGGTTTATTATTCTCAGAACCAGGCAAGGTTTTTGGAAGAGATATTATCATGAGTAAAGTGTGGGGATTAGATATAATAGTTGGTGATAGAACTATTGATGTACATATAAGAAAATTAAGAGAAAAGCTGGGTGATGATATTTTTGAAACTGTTAAAGGAGTTGGTTATAAATTCGTTCTTCCCGAAAAATAATGTTTAGTAAGCCTTTTCATATTACTTTGGCAATAAGTTTAACTGTTCTTTTTTTTACTTCTTGTGCATTGTTAATTCTTTCTAATAAAGCTATTTGGTATACTTTATCCTTAGCATTAATTTCCTCAGGAATTGTTTTTATTTTTTCTCAATTACTTCTTGAGAAATATATTTATAACAGGATCAGAATTATTTTTAACAAGGTTTTAAATATTACTTACGAAAAGAGAGTTTTAAAATTATTAGAAGATCCTTTTGCACTATTCAATGAACGAATAGACTCGTACTTGGAAAAAGAAGAGGAAAAAAATGAAATGTTAAATATTCAACAAAAATTTCGAAGAGAGTACATTGGAAATATCGCTCATGAACTCAAAACACCAATTTTTACCATACAGGGGTATATTTTAACATTACTAGATGGTGGATTATACGATGACAAAATTAATGTTAAATATTTGGAGCGAGCTGACCGTGGTGTTGATAGAATTTTAGATTTGTTAGAAGATTTGGATTTGATTACAAAACTGGATTCTGGAGAATTCCCACTGGAAATTGAGACTTTTGATATTCTTCAGTTGGCCAGAGAGGTCTTTGACTCCCAAGAGTTAAAGGCGAAACAGAGGAATATCACCCTTTCTTTTTTGGGATTTCCTAAAAAGCAAATATATGTTGATGCGGATCGTAAAAGAATTTTTCAGGTTTTATCTAATTTAGTAGTTAATGCTATTAAATATGGAAAAGATAATGGACGAGTTACTATTGATTTTGATATTTTGAGCGAAGAGTATTTACTAATTGAAATTATAGATACTGGTATAGGTGTTTCGAAAGATGATTTATTAAGGATTTTTGAGCGTTTTTATCGTGTAGATAAAAGTGGCGGTAGAAAACAAGGAGGTTCGGGATTAGGTTTGTCAATCGTTAAACATATTGTTGAGGCCCATGGTCAAACACTAAATGTCAATAGTGTAGAAGGAAAGGGATCTACCTTTTCTTTTACATTAAAATTGGCTTGAACCTCATAAGATTTTATCAAAGGTTAAACTATAGTTAACAAAAACTTAACATAGTTTTCTGATTTTTGCAAAGTAAAATTTAAACTAAATGAAATTAACAAAAGTATTAGTATCGGTTGCAATTGCAGGAACTTTATTTTCATGCGGAGGTGGAAAAGAGCAAAAATCTTCTGATGATGTGTCGGAGAAAATAAATCTAACAGGTAAAATTAGAATTGATGGTTCATCAACAGTATTTCCAATTTCAGGAGGTATGGCGGAGCTTTACAGAGATGAAGAGCCAGAAGTTAAAGTAATAGTAAACAAGTCAGGCTCTGGTTCTGGTTTTAAAATGTTTTATGCGAAAGAAATTGAAATTTCAGACGCCTCTAGACCAATTAAACAAAAGGAGATTAAAAAATGTAAAGATAATGGGGTTGATTACATGGAGATCGAAGTAGCTTACGATGGTCTTGCGGTTCTGATCAATATTGAAAATGATTGGGTTGATGGGTTTTCTACTGAGGAACTAAAAAAGTTATGGGAGCCAGCTGCTGAAGGAAAGGTTAAAACTTGGGCTGATGTAAGAGAGGGTTGGCCTAATCAAGAAATTAAATTATTCGGTCCAGGAACTGCTTCTGGAACATTTGATTACTTTACTGAAGCTATTGTTGGTAAATCTGGCGCTATACGTTCGGATTATTCACCATCCGAGGATGATGATGTTTTGGTTCAGGGGATAGCTGGTGATTTAAATTCATTAGGATTTTTTGGACTAGCATATTACGAGCAAAATAAGGATAAGTTAAAATTAGTTCCAGTTAACGGAATACTTCCAACTATGGAAACAGTTAAAAATGGAACATATGCTCCATTATCAAGGCCTCTATTCATTTATGTTTCAAAAGAAGCAGCAAAAAAAGTGGAAGTTTCCTCTTTTGTAAATTTTTATTTAAAAAATGCTGCTGAAGTTTCTAAAACTGTTGGTTACGTTCCTCTTCCTGATGAGGATTATACAAATGCAATTCAGAAATTTAACAGTTTCATTGTTTCAAACTAATTTTGTAAACGCAAACTTTATGTGGGGATTCTCGTTTATTTGAGAATCCCTTTTTATTTTTGTCCCTGACCAATATTACAGATATTGAAATATGAGATTAAGAGAAATAATAATTGAGAAAGCCTTTTTCTTGTGTGCCCTGCTATCAATATTAATAACTGTTGGAATCATATTTGTTTTATTAATTGACACACTTGACTTTTTTCAAGAGGTCTCTTTTCTTGATTTTATTACCGATTCGAAATGGACGCCCATGTTTAGCGATAAACATTTTGGTATTGCTCCACTTTTAGCTGGTACTCTTTTAACTACACTAACTGCAATTGCTGTTGCTCTTCCTATAGGATTGAGTATAGCCATTTATCTTAATGAATTTGCACCTAAGACATTTAGAAAAAGGATTAAGCCTGCTTTGGAGCTACTGGCGGCAATACCAACTGTTGTTTATGGTTTTTTTGCTTTAACAGTTGTTACTCCGTTTCTCAAACAATATATCGATATTGATTCTTTTAATGCTTTATCTGCAGGAATAGTTATGGGTATTATGATAATTCCTTATGTTTCTTCAATTTCTGAAGATGCTCTCTATGCGGTTCCTAAATCATTAAGAGAGGCGGCTTATGGAATGGGCAGCACTCGATTACAAACTGCATTTAAGGTGACAATACCCGCAGCTTCGTCAGGTATAGTCGTTTCGGTTATTTTAGCTATTTCAAGAGCAATTGGTGAAACAATGATTGTTGCGATTGCTGCAGGTCAAAAACCAACCCTAACTATGGATCCTACAGAGACAATAGCTACAATTACGTCTTACATTGTGCAAGTAACTGTTGGAGACGTAGAACATGGTTCAATTGAATATAAATCTTTGTTCGCAGCTGGGATGACGTTATTTCTTTTTACATTTATTTTAAATAATATCAGTTATTTTGTGAAGAAAAAATATCAAGAAAAGTATGATTAATATCTCGAATAAAAATAGAGTGAAAGATCGTATTTTTGAAATATGGGGAGTTATCTCCACTTTAATTGGTGTTGTTTTACTAGTCATTTTTATTGGTGATATCTTTATTGAAGGTATTACAAGAATAGATAGTCAGTTTTTGAGTAGTCTTCCATCAATGTTCGCAAAAAAAGCAGGAGTTTATCCTGCCTTGATGGGTTCTCTTTGGATTTTATTTTTAACTGCAATTATTGCTTTACCGATTGGTGTTGGAGCAGGGATTTATTTAGAGGAGTACAGTAAAAAAAATTGGTTATCATCTTTATTAGAAATAAATATTTCGAATTTAGCGGGAGTTCCTTCCGTGATATATGGCCTCTTGGGGCTTGAGATTTTTGTACGTGTTTTGGGTTTTGGAAAAAGTTTGCTTTCAGGTGCCATGACATTATCTCTATTGGTATTGCCGATTGTTATTGTTGCCACTCGTGAGGCAATTAAAGCGGTTCCGCCATCTATAAGGCAAGCAGCATATGGGTTGGGCGCTACTAAATTGCAAACTATTACCAGTCAAGTTTTACCATCATCAATGGGAGGTATTCTTACAGGGGTTATTCTAGCTCTCTCCAGAGCAATCGGTGAGACTGCGCCTGTGATTGTAGTTGGTGCGGCTGCTTATGTAGGATTCGCTCCAGAAAACCCGATGGATGAGTATTCGGTTATGCCGATTCAGATTTTTGATTGGATTTCTAGGCCACAAGAAGCGTTTAAAATTAATGCCGCTGCAGGAATTATTATTTTGTTATTTATTACCATCATTATGAATGGTATAGCTGTCTATTTTAGAAATAGATGGCAGAAAAAAGTTAAATGGTAAAAGAGAATGGATGATAAGAAAATAATGTTGGAAGCGAAGAATATTGACGTGTTTTATGGTGATTTTCAAGCTATAAAAGATGTTAGTATGAAAATGAAAGAAAACTCTGTTACTGCCTTTATAGGACCATCAGGTTGTGGAAAATCTACTTTTTTAAGAGTTTTAAATCGAATGAATGATTATGTTGATGGGTTTGGTTTGAAAGGTGAGATTTTAGTTGATGGAAAAAAAATATATGAAAAATCTGTTAAAGTTGAGGAATTAAGGAAACAGGTTGGAATGGTTTTTCAAAAACCTAATCCTTTTCCAAAATCTATATATGACAATGTTGCCTATGGGTTAAAAATTCAGGGTATAAAGGATAAGAAGTTCATAACGGAGCGAGTAGAAACATCCTTAAAACAAGTTGCTCTATGGGATGAAGTAAAAGATGAATTAAAAAAGTCTGCCCTCGCACTTTCAGGAGGACAACAGCAAAGGCTCTGTATTGCTCGGACCTTAGCAGTTGAACCATCAGTTATTCTAATGGATGAGCCAACATCTGCTCTCGACCCTATAAGTACGTCTAAGATTGAAAAATTAATTTTTGAGTTGAAAAAGCAATATACAATTGTTATTGTTACTCATAACATGCAACAAGCTGCCAGAATTAGCGATGAAACAGCCTTTTTTTATATGGGTGAGTTAATTGAATTTGATAAAACTGATAAAATATTTACAAATCCTTCAGAAGAAAAAACCGAAAATTATATTAC
>MDTD01002116.1_pt1 | contig 14248 bp, 10 predicted proteins | sample 811221 | NCBI WGS metagenome assembly MDTD01 (sample SAMN05326646, study PRJNA326480) | marine metagenome | isolation source: seawater | place: Pacific Ocean: South West | collected 2011
CAAATTTACCCAAATAAAACTCTTTCATCTTTTTTTCAAGTTCACTTTCTTTCATTTGTCCGTGAGCAAATACTATGTTGGATTCTGGAACAAGTTCCTTGATTTTTGAAGCATATATTTCTATATCACTTACTCTATTGTGGACAATAAAGACTTGACCACCCCTCTTTAATTCCTTTTCAATCGCCTTTTTTAGGGTCTTCTTGTCTTCTTTAACTAAGTAGGTCTTAATTGATTGCCTTTTGGGAGGAGCCGTTTGAATAAGAGATAGATCTTTTAGCCCTAAAAAAGCTAATTGAAGAGTTCTAGGTATAGGTGTTGCAGTTAAAGTTAAAAAATCAACTGAGGTTTTTAATAATTTTAATTTTTCTTTGTGACCTACTCCAAATCTTTGCTCTTCATCTACTATAACTAAACCCAGGTCTTTGTAGATTACAGAATCTGAGAGAAGTTTGTGAGTTCCAATTAATATGTCAACTTTACCACACTTAAGTGCTTCTTTGATTTCTTTAGTTTCCTTTGGACTTTTAAATCGGGATAAAAGCTCTATATTAACAGGAAATTTCTTAAATCTTTGTAAAAAGGAATTGTAGTGTTGAAAAGCCAAAATGGTAGTTGGAACCAAAATAGCAACTTGTTTTCCATCTAATACTGCTTTAAAGCTTGCACGCATGGCTACTTCTGTTTTTCCGAAACCTACATCTCCACATACCAAATAATCCATTGGAGATTTTTTTTGCATTTCCGATAATACATTTTCGATTGCATTAAGTTGATCAGGGGTTTCATCAAAAGGAAATGCTAATTCAAACTCTTTAAAATGATGGTCGGGCTCTGAAAACGAGTATGCATTGGTCAATTTTCTTTTAGCTTGCAGTTCTAATAAATCAAAAGCAAGTTCTTTCGCTGCTTTTTTTGCCCTTGACTTGAGTTGAATAAACTTATTATTTCTTAGATTTGCAACCTTTGTTTGTGAAGCACTATCTGCATGCTTTTGAATTAAATTCATTTTGTAAACTGGAACATAAACTTTGTCATTTTGAGCATATTTGATAACGAGGTAATCACTTTCGTTACCACCCATGTTGATAGACTCTAAGCCAAGGTATTCCCCTACTCCGTGTTTACTGTGAATTATATAATCACCAGTTTTTAAAGTTGATATCTGTTCAGCAAACAGATCAATGCTTTTCTTACTTACATTTTTAATCTTTTTCTTTTTGGAACCAAAAATATCAGCATCAGCTAAAACAAGTGTCCTTTCTGCTTTGTAAAAAAAACCTTCATCTATTTTACTTTTGAGGTAAGTTAACGATTGATTTTGATCAAAGTTAGTTTCATTAATAAAAAACTGGAATTCTTTTAGAGATTCATTATTCTTATAACAAAAAATAACTTTTCCCTCTTTAATCAAAAAGTTATTTAGAAAACTAAAAACTTTAGAGATATAATCCCGTCTTTCTTTATAGGGACCTATATTTCTTGTAATAAATTGTTTTGAAGATTCGAAAGAAAATAAAATAGAATTTTGTAGAGAAAAATCAAGGTCTGTTGAAATTGATACCTCATTTGTTTGAATTGAATAAGGTATTTTACGATAAGAGTCAATGGCTTCAAAGTTATAAAGGGTGTTGGGGTGAGAAAGAACAATGTCATTTTCTTGGTCTTCAGAGACTTCTTCAAAGTTTTCTCTTAACTCCTCTTTATATTCAAATATTGATTGGAAAGATTTTTCCTTTTCAATAAAAGTGACTACAGTATCTTCTCTGTTAAAGTAATTTAAAATGGTAGAAGTTTCGTTAAAAAAGAGTGGTAGAAAGACAGGATAGTTTTCAAAAAGTTGGTTCTGAGATAAATGTGAAAAGATTCTTTTTCTTGTTTCAAACTTTTCCCTTTGAGAAGCATCTGGCATTGGAATATTTTCTCTCAATTTTGAATGAAAACCTTTTTGAAGAAGTGCTTGAGGAGTTGGGCCAATAAAGATTTTTTCAATTGAGCTTTTTCGTATGGTTTTTTGAGTTTGAATATCAATGTGGTGAATTTCTTCGATCATGTCATCGTAGTACTGAATCCTTATGGCGTAATCAGAGATGGGGAATATGTCGAAGATCTCACCTTTTTGACAAAAAGTACCTGGTTCTTCAGTTGAGGTTGCTGGTTGATAGCCCAGTGATACTAATTTAGTTGATAGATCATAAGGAGGAATAATATCTGAGCATTTAAGTTCAGTTCTTAGTTCGTTGAAAAAACTTGGAGGAGGAACTTTTAGGAAGAAAGCTTCTAGTGTGCAAACGAGGATGGTTTTTTTTTCTGAAACTAAGGAATGATCTAAAAGAGAAAATCTTTTATAGAGATCCTTTTCAGATGACAATATCTTTGTATACGGGTTGGTTTCTAATCCAGGGAAGTAATCTATATAATAATCTGGGCTAAATTTTTTGCAGTTTTCATAAAAAGCCTCAGCAGAATCCGCGCTAGGCAGGATAACCAAGTGGTTTTTCTTAGAAAGAAGGCTATATTTTTGAGTTAAAAGGTTTTTAAAAAGGAAACACCATTGACTCGGTGAAGGTCCAGTAATGCTAAGTTCTTTGTCGAAAGACTTTTGATCCCATTCATTGAACTTTTGTAAAAGAGAATTAAAAAACTGCATCATTTTTTCCAGAAAAGAGGCATTATTGGCGGTTTAAAGATTCTTCTTATTAGTACAAATTTGAATTTTTTGGCAATGGGTATTAATAATTTTGCACAGCAAATATAAACTTTTATGATTTTTTTTTAATTTTCTTCTCGTAAAAAAATACTCTTTATGGTTCCAACGTGGTATCATTCGCATTGGTAGTATCGATTAAATCTAGATCTTGGAGATTTTAAATATGGCGTTAGAAAAACTAGACGTCTATTGGCCCATTTTGATCCTTATGGCATTTGGTGTGCTGCTCGTTGTAGGGGCTCTGATTGTCTCTAAAATAATTAGCCCACAAAAGCCAACAGAGTTAAAAAGGCAGGCTTATGAGTGTGGTGAGGACCCCGTAGGTAATGCTTGGGCGCTCTTCAACATGAGATTCTATGTTATAGGTCTTATTTTTATTATATTTGACGTCGAATCAGCTTTAATGTTCCCTGTCGTTTCAGTCTTTAAAAAAATGAACGAAATTGGCCGGGGAGGCTTGGTTTTAGTTGAAATTGTCATCTTCCTCTTTGTCCTCATTGCTGGTGTTGCCTATTGTTGGAGAAAAGGTGATTTAGATTGGGTAAGAAGTTTTCAGACTCCAGATAAAGAAAAGGAAAGTTGAGTAAGAAAAGCTTAAGGGAAAGAGATGAACGAAACTATAGTCACATATTTTGCAAAATTTGAATGGTACAAAAGCTTAGTCAAGGCATTGACAGAGACTTTTGGTTTTAATGCAGAACCACTTATGGTGTTTTTGTTCTTTTTTCTTGCTTCGTTTATTGTCGTGAATGTCATGGCGTTAGTCGGTGGCTTAGGTACCTACGCTGAGAGAAAAATCTCAGCTGACCTCCAAATGAGGATGGGGCCAAACCGAGTTGGTCCATACGGGTTGATACAATTTTTAGCCGATGGTGTAAAATTCATAATGAAAGAGGGAATAATTCCCAAGAGTGCCGATACATTCCTGTTTACTTTGGCTCCGATCTTATGCTTGGTAGGAGTCCTTGGTTCCTTAACAGTCGTGCCCTACTCTAGTGGATTTATCTTATCAGATTTAGATATAGGCCTCTTCTTTTTGATTGGTATATCCTCTTTAGTAGGCTTAGGTATTTTTCTTGGTGGTTATGCGTCAAACTCTAAGTGGGCTATGTTAGGAGGAATGAGGGCAGCAGCTCAAATTATTTCTTATGAAATACCTGTAGTTATTTCAGCACTAAGCTGCGTTCTTCTGGCTGGAGGCCTTTCGTTTACAACTCTTATTGAAGCTCAAACCGGTTTTCCACAGGGATGGTTTATTTTTCACAACCCTTTTACTTTTATAGGATTTTTCGTTTTTTTCGTAGGGGGTTTAGCTGAAACAAACAGAGCTCCCTTTGACCTTCCAGAGGCTGAATCGGAACTCGTATCTGGTTACCACACTGAATATTCCGGTATGAGATTTGCTTTTTTTGCATTAGCTGAATATATAGAAGTTTTTGTTGTGGCTGGTGTTGCCGTAGCACTATTTCTTGGTGGATATAACGTTCCTTTTGGTTTAGGTGGTGACGGGATTTTAGGACAGTTTCTTCAATTAGGAGCCTTCTTCAGTAAGACCCTCGTCCTTTACTACGTTGTCATTTGGTTTCGTTGGACGCTTCCAAGGTTGAGAGTTGACCACTTAATGACTCTGTGTTGGAAATATTTAACTCCAATTGCAATATTTAACTTAATTGGTACGGGCTTTTGGTTATATGGTTTCGAAGGGAAGTCATTGTTTGAGCTTCTTTTTAAGAGTGGTGCAGCAGCCACTGGCGGTGGGCATTAAAGAGAATTAAAGGGGAAATAAGTGTTTGGAAATATCTTATTTTTAGTATCTGCTCTTTTCTCAGTTCTTGGAGCAGTGGGTGTGGTTGTAACCAAAAATATTATGCACGCATGTGTTTATCTGCTCATGAGTTTAATTGGTGTTGCGGGGTTGTATCTGACTCTAGGAGCTGACTTTGTAGCAGCAACACAGTTAGTAGTTTATGTAGGTGGTGTAGTAATCCTAATGGTTTTTGCAGTTATGTTAACTGGTGGTGCGGATTCGCAAAAGTCGAATCGTTTTGGTATCGAAAAGACTCCTATGATGGGAAGTGTTGGGACATATGTTGCTGGTGGGATAAGTGCAATATTGGCTTCTTATATCGTCATCTATAGGTTATTGCCTAAAATTTTTGAAGCTGAACCGGTAAATTCCACAATGGCTTTTGATAAAACAGTAGAAAAGATAGGGATGCTTTTAGTAAGTGACCATGTACTTGCGTTTGAAATCAGTTCAGTTTTATTATTGGGAGCTTTGGTTGGAGCGGCAGTCATAGCACGGCCAAAAAGAAACTAAGCAGGATATAAAATTATGATAACACTTTCATCTTATTTGGTAATTTCGACAATTCTTTTTCTTGCTGGAATTGTCGTTATGATTGCTAGGAAAAATATTGTAGCCATTCTTTTGGGTATTGAACTAATTCTTAACGCGTCAGCGCTGAATTTTGTTGCATACACAAAATTTGTGAATCAAAACTTAGATGGACACATTTTTCCTCTTTTTATAATTATTGTTGCTGCGGCTGAGGCAGCGGTAGGTTTGGCCATTGTTATAAGATTTTATCAGATAAGGGAAAGCATACATATAGATGATGCAACTCAATTACAACAGTAAGAAGAATTAAAAAGGTTTTCGTTTATGGATTATACAGTTGGAAGTGTAGCACCGATTGTCCTCCTACCCTTTTTTGCGTTTGCTATAAATGCATTTATTGTTAAGAGGTTTACAAGGACGGCGGTTGCAATAAGTTGCTTGGCAATTTTTGGTTCTCTTCTTTACAGTTTAGCAATCTTTAAAGATTTTGTTTTTGGCCAATACGCGACAGATTATTATATCCACAAAGTCTTTACTTGGTTCGATCTAGGGCCATCATTCAAACTGAATATGGGAATCTATATAGACAACATGACTGCCGTTATGTTGCTGATGGTATCGGGTTGTGCCTTCCTTATCCATATTTTCTCCACTTATTATATGGCTGATGACATAAGGTTTGGCCGCTTTTTTGTTTATATGTCCCTTTTTACATCAGCGATGTTGGGCTTGGTTGTTTCGGATAACCTTCTCGGGGTTTTTATCTTTTGGGAAATAATGGGTTTTTGCTCTTATTCATTAATCGGGCATTATTATGAAAAAGAAGAAGCAGGAGCAGCCTCAATAAAGGCTTTCATGACTACAAGGGTAGGAGATGTTTTCTTTCTCCTCGGAATAGTTATGGTCTGGCACACAGTGGCAAGAGCCACTGGTGAAGGAAGCGTTGCCCTAGTTGATATTTATAAAGTTGCATCAATGGGCGGTTTTGATAACCTAACTCTCTGGGGGTTTCCGCTTGTAACTTGTGCTGCTTTAGCTATTTTTATGGGGACGATTGGCAAGTCTGCTCAATTTCCTCTCCAGGTTTGGTTGCCAGATGCGATGATGGGTCCAACTCCATGTTCCGCTCTTATTCATGCTGCAACTATGGTTGCAGCAGGTGTTTTCTTATCACTAAGGATCTATCCTCTTCTTGAGGCTGGAAACTTAACAACCTTTGTCGCTTATATAGGAGCAATAACTGCTTTTGGTGCTGCTACAATCGCTTTAGTTCAAACGGACTTAAAAGCAGTTCTAGCTTATTCAACCATATCTCAATTGGGATACATGGTTTTAGGTATCGGGGTAGGTGCATATAATGCTGCTTTTATGCACCTTATAACCCACGCTGTTTTTAAAGCGTGCCTTTTTCTTTCCGCAGGTTCTGTTATCCATTCTCTACATGATCATCATACCCATGCTCATGTTCAGGAAATGCCGAGAATGGGTGGTCTTAGAAAAAAAATGCCATTCACCTTTTTGGCTATGATGTGCTGTACTCTTGCAATTTCAGGCATCCCTTTTTTTTCCGGGTTTGTTTCCAAAGACAGAATTCTAGGTGATGCGTTGTTGAGAGCATTGGATGATGGGGGAGCTCTTTGGGGACCAGCAATCCTGGGATTCGTAGCGGCATTTTTGACGGCATTTTATATGTTTAGAATGATGTTTATGACCTTTTTTGGAAACCCAAAAGATCAAGAGTTGTATGATCATACACATGTTGAAAAATTAAGCTGGAATAGAAATGTGCCACTTCTTATTTTAACGCTATTCACATTAGGCTTCTGGTACAGTGGCTCTTTTACCGGCCAAAAACTAGTTAAGTTTCCTATCATTAAAAAAGAGTGGTTCCAGGTATTGATTGAGAAGCCAGAGTTATCAAAGTTAAATAAATTTAAAGACTATAAAAGGCAGGATTGGTCTTCTGTTGATAATAGAGACAAATCTCCTCTAACAAAAAGTACTTACGATCCAGATCATGGTTTAAGTAAAGAAGAAGCCCATCACGTTCATCACGTGCATCATATAGGAGCTATCCTTTCAATTATTATTGCTTTTTCTGGTGTTGGTTTAGCCTATCTCATGTACATTTCTGGGAAACTAAACCCCTCTTGGTGGGTTAATAAGTTGTCAGGTTGGTATAAGGCACTTCAAAACAAATATTACTTTGATGACTTTTATATAAAGGGAATCATTCAAAAAGGTCTTTTACGACTTAACAACCTTCTTTCAAGGTTTGATATTGGATTTTTTGATAGATATGCGATTGATGGCTGGAAGAAAGTTAATGAGTTGGCTTACCGCCTTTCTGGCAAGTTTGATGATGAAGTTATTGATAAAGCTGGCGTGGGTGGTGGACCCGCAGTGGTCAAGCTTTTTAACGTTGTACTTAGAACGCTTCAGTCCGGTAAGGTGCAGTTTTATTTTATTATGATATTAGTAGTTTTAGTGAGTTATATTTTTTCTATATAAAGTTGGTTAAAAAAAGAGAAATTACAAGGAGCCATCGGTGCAAGGTTTATTAAATTGGGTTGTCCTCTTGCCGATTATCGGAATGATTGGAATATTTTTTATCCCTAGGGAACAAAAGCAAACGATTAGATATTGGACATTGATCAATACTATAATCACTTTTGTCTTGACCTTGTTGTTGTACAATGAGTTTGATCCCAACGCTATTGATAAGCACGGGCTTCAAAGTAATTTAAATGTTGTTGTACCGTGGATAGAACAATTTAATATCTATTGGCGACTAGGGATAGATGGTTTTTCACTTCCTATGGTTATCCTAACGGGACTTTTATTCCTCCTTTGTGTCCTTAGCTCCTGGACAATTGAAAAGAATGTTAAAAGCTACTTTGCTTTATTTCTTATGCTTGAGGCGAGTGTCCTAGGTGTTTTTTTAGCTTTAGACTTTTTCCTGTTTTACGTCTTTTGGGAAATTATGCTGCTTCCGATGTTTTTCCTTATTGGTTTATGGGGAGGAGAAAAAAGAGAATATGCTGCGGTTAAGTTCTTCCTTTATACATTTTTTGGTTCGATCTTAATGCTTGTAGGGATGGTAGCATTGTACTACACAGGTGGAGAACAGCTTGGTAAAGAAGTGTTCAATGTTATGGCTCTAGCTGGAGGAAAGTTTACAGATATCCAGATAGATATTTTTGGGTCATCCGTAGCGTTTAATACAATTTTTTTCTGGTTTATGTTTATTGGTTTTGCGATCAAAGTTCCTATTTTTCCATTTCATACATGGCTACCTTGGGCTCACGTTCAAGCTCCTACGGCAGTTTCTGTTATTCTAGCTGGTGTGCTACTTAAAATGGGGACTTATGGATTTTTAAGGATTTCCTTTCCTATTTTCCCAGCAGCAGCCGTAAAATACGCAGACTTCATCGCTCTACTTGGCTTAATTAATATCATTTATGGAGCCTTGTGCGCCATGGCACAAGATGATGTGAAAAAACTTATTGCTTACTCATCGGTCTCTCACATGGGTTTTGTTATGATGGGATTAGCAGCAATGACAACAGAAGGGATGAATGGTGGTGTTTTACAGATGTGGAACCATGGTATGTCAACGGCTATGATGTTCCTCCTTGTTGGTATCCTTTACGAAAGATCTCACCACAGGTGGATCGTTAAGCCAGATGGAAGCAAAGGATATGGTGGTCTTTATACCCAATTACCAAAGTTCAGTATCATTTTTATTATCGGAATGTTTGCTTCTTTAGGTTTACCAGGGCTAGCAGGCTTTATCTCTGAAGCACTAGTTTTCCTAGGGATCTATAGTAAGTATACAACCTACACCGTACTTGCTGTTATTGGCCTACTTATAGGAGCTGCTTACCTTCTATGGATGTTTCAAAGAATGTTTTTTGGAGAAGTTCAAGAAGATTGCAAAGGTTACTCAGATGTCAATGCAAGAGAGATACTATATATGACGCCTCTCTGTATAATGGTAATTTTATTTGGAATTTGGCCTACCCCCGTTCTTGATATTATGAAGGGCACAGTTGGTAGATTAGTTGTTGAATTGGCTAAGTATTCTCAATAAAGAATAAAGTCTCAACGATTTAAAGGGTAAAAAGAGATGGTTGTTAATTATTTTGCAAATTTAGGATACTTCGTTCCTGAGCTTATCGTGATTGGGACGATGCTAGCAATGTTATTTCTTGAGGCTTCTTATAAGAATGAAGATAAGGGAAGAGGTTTAGTTTTTACTATTGCCTCAGTAGGACTAATTTTTGCCTTCTTTACGCTCTTAAATAATTTGTCAGACGAACCTTTGGCAATTTTTACAAATGCAGTTGTCATAGATCAATTTAGTACATTTGCAAAAATAATTATGGTACTTGGAACCTTTGGTTCAATTTACCTCAGCTCCCAGTCAAAAGATATTTATAGCGACTTCAAAAGTGAGTTTGCGATAATGTCAATGGGTGTTTTAGTTGGAGGTATGTTGTTGGCTTCAGCAAATAATATGCTGACGCTCTATCTTGGTATTGAAACCCTTTCTATTTTGTCCTATGTCCTAGCGTCTTTGAGAAAGAACGACGATTATTCCTCTGAAGCGGGGCTAAAGTATTCCCTTTATGGAGGGATAGCTGCAGGGGTCATGTTGTTCGGTATGAGCCATGTATTTGGAGTGTTGGGTACAATCCAATTTGAAGAAATATTTCCCAAGCTTCAAAACTTAAGTACTTTACAGCTTTCAATTCTTATTCCATCTTTTATGATGTTTTTTGTTGGTATAGGTTATAAAATAGCATGTGTTCCATTTCATATGTGGGCCCCTGATGTTTACGAAGGCTCTCCGATACCAGTTACGACATTTTTTTCCATTGTCCCAAAAGTAGCTGGACTAGCAGCACTTGTTAGAATAACGATGGTATTCTTTTCAAAGGAAGGTGCATTACAAGATAGCTGGGTTGTAATTTTACAAGTTATTGCAGTATTGACCATGTTTGTGGGTAATATTACTGCAATTGACCAGAGGTCTGTAAAAAGAATGCTTGCTTATTCTTCTATTGCGCATGCAGGGTTTATGCTCTTAGGTGTTGTTGTTATGGATGCCGTTGGGGCTAGAGCCATTCTTTTTTATGCAGCACTTTACCTTTTTATGACCCTTTCAGCCTTCTATATTACTTCATTTGTATCGGATAAATATGGTAATGATCATTTTGAAAGATTTAATGGGATGTACGTTAGATACCCTCTTATAGCAATAATGATGGGAATAACGATGTTTTCACTGTCAGGTCTTCCTCCCTTTGGTGGCTTTGTTGCAAAGTTCAATATTTTAAAAGCGGCAATAGATAAAGGTTATTATACTCTTGCAACTTTGGGTGCTATCAATTCAGTTATATCTCTTTATTATTACTTAAAAATTGTAAGAAATATGATTTTTTCTCCTCCTGAGTCTGATGAAGAAATAGAAGGTTTTTCTTTCCGTAATACAACAATAATAATAGGCTTAACTTCACCAGTTGTTATTTTTGGACTTTTCTGGGGAGGGTTAATGTTAATGGTCACCAATGCAAAGCTTTTTATTGTTCAGTAAGTAATTTGACAATTAATTGCGTTTAATCGGATTCTTAACAGAATAGGATCAATGATGAATAGTAAGGGAAGTCGAAGAAACTCAGAAGAAGCAAGTTTTTTTGGGTATTCCCAGGATAGAATATCAATTGTACCGATATTTTTTCTCTTCTTTTGTCAAATTATTCTTTTTCTATCCTGGTTAATAGACTTCAACTTCACAAACAATATTGAAAACTACTCAGGTGTTATTTTCTTCTTAGTTTCATTATTTTTGTGTTACTTAATGTTTGCTGTTTTTTCTAAGTTTGACCTCGAAAGATAGGAGTCTAGGGTATGGATTGGATGATAGCCCTTAATTTCCTTATTTTAATTCTTGCTCTTTTCTCTTTCCTAACGATCTTGGCTTCTTTAGAAAAATTTCACTTTAATGTCATAAATAGGTCATATTTTTTAAAAACTAGAACTATTTTTAGGAATAACTTCTTAATGGATTTATGTAAGTCTTTATTTAAGAAGTCTATAGATAAAGAAAAACCATATCAAAATGTTTCTTTTTTATGCTCTTTAATTTCATTTTTTTTTTCAATGTGTCCGTTTCTTCTTTTTTCTTTGTCATTCGAAATCGAGTCTCTCTCCAATTTTCAGTTTGTAATAAAACCAGGTAACCCTCTGACTTTGATGTATTTCCTTGTTTCCTTTTTACTAGGCCTCTTTCCTCTTTTGGTTGATTCTTGGGTTTGTGGTAAGGGGCTCTCTTATATAGCTTCAACTAGAGAGTTTATTTGGAGGTTTGTCCTGTCTATAACTTTATTTTTTTTGGTTATTTCGAGTTTTCTTTCGAATAAAGGGCCAGAAGTTTTTCAATACTTTTACTTTGCAGGTTTAGATAGTTTTCTAAGTAGTTTTAATTGGGGCGTTTTTAGGCAGCCGTTCGGTGCTGTTATGTTCTTTATCTGCCTTACTTTATGTTTAGCTGGAAAAAATCATTTTGGCTTCAGTACACCAGGGACAAGAAATGTTATAAAAGAGGTAGGTAGTTACCATAACGCACTATCTTTTAATATCTTTAAACTTTCTGACAACCTAAATTACCTAGGCTTTTTGCTATTATATGTATTCATTTACTTTGGTGGTTGGAACAGTCATTCAGCTTTAGATGAAATATTTAGTGAACCCTTTCTTTTATTTTGGGTCAAAGCAGTCTTGTTATTAATTAAGACATCTATTGTTCACCTTTTAGTTTTTAGCGTATATTTATCTATCCCCTCTCTAAAGTGGAAGCATGCAGTAAAGGCTTCTTTAAAGTACCTAATGCCTCTATCGGTCTTCAATTTAGTCTTAACTCTTGTTTGGCTCTATACTTATAAAGGCACTTCATTGTAAAATAGCCATAGGTTATTTATCTCATTGACTTTAATAGAAGGTAATCTAAGTGATTTTAGATGCATTTTTAATGACTCTGTGTTCTATCCTTTTCGTGATGACTTCATGGTCCAAAGATGGAGTTATGTCATCTTTGATTTTTTTAACATTTCAGATATTTTTGTCTTTAATTTATTTTAAATTTCAAAATGATAGTTTAGGTGCAATGGTTTTTCTATTAAATATGGGCCTAGCACTTACCTTTCTTTACTATGCGTTTATTTTTCACAAAAATACTAAGTATTATTCTAGGAATCAACTTAGTAAAAATAAAAGAAAAATGACTGGTATTATTTTGTCATGCCTCTTTTTTGGCTTAATTTTCCTTTTTATCGAACAAGATAAGCCTTTTACTTTTCAATTTAACGCTAATAAATCGAATAATTTATCTGCAAATCCATCTCAGGATATTTCTTTGGAAGTTGTCCTTCTCTTGTTCTACGGTCTAACAGCTCAATGCATTTTAACTTTCCAAAACATTAAAAAAGAAAATTGAGGGGTTAAGTTTATGCTGTATTTATTTTTGGGTTTGTTTCTATTTTGTTTTGGATGGATTGTTCTTCTTTTAAAAAAAAATTATCTTATTATTTTTATAAACACAGCAGTGATGCTTAATGCTTGCCTTTTTGTTTTCTATTTATTTCTAAAAAAGAGTAATTATCATTTTCCAAATTATAACTTTATTTTGCTTTTAGCTTTCTCGATGGCTCAGTTTGTAATTGGTCTAACTCTATTATCTAAATATTTTAGAATAGAAAAAACAATAGACCTAAAAGAATAATTGGGGGCTCACCTTGATTTTTGAAAAAATATTAATAAGCGTGTTGGTTTTATTATTTCTTATTCATCTATTGCCTTTATCTATAGAGAAAAGATTTAAAAGGGCCTACCCTTTTTTGGGCTTGTTAAGTAACTTTATCTTCTTGGGTTACTTTGGGAAGAAGTTTTTTTCCATAGGTGAAGATAAATTTGAAATAATTAAAGCATGGGATTACTTTAATTATTCCGGGCACCAACTAAACGTATCATATATATTGGATGATATAACTTTTATAGTTAATTTCTTAATAATTTTTCTTAATTTTATTTTTTATATATTTTGTATATTGAAGTGGAACTATTTGAAAGATGATTTAAAAGGGGTCCATTTTGTAATTTTTTATCTTGGAACAATTTTTTGCCATTTAACAGCAACTTCAGAATCTTTTTTCCAGTTATTATTTTTATGGCCAATAACATCTTTAATCTTATTATTTTACACAAAAAAGAAAAGCACACTAAGAAGTGAGAAGACTTTAGATTCTTTTTATATTATTGAGGGTGTTTCATTTTTTTTCCTAGTCATTTCTTGTATAGTTATCTTTGATTGTTTTAATGGATCGTTATCATATTTAAGTTTGAAGAATTTAAATTTAACTTTTATAAAAAATAATGAAATTAATTTAAGTCTAGGAATAATAGGCCTAGTTTTACCAAATATTTTTAGAGTTTTTTTTGGTCAGCAAAACAATTTCGATGCAATAGAGAAACCTTCCGACTGGTTTAAATTTGGCTTTTTATTCGATATTATAACCAGCTCAATTTTGCTGTATATAATTTCTAGAGCTTTTCCTGTTTTAAATTATTTACCTATTGTTTTGAATTTTTTTACGACAATTGGTTACTTTATTCTTGTATATAGTTTAATCATTTTATTCTTAGATCATACTCATCAGAGAAAGCTTTTGTGGTTTACTAACTTTTTTTGGGGAGGTGCTTTTTTATTTTTAGGATTTGGAAAAATAGGGAGTGCAATTCCATTAATTATTAATTTTTTAATAATTAAAAATATTTTAATTTTAATGAATTGCGAAAACAGTTTTAATAAAAAAATAAACGAAAATGAAAATGAGTTTTTTTTAGGGGCTTCTAGCCTGATGGTATTTTCTTTGTGCTTTCTTCCAGGAGGCCCGTTTTTTATGATAATAAATGAATTACCTAACAATTTACTTATTTCTGATGGTGAAAATATAATAACCTATATTTTATTACCAGCTTTACTATCTATTTTATTTCTTCCGGCTTTAAAACTAACAACAAGAAGTGATAATGAAGGTAAGATTCTCTTTTTTTTGAAGTCTATAATTAATATTCCTAAAAACTTAATTAAATTAAAGTTTAAAGGGTACTTATTTTATTTATTAATAATAGTGATA
>MDTD01045516.1_pt1 | contig 14246 bp, 5 predicted proteins | sample 811221 | NCBI WGS metagenome assembly MDTD01 (sample SAMN05326646, study PRJNA326480) | marine metagenome | isolation source: seawater | place: Pacific Ocean: South West | collected 2011
CGGTTGCGCGCGCGGGGATGCCCGGGGTGTTCGGGAAGACGCAGCGGCGGCGGAAGTTCGCGCAGCAGGGTTGCGGGTTCCCGGCGGGCGCGCCCGCGGAGTGGGAGGCCCTGGCGGCGGAGTGCCGGCGCGCAGAGGCGGCGGCGGGGGGGGGCGGCGGAGGCGGCCTGGCGGAGGCCGCCGCTGGGCTGGCGGCCCTGCCCGCCCTCGCCTCGACGTTCGCCGAGCGCAAGGCGCTGAAGGGGGCGCTTGCGGCGCTGGAGCGGAGCGCCGCGGGGGGCGCGGGCGCGGGGGCGCCCGGCCTGCGCGCCGAGGTCGTGCGGGCGCTCGCGGGCGTGGCCTTCTGCGCCAACTCCCGCCCGCTGCACAAACAGCTCCTGGCGGCGCTGGGGCGTTCGGACCGCGCGGCGGCGGGGGGGAGCCTGGAGGTGGCCTTCGATGCCGCGCTGGCCGCGTTCGCCGCGGACTGGGAGGCCGCGCTGGGGCTGGGTCGGGGGGAATTCGCGGTGTGGCGGGGCGCCGCCACCGGTGGCGCGCCCGTGGAACTCTGTGAGCGGAGCCTGGCGCTCTCCCACGTCGTCGCGTCGGTCCTGGACGAGGACGCGTTCCGGGCGGCGCTCGCGGGCGCCCCCGGCCGCGCAGTCGGCTGCGCCCGCGTGCTCGCCGCGGGCCTCTTCGAGACCGCCCAGCGCGCCCGCTCCGGGGAGCACGTGCACCCCGGTCTGGTGACAGTGTGCCAGGATGCCTGCACTGCGCTGTACTCCCTGCTGCAGGCCTCGGACAGCGGGCGGGCCTGGCGCGCCCCGGCCGGGGAGGCCGGCGGCGAGACCGAGGAGGCGGCGGCGGCGGCCCTCCAGCTGCTGGCGCGGGCGGCCGCGGGGGCTGTGGGGGCGACGCTCCTGGCACGGGACGCCCAGGTCACCGCGGGCATCCTCCTGTGGCGCCTGCATCTCGCCGAAGCGGCGGGCGACCCCGCCCGGGCGGCCGAGCTCGTCCGCTCGGTCTACTTCTCCGGCGCCGCCGGGAAAGGCGGAGGGGGGGCCGCGCCGCCCGCGGGCGCTGCCACCGCAGTCGACGCTGCCCTGGCGGAGGCACCGGTCGCCGGCGGAGAGGCCGGAGCCTCAGGGTCCCTCCGGGACTTTGTGCTGGGCCTGCGGGGGGTGGAGGCCCTCTGCTGCTTGCGCGGGTGCCTCGCGGCCGCGCCCTTGGCGGCCCTCGGGCACAGCCGGCCGGCGCCCGCGCCCGAGAGCCCCCCCTGGAATCTCCTCCTGGACGGCTTCCTGCCGCACGTCTGCGCCCTCATCGAGAACCCGGTCGACACGCACTTCAAATTCCAGGCCTTCCACGCGCTGCAGGGGTGCCTGCACCAGACGTCCCGCGTCCTGAAGCGCGGCGCTTCCGAGGAGGCCGCGCGGCCGGGAGGAGGCGCGCAGACCCCGGCGGCTTTGCCGGCCCTCTCCAAGGCCCTGGCGGATCGGCTCCTGTCGCTCATCCTGTCGAGCTGGGAGGACCCGCTGACGCAGACCGTCAAGCTTGTGCACAGCACCTTCGAGAAGACCCTGGACCTGTTCGAGCTGCAGCAGGAGCTGGGCCTGTCCCCGCCGAGATTGAGCCTGACAAAGGGTGTCGCGGACGTGCTGGTCCGGATGGGCCCCCGGAGACGGGGGCGGTACGTGCCCCTGGGCGCCATCGCGCGCCGGGTCGGGGCGCAGTACCTCCTGGACCAGCGGCCCTCGCTGCTGCGGGACTCCCTCCTCACGATGGGCGAGGAGGTCTTCAGCACCCCCGTGAGCAGCTTCCTCGCCGACTTCCTCACCGTGCTCCGGGAGGAGCGGGTATCGACGGAGGCATGGATGACGTGCTGGGCTGGGGACGTGCTCCTGGTGCTGCAGCAGGCGGAGAACGCGGCCCTGCGCAAGTCAGTCACAACCTACGCCCTTCCGGCCGCCGTCAAGGTGGACCCCAGCTGCTTCCCGGACCTCGTGCGACGGGCCATCGCCCGCGTCGGCACCGCCGGGGGGGGGGGACTGGGCGCCGTCGCGGGCCTCGTATGCCTGTTGAAGGCGGGGGCCAAGCTCGGCCTCCTTACGGGCGGAGGAGCAGGAGGGAAGGGGGAGAAGACGGAGAAGGATAAGAAGAAGCAGGGAGAGCAGGGAGGCGGCTCGGGCTACCTGGACGCGGCTGTCGTACCGCAGAGCATTTTGCGCTCCGCTCTGGTGTCTTCCGACCCTGCTCTGCGGCTCGACACGTTCGAACTGCTCGCAGTGAGTCGGAAGCCCACCCAGCCCCCAACAGAGGAGGAGTTCGCCGTACTCCGCGATGCCCTGGTCCTGCAGTTCAAGTGCAGCGCGCCAGGCGAGCGGTCGAACTGGGTGATGCTGCTGCGCAAGTTCATGCACAACCTCAGCTGCGCGCACCAGTCTGTGCCGTGTCGCCGCTCCGGCGACAGCGACAGGGTCGAGGCCTTCATGGAGTGGTTCGTCTGCCAGCTCGTGGCCGGGTGCTACCCGGGCTCCCCGTACGCCCGCAAGCGCTTCTGCATGCAGGTGCTGAGCTGCACCCTCGAGGCCTGGCCGGTCGCCGACGGGGCGTCCACAGCTGGGCCACCGGGGGCGGCGGCGGAGGGGGAGAACCTCCGCCGCGCCGCCAACTCAGACGGCCCAAGGACGTCGGGCCGCATGGGGTTGGCTCAATCCGAGCTTAGTGTCCCACTGCTAACGAAGCCGGCCACGGTCAGGGCTCTCCTTGCAGCCGTGGTCGACACGTGGGACGACATCCGCCTCGTCGCCGCGGAGGTGGTGCTCCAGCTGCCGTCCCCTCTCCCGGGCATCACGGCTCCGGAGGACCTATCCCTGCTCCTGAAGTGGTCCCTCTCGCTCATACGCAGCCCGCGGGTGCGAGAGACCGATCCCGGGAGCGCCCTCCTCCGCGTCATCATGCGCAAGTACGTCGTCGGACTGCACTGGCGCGTCTCACTCCTCCCCGTCTCGGCAGCGCTGCCCTCGACAGAAGGCGGGGAGCCTGGCTCTGCAGCGAAATGGGCTGCCGTCTGCGCCACCCTCTCGTCCGCCCTTGACCTCCTCGAGCACTGTCTGGAGCGCGCCGAGACCGACCTCTACGACTCCTGTCGATCCGGCCTCGCCCACGGCGTCTTGCTCGCCCTGCGCTACCTCGTCGAGGACGTGCCCTGGTCGGAGGGGGTGCAGCAGGGCTATGCCGCTGAACTCCGGGGCCTGTGCGGGCGGATGCGGGGCGGCCTACTCCAGGCGACGCGGGTCGCCATGTGGGCAGTGGTCCAGCAGGATGAGCTCAACCACGCGGCCAGCGAGGCGGACCTCATCGACGAGGGGCTCCTCCCCGGGGGAACTGCCCTCCCCGAGGACGCGGCCCTCGGCACGAGGACACAGGTGGTCCTGACGGGGTGCTGGCTCACTGTGAAAGAGGTCAGCCTCCTCACGGGGGCTCTGGGGCGTTTTGTGCCCCTACCCGGGGGGCAGAGCCCGAGCAGCGGGCAGGCCGTCCCGGAGGGCGGAGAGGTGCTGTTCAGGGAGGACCTGGAGGCCCTGGCGGAGAACTCCCTCAAAATCATGCTGCAGGTGAAGCACAACGGCACCGTCGAGAAGTCGCGGTTCGGGGCCACGGAACTCGTTGCGGGCCTGCTGCGCAGCTCGAAACCCGACCTGAGCTCCCTCCCAGCGTCGTGGGTCGAAGCCCTCGTTGAGCGGGCAACGCAGCCCCTTCAGTCCCTCAATGACATATCTCGGCGGTCCTCGGGGCTCCCGTTCCTCCTTTCGGCCATCGCTCACGGGGAGCCCCACGGGGTACCCCGCCACCTGCTCGCGAAGGGAATGCGAAATTTTCTCGACATCGCGGCCGGCGGTCCTGAGGGCGACACGGGCCTCGACGACCTCCGGCCTGCCCCGCGGGTGCAAGCGCTCCACATCCTCTTCCGCAACTTCTTGGACGCCGACCTGGCGCTGGACACCAGTCCTTTCTACGAGGAGGGTATGGAGCTGGCCGTTCGCCTGTTCAAGGACGGGCACTGGGCTGTCCGCAACGCCGCTTCTCAGCTGTTCTCTGCCCTCGTCATCCGCATGATTGGCTTCAAGAACCCCGGGTCCGGGGCCAGCCTCCGGAAGGGCCTCACCACAGTGGAGTTCTTCCGGCGTTACCCCCGGCTATTACCCTTCCTGCGCGCGGAGCTGCTGGCGGCTTCGCGGAAGCTTCTGGAGGAGAAGGCCCTCGAGGGCGTGGAGGGGGGGGGCACGAGCGTGAAGGCCGCTGCGGCCGTCGACGCGAGCCTGTACCCCATTCTGGCCCTCCTGTCGAGACTGAGGCCAGGCATACACGAGACAGGCACGTCCTTGGAGGGGGGGGGCGCTGAGGCCGACCCGTCCCTCCAGAACTCCCCCGGTTCCCTGCTCCAGGCCGTGAGGGAGTGCGGGCGGGTCGCTCGGACGCACTCGACCCGCTCCCTCGCGGCAAAAGCTTTGGCGCCCCTGGTGCCGCCGAACGAGGTAGCGGGCATGCTGGCCCGGACCTTCGACGAGCTGCCTGAGACCCAGCGCCCCGGCGGGCTCGGCCGGCGGGTGGCAGACTCGAACGCGTGGAGCGGTCTCCTGCTCCAGGCTCAGGCCATCCTCAAAACATTCATGCAGGAAGTGACGGATGAGGCGGCACGGACCGATGTCCTCGGAGCTCTGCTCGCGAGGGCAGAGGCTCGTCTGTGGATCGTCGGGGGCAGTGATTGCTGCCCGGTCCGCACGGAATTTACCGTCGTCGTGGCGCTGTTGTGGTCTCTTGCTCCGGAACCACGGTCATGGGACGCCGCGAAGCTTCAATTTTTCGCCGCTTCCGAGGCGGCCTACGCTCGAGCTCTAGCAGCTTGCTCCGAAGACCCCGACAGGATGAGTCCCGGGCGGTCCGTGTTCCTGAAGAAGGCCTCGAGATTACTGGGTGACCTATGGGGCAGTGGGGTCGGGGCCTCCCAGGAGTCGCCCGGTGTCGCTGGCACTGCGGCCCGTCATGAGGCGCTCGTCGCGAAGACCGTGCAGAGCCTCCACTCAACTTCCTGGGAGGTGCAGGCGGGCATGCTGAAAAATTTGCTGCGCGCTGGCACCGCTGTGAGCCTCGCCCCCGACCACGCGAGACGCCTCTTGGCGGGGGTCGCCGAGCTGCTCGGTCGCCCGAACCTCCACTTCAAAGCCGAGCAGCGGGCCTTGCAGGCCCTGTGCGGGCTTCTCCCCGCTTTGGTTGCTGAGGGGGGGAAGCTGCAGCAAGAGGGCGTCGTGAAGTCACTCTGGGGCGTCGTGCGGCCCATCTTGGTGGCCTCGACTCACTTCAAGACGCAGGACGCTTGCACAGTGTGCGCCGCGAGCATAGTTTCCCTAATGTTCGTTTGGGAAGGCGGGGATGCTGAAGCTATGAGCGCTGCAGTTGAGGAGTTCGTCTCCTTTGCTGAGGCCGGCAGCGCCCCTTACGGCCGAGCCTCTCTCCGCGAGGCCGTGGCCCAGGCGCTCGTGGGCACGCCCCTTCTGCAGCGAGCCTCTGCGGCTCGGGGGCCCATTCGGAGGGCGGCGGCCCTGCGGATGTGGCGCGTCGTCCTTGTCCTGCTCGAGGACGAGTGCGCGGAGGTGCGCGAGATTGTTGCCTCTGGTCTTGCGGCCTCTATGGCTGAGGTCCTGGGAGTTCCGACCCTTCAGGCGGGCCTGCAAACGTCGGCCCTGCTTCCCTGCTGCCTCCGGGCGATGACCTCCCTCTTCGGGGACATGGGAGAGTACCTCGACTACCTCTGGGAACTGGCATATTCGAGCGCGGAGATGCGCAAGGCCGTGTCTTCTCTGGAGGCAGGCAGCGCGTCCGAGCGCCGCCTTTTCGAGCGCGAGACGGACAACAACTTTGCCGAGCCCCTTTTGACGGCTCATTTGGCCTCGGTGGAGCTCGCGGGGCTCGCAGAGGCTGGGCGCCTGCCAGCCGCAGAGACGCGCATGGTGTCCTCGCTGCGAGGGGACCTGGACTGGCTCCTCGCGCAGGGCCTGGGCTTGGCGGAGGGCCGGGTGGACGGAGGCTCCCGGGTCTCGGCGGGGTGGCTCGGCCACCCCACGGAGGCCCCGGAAGCCTTCTGCGGGCTCCTGCGCCTCGCACTGGCTTCCAGAGTCCTCTACTCCCTTCCCGACAGCTCCGGCGAGAGCGCCGCCCTCGACGGCCTGCGGGCCGCTCGGGAGCAGCTCGGCCAGCTGCACGCGCGCCTGCGGGCCGCCCTCGCCCACCCCGTCCTCCTCGATAGCCTGGGGGGCGCGGGCGCCCCTGTGGGGCGCGCGCCCCCCGCGGCCTCGTGCGACCTCGGCCGCCTCTTCCGGGCCGGGCCGCCGCGCTCGGCAGCCATCGCCCCCTCGTAAAGACTCCAAAGACTCCCCGCTCCTCGCTCCGAAGAAAGAAATTCAAAAGTTGCGTGAGGGCGGGCATGGGGGCGGGGCGGGGCGGATGCGGGGGCGGGGGCGGGGGCGGGGGCGGGGCTTGGGGGGCGCCGGGGGACGCGGGGGGCGGCTGGCTTCGGGCGTGGGCCGCGGTGGAGGCTGCCCAGGGCCAGCGGGAGGCCCCAGCCGCGGGTGCGGACCGCGGAGGGGAGGCGGTGGCGGAGGCGGCGCGCCTCGAGGGCCTGCAGGCAGCGGCCGAGACCCTGATGGAGGCGGCCGGGGGGCTGCGTGGGGAGGCGGGGTCGACCGCCGAGGCGGGGCCCCTGGCGCTCCTCGACTGCGCACTCGGCGCCGTGCGAGTCGAAGGGGAGGAGTGGGGGGAGGGCCAGCGGCTGCTGGAGGCGGGGGTGGCCGGACTCGACGCCTGGCGGGAGGAGGCTGGCTACGGAGGCTTCAGTGTCCGGCTCCGGGCGACCATGCAGTCCGCCCTCAACGACCTCGGCGCGCTCTGGTGCAACCGCGACGACAACGAGAGGGCAAAAGTGTCTCTGGAGCGAGCAGAGGCGCTATACCGCGAGTTCACGCTCGAAGGTGCGGGCGGCGCAGGGAACGACGCTGAGTCTGCAGAAAAAATGGAGGATGCCTACACCACTACGGCCTTCCTGCTCGCGCAGGTGTGGGGGAAGCTCGGAGACCCGGAGCGGTCAGCCCGATGCTGCGGCCTGACCCTGGGCCGGCAGCTGAGGCGGGGACCAGAGGGCTTCTCCGCGCCCGAGTGGGGCCAGAATGCGACTCAGCTTGCGGGCTACTATCTCACTCAGGGACAGTTCCTCGTTGCTGAGCACCTCCTGAACGCCGCGTCAGCCGTCGCAGGGGACGGAGCCTCGTGTTCGGGCAGCGGGCCGACAGTCCAAGCAGGGGGCGACGGGGAAGAGGCGGCGGGGGTTCGGGCAAACATTCACATCGGCTGGGCGAAGTTTCACCTGAGCCGGCTCGCGGGGGGCGACACCTCCACGGTGGCCGCTGAGGAAGACCTGCTAGGAGGGGCCCTGGCCTTTGAGCCCCTGGCACTGCCGGGCGTGCAGTCCCTGCGCGGAGTTCGGGCGTGCAGCTGCTGGTCCGAGGCGCGGGAAGCGTTCAATGCCTCCGCCCTGAACTTCCGGGGGGCTCTCACGTACTACAGGCTGGACGGGTGGGTCACGGAGCACTGCACGATCCTCATTGACGTCTCCAATCTCTACAAGCAGCTCGTGCCCTTCGAGGCTGACCTCCACCGCAAGTGCGTGCTCCACCGGCACCGAGCCAAGGCCCTCGAGCCCCTGCTCGAAAGCCTCAACGCCGAGGTGTTCGAGAACCTCGTGCACTCCATCCACCTCGAACTGGCTGAGACATACCGGGCGATCCTAGAGCTGAAGCTGGCGGGGAAGCGCCCCCGGCGGAAGCTCCAGAGCGCGGGCGGGAAGGCGGCTCGCCACTATCGGGCCTTTTTAGGGAGTTTCGAGCCCGTGGGGGACCCGGACGAGGCGCTGGAGGACGGGGTGGAGGCCCACGTCCTGCTGGCCTGCTGCAACCTGTCCCGAGTGCAGCAAAAGGTGGCCGCCTCGGACCCGGGCCTGGAGAAGGCCCTCCTGCAGGAGGCGCTGAGCATGCTGGAGTACGTCACGGGCTACTGGTCGCGGCACCCGGGGGTCCTGCGAGACGGCCGGCTCGCGGCGGAGCAGCCCCTGATCGAGGAGATGCGCGACCTCCTCCGTGCCAAGCTCCAGCTCCTCAGCGCCCGCTGACCGAGCCCCGCGCGGCCACTTCCGGGCAGCGGGAGACTCTCACGGGTTTCCCGGGTCCTCGCGTGTGTGGAGCACCTCTCCTCAGCCCGGGGGGGGGAGGGGCGGGGGGGCGGGGCGCGGGGCGGGCGGAGACGGGGGGGCGCGCGATGGAGCGCGCCGCGGCGGGGGTGCGTCGGCGGGGCGCGGTGCTGGGGGGGGCCGCGGGCCTGGCCCTGGCCGGGGGGCGGCCGGGCCGGGCGGGGGCGGCGCCGGCGCCCGCCCCCCCCGCCGAGTCGCCGGCGGGCCCCTTGCTGGCGCGCGCCGAGCTCGCCCCGGGCCTGGAGGTGTCCCGCGTCGTGAAGGGATGCTGGCAGCTGAGTGGGGGCCACCGCGGGGACGCCCGGAGCGACCGCACGCAAGGGCAGAAGGCGGTGGAGGACTTCGGGGCGTTCGAACGGGCGGGCGTCACGGCTTTCGACACCGCCGACATCTACGGTCCTTCTGAGAAGCTTGTGGGGACTTACCTGAAGGCGCGGGGGGGGACGCGGGGCGTGCAGGTACTCACGAAGCTTTGCGTCTTCGACCAGCAGGAGATGCGCAACGCCGGCTCGGCAGACTTCGTACGGAACCGCCTGAAGGAGTCGACCCGGAAGCTCGGCGCCCGGCCAGACCTCGTCCAGTTCTACTGGCACCGATACGAGATCCCGAACTACGTCGACTGTGCCCTCCGCATGGCCGAGGCCCGCGACGCGGGCCAGTTTGGGCACGTGGGCCTGACGAATTTCGACACCGACCGAGTGCGGGCCTTCGTGGAGGCCGGCGTGAAGCCGGAGGTTCACCAGGTCCAATACAGCCTGCTTGACCGCCGTGTCGAGAACGGGATGTCCGAGTACTGCCAGGCTCAAGGCATCACCCTGCTGCCGTACGGGGTCCTGGCGGGCGGGTTCCTCTCTGAGAAGTACCTCGGCGTAGAGCCCCGGGACGTGCGGCAGGACACCTACAGCAAGGACAAGTACGCCTCCATCATCCGCCAGAGCGGCGGCTGGTCCTGGTTCCAGGTCCTCCTGAAGGAGCTGAGCCTCGTGGCTCAAAAGCACGACGCCACGATCGCCAACGTCGCGACCGCATGGGTGCTGGGGCGGCCAGGCGTGCCCGCGGTGCTCATCGGGGCGCGGAACGCCGAGCACGTGGGCGACCTCGCGGGCCTAGATGCGCTGCGCCTCGACGCGCAGGACCTCAAGAGGATTGATGAGGTCCTCGAGGAGGGTCGCCGCCCAGCTGGGGATTTTTACACGTGGGAACGGGGGTTGGGTAAATTCTGAGCGGGGCCGCGCGGCGCCGCTGCCGCGCTTCGCCGCGGTAAACATCTGCTGTAATTCATTGTCGGTTCTACGTCCTGTCCGAGCATCTTACTCACCACCCGCGGAGACGGCCAGAGGCGCACCCCGGACTTCCAGAGCGGGGGGGGGGGGCGTCCAGGGGGGGATGGGGGACGGGGAGGCGGAGGCGTTCCGCCGGCGGGGGGGGACGGTCGTGCGCGGGGCGCTCCCGGAGGCTGCGGTGCGGGGCTTCGTCACGCAGATGGCCCGCGAGCTGGCGGACCCCCCACCGGAGACCCTGCAGCAGGCGCTCGGAGGCGGCAAGCAGGGGGACTACCGTCCCAACCTGGGCGTGGGGGAACGGGCGGTGGGCTCGGTGGACCTTGAGGACTCCCGGAGCTGGCCTCGCGGGAAGGAACGTCGGGTCGTGGAGCTCACGCCCAGGGGGGACGGCGAGCACTGGGAGGTCCTCCGCCAGTCGCCCCGCCTGCGCGCGGCCCTCGACTCTATCGTGGGCAGGGACTGCTGGCACCTTCCCACCAACGCCCCTTCCGGTGAGCCCTTCTCCGTGCGGGACTTCTACTTCCCAGTGACCTTCCCCGAGGAGCCGGAGCGGCCGCTCAGGGACGCTCCCGCCGCCGCGTCGGTGGCTGGGTCGCGGGTCGGGCCCCCGCGCCCCGTGCGCCTCCGCTCCTGGAGGGAGGAGCACGCAGAGGTGGAGGCGGGGAGGGCGGGCCTGGGGGCGGGGGACGTGTGGCAGCCCGTGTCGCGGCGGCGTTTCCGGGGGAAGGGCTGGCACCTCGACGTGGGCCCGGGCTTTCCCATGGATGGCCTCCGTTCTGCCGCCGGCCACCCGTGCCAATGCGTGATCCTCCTGCTGATTTTGAGCGAGTGGGAGGCTGGGGGGGGCGGGACCTGCGCCATCGCAGGGAGCCACGAGGCTGTGCTCGACTACCTGAAGGCCCGGCCGGAGGGCGTGCCCCACGATGAGCTGAACCGCGAGTGGACCCAACGCGCGATGCGTGCAGCAGAACGCGGTTCACTGGTCATAGAGGCCGATGGGGCTGTAGGGGAGGAGGCTGACTTTGGGTGCGCCGCCAGCAGTTCCGGCGGAGCCTGCGGGCCTAATAGCGTCGAGCTCACCCGCGTGGTTCAGTTCGTCGGGCACCCCGGCGACATCGTCCTCCTGCACCCTCTTTCCCTGCACTCAGGTACGACCAACTGGCGCGGGAGACCGCGACTGATGGGCAACGGGATGGTGCGCCTCCGGCCAGAGGCCTTTGCCCGCCGCGGGGGCTGCTTCTACCGACCGCAGGTTTCCGAGGCGGCGGTTGCAGCGCCGCACTGAACATTGCGGGTGGGTATCAGAGAGCCACCGCACAGGCGACGACTATTTTTTTCTCTCTGATGACCTCGTACTTTTAATTTGTACATCTTCTGGTGTTGGGGGGACGGCCGGGCGGGATTCCGGGGACGGCATGCTCCAATTGAGCACCTCGTTCGGAGAGGGGGCGCTCGCCTGGAACATCCCCTGGCCGGAGCTGCCTCCTCCGCTCGGGAGGCTCTCGAGGCCGCCGATGGTAATCTGGGCATACATCCCTGCCGTTTTGTCGAACCCCGCGTCCAACCCGAAAACGAGCACCGAGACCAAGAACCACAAGACCGACATGCCAATTGTGATGAGCACAAAGAAGAGGATGGCTTTGACCCAACGCAGGGAAAGGTTGTTGTCCAGGGGGGTGGCATAAAGAACGCCCTCGAAAAAAGCGTCCACGGTGAGGAGGCTGGTGTAGCTGGCGTACACAGAGTTCCAGAAGCCGACTTTGGGGGTCACGAACGCCTCGCTAACATCTCGAGACCGCGGAATGACGCGGTCGATGCCTGCGAGCAGGCAGAGGATGGAAAGCGCCGCGAGGATGGATCCGGGAACGAAAATGATGAGCAGCGGGGGGCCAGCACTCACAGGAGGGCGTTCGTGCAGCGTGGCCTCTGACCGGCAGCAGATGCGGCGCAAGTAGTCGCCCACCGACCGGGCCGCCTCGCGACGGGAACGGCGCGTGAGGAACTCAGTGCGCTCGTAGAACTTCGCTATCACTCCGAGGAGGTAGAAGTATAGGGGGACACCCGCCGCGAGGTGAAAAACTGCGTAGATCTTCGCCTCCTTGGAGAAAGGGCGCACACCTTCGTACCCGATGGTCGCAATCATGAGGAAGCTCATCAGCCAAGCGCCGCAGTAGTTGTAGCTCGGAGGGTTTGTCGTTAAAAACTCTTGTTTCTCCCAGTCCTGGGCACCGCGAGCAACATAGCCGCGAGGCTCTGCAGGGTCACTCCCGCTCCTTGGGACCGCACCCAGCACTTCTCGCGGAAGGTTGCAATTCCATGTCGAAGTCTCCCCCCCCTGAGGCTCCTCCGTCGGGCATCCGGTGCTGAGGGCGTGGATCAGCGCCTCCTGCTGGGTCACATTCAAGTCCCTCCACGTTGGAGTTTCTCTCACCGCATCCAGAGCGGGCTTGCAGAACTGAGCGAGCTGCATGCACCATCCCCGGGCTGCGGCAGAAATCTTCGCCATGCGGGGGCCGTCGATGGCGTGGAAGACAGCTGCCCCGATGCTGATGTACGCGACAGTGACGCACAAGACGGCGAGGAGGCGCCGCCACGACACCCCGGGGGGAGGTGGGTCGGGCATCTGGCTCACGAGCGTATCCGCATCTTCCAGCAGGAGGCTGCTGGGCTCCTGTCCGAACCGGCGCACGCGCAGGGTCTGATTGTGCCACAATCTCGGACGCGAGGGTGCCGGCGCGCGGATAGCGGCCCCGAGGCCCTGGCGCACGGCGTTGCGTATGCCAACAGAGCGCTTTTCCAGCTCGCCGAAGTCCACAGACCTCCATCCCCCCGCCCCCCCCTGTCCCGTCCCCGCCGCCCCCGTCTCCGCCGGCGCCGGCCCCTCCGACGACGCGGACACGGCTGCCGACCTCCGGACTCCGACGGGCGCGCTCCCGACCCGCTCCCGTAACTCCCCCGGCTCCTCCATGCCCCCCCCCCCCCCCCCCCCCCCCCCCTTGATCGTTCTGGTGACGTCCTCCGCGTCCAGACCGAGACGTCAGAACCGCGGAGGAGTCTCGAGCCGGCGCCCCCGCCGCGACTCGAGGCAGCCCCGGGCTATCGATACGCCAGAGGGGGGCCGCCGCCGCCCGCGCGTGCGCGCGCCGCCGCCGCCCCGTCGCGGGGGGGCCCAGAGCCTTCGCCGTCGAACCTCCGCCCGGGTGTCAAGCCCCGCGGGCTGTAGCTGCAGAGGTGGATGTGGGCGCGGGGGCGGGGGCGGGGGGGGCGCGCGGGCGGGGGCGCGCGGGCGGGGGCGGGGGCGGGGGGGGCGGCGCGGGGGCGGATGGCGGGGGCCGCGCGCGCGGCCGGGCCTGGGTTCTCGGCCTGCTTCGACAGCGGGAACGGGATCCTGGGGTCGAACACCCCGGGGGGCTCTGGGGGAGCTGCCCACACGCTGCGGGTAGCCATATCGGACGACCCGTTCACGGAAGTGGACGGGCGGGCGCACAAGATGTGGTTCCACTTCAAGGTCTCCAACCTGCAGGGGTGCGGGGGGCCAGTGCGGGTCGTCCTGACGAACGCCGGGGACTGCTCATACCCGGCGGGCTGGGAGGGGGTCGGTGCCGAGGGCTACAAGTGCGTCTTCTCCACGGACCGCCAGAACTGGCAGCGCCTCCAGGCCACAGAGTACGCCGATGGCGAGCTGGCCATGACACTGGACGCCTCCGCCGGCGGCCAGCTTGCGGGCGCGGACGCGGTATGGCTGGCCTACTTCGCGCCCTACAGCCAGGAGCGGTACATGGACCTGATGGGAGGCCTCGTGGCCTCGTGCCCCCGCGCGGCCACGGCCACGATCGGGCAGACCCTCGACGGGGCCGACATGGAGATGGTCACGGTGCGGGGCGGGCCGGACACGAACACCGACAAACTCTCGCTGTGGTTCATCGCGCGGCAGCACCCGGGGGAGTCCATGGCGTCCTGGTGGATGGAGGGCTTCCTGCGGCGGCTGCTCGACCCCGCCGACCCCGTGTCAACGGCCCTTCTGGCCCTGGCTGACATCCGGGTCGTCCCCATGATGAACCCCGACGGCGCCCGGCGTGGCTACCTCCGCACGAACGCCGCGGGGGCGAACCTCAATCGCGAGTGGGCCGGCCCCACAGAGGACTACTCCCCCGAGGTGTTTCACGTCCTGCGCGAGATGCGGCTGGCCGGCCTCGACTTCTGCCTGGACGTGCATGGCGATGAAGCGCTTCCGTACAACTTTGTGGCGGGCGGGGAGGGCTGCCCGGTCTGGTCGCCGCGGCTGGAAGGCCTCCAGCAGGACTGGTCGGACGCGTACCAGCGCGCTAGCCCCGACTTCCAGCAAGTGCACGGCTACGAGAAGGAGGAGCCGGGGAAAGCCAACCTCCGCGTCTGCTCCAACGCCCTCCTGCAGGCCTTCGACGCCCTTGTGATGACCCTGGAGATGCCCTTCAAGGACAACGCCAACAGCCCCGACCCCGCGCTCGGGTGGTCGCCGGCCCGCTGCGACCGCCTCGGCGCGGCCGCCCTCGACGCCACTCTCCACGTCGCCCACCGCTTGCGCTGACCGGGGCCGCACGACAAAAATATGGATAGCCCACCGCCCGAATGAAACCAACGTATGCCCCCCCCCCCCCCCCCCCCCCCCCCCCCCCCCCCCCCCCCCCCCCCCCCCCCCCCCCCCC
>MDTD01174027.1_pt1 | contig 14246 bp, 7 predicted proteins | sample 811221 | NCBI WGS metagenome assembly MDTD01 (sample SAMN05326646, study PRJNA326480) | marine metagenome | isolation source: seawater | place: Pacific Ocean: South West | collected 2011
AAACTTACCAATCAAGCATCCGCTGCCGGATTCACTCACAAGTTTGCGGTTACGCACGAAGACTTGACCGAGACATCAGACCGCACAGGGCAAACCCTGACGGTGCCAGTTAGCGCAGGACAAATCGTTACCCACGTCAGTTACAAACTGGTAACCGCTTTCAACGATAGCGGCGGCGGTGATGAACTCGACGTGGAAGTCGGCGACGGAGCAGATCCAGACGGATACTTGGATAATACCCAAGGAGACATCCACACCGACCAGACACCTGCTTCATACGGGCACGGTCTGGGGGACCTAGTCGCTGCTGGTGGAAAGGTCTACACCGGAGCGGACACACTTGATTTCACGTTTTTTCCTGATCGTGCAAATAACACGCCCTACAACTTGGCAGAACTGAATGCCGGGGAGATTCACTTCTACCTGCGCATCCTTGATATGTCAGAGCAAACCTAGTTTTGGTTCGTCCAACCAAGGCCCCGCCCGCCAACCCTGCTGTCAGAGCGGCGGGCGGGGCTCTTTTTCTCAATGGAGATAATTGAAGAAACCACCCGGGCATTAGAGCGCGAGATCCGCACTGGTGCCCGGCTTCTTGAGGCAAGAGAGCGCGTTATCAACCAGCAAGCCGCTGCGCAGGCGCGGGGCTACAAGGAGGACGTCCGCTTCAAGAAACAACGCGCAATGCAGCACATCGCGAGCATACCCGCGAAAGAGTTTTTTGCCTTTGCGGCTAACCCAAAATATCGGGGATGCTGGCAGGACAAAGAGTTTATGCGCGATTATCTCAAACGAAATCCTCACTTGCGCAGTAACAAGTAGTGAGCCAAACCGTTGCATATTCAGAGACGCTTGCGCTTGTCGAAGCGTTGCTTGGTGCAGACCTAATTAGTCTGGAAAAAACGCGAGTCCGTACGCTTATCAACTCGCGGGCTCACTTTGCTTACCGCGAATCGGACCTCTGGGATCCCTTCCTGGTGACTGCTGAAGAGCGGATCGTGAATGATGCGGATCCGACACAAGTATTTGTTCCTTACGTTGGCACCACCTCTTCGACAACAGATGTCACGAACATTCAAAAAGGCGACATCGACACTGTCCTTCGCGCCCACAACGCAAACCCGTTTGCGGTCAAAAGCGTCCTTGAATACGAGGTTATGGCAACCTCAAACGGAATCGAGCTGCCAGGATACAAAGTTACGTATGGAGCTTCGCAAGTGCCTTTGACATGGGCGTCCGGCTTTGGATCCGCTCTTTTGACCTTAACGAACAAAACTGACGCAATAGTTGGCGGGACAATAAAGGTCGAGGGAGTTGTAACTAATTCCGCAACGGCTAACGAATCGTGTAACGACACATTCACTCTTACCGCTGTAAGCCAGGCAGACACTTCGCCAGAAGCACATTTAGCAGTTGTCGGACACGCTTTTTCAATCACGGCAAACGGCACTGATTTTACAAATGCCAAGGTTTCATTTCCGGTCGTTTTTTTGACTTATAAGCGGCGCCTTACGGAAACCTATGGCGACCTTGCCGGGGATACAAACCTGCCGCGCGAGTGGCATGAATACTGCGCCCTTGGGACAGTCGCTGATATGCTGCAAGCAGATGGGTTTTCTGAAAAAAGCGCAGCAATGGAGGCCAAGGCTTTCGCTGCACTGCAAAGGGAACTTGAGAGAGTTGACCGAAACAGAGCCGATCAATTTGTAAACCATCGTGTGCGAACGCACGCCACAAACCAGTCAAGATAATGCCAGGAATGAGTTACGGGATGGGGCCAAAACGCCCTAACAAAAAAAAGAAAACCGCCAAAAAGGCAGGAATGAGAATGGGCATGAAGCGCCCTAAGCGCAAAATGCGCGGTGGTAGGTAATTTAACACTTTAGATCATGGGACAAGGAGCAACAGCGTACTCGCTCACAGGCGGAAATGGTGGAGTCGTGATTACCACGACCGACACAACGACGGGCGATTTTCAATCCATTACTGTTGTCGGCGACGCCCCTGCGGTGATCAGCGCAACAGGCACGGTCAGCAACCTGACCGGCTTTTCCTCTGATATGATACTATCAGCGGGGCAGACTTTGGTCGGACGTTTTTCGGCTATTAAATTAGCTTCCGGGGAAGTGGTTGCCCACAATCTTTAATGAATGCGAGCCGATCTCCAGCGCCTTCTCCGCTCGCCCCTTGAGAGCGCTGTTCTCCAGGACGGCGACACACAATTCACGGGTCTAGTTTCAAGACTTCGCCCGTCCCAATTGAAGCCCGGGCAGGTCTCGGTGGCTCAGAATATCCGCTTTGATGAAGCGGGAGCGGCAAAGGTTCGCGAAGGATTCAGAAGCATGAGCGGCGCTCTTACGACTGCCGCAGTTGTCCCTTATATTCGTAAAACAGCAGGGACGTCAGCGTTGGTGCTTATTGGCACCACAACCGCTCATTGCACCGGCGCAGACCAAGGCGGCGGAAGGATCCGCATCACCACTAAAAACAGTGGGGGCGTTGCTATTGCGCACGGCATCCCGGCAACTGGCGGCATGGTAAACCTTGCTAGTTTTACAGGGGGCACCGGCACTCTCAATGGCAATCAAGAGGCAACATTCGTATCCTCAACCACGTTTGACGTGACGGTCGCAGGAGTCAGTGGAGCATGGACCGGCGGGATTGTAGGGGCCATAAAGCTCACAGGTGGACTAAAGACAGTTCATGGGGCGTGTCGGTTTTCCGATCCTACTGCTTCAAATGACGAATCAATAATTATTGCCCTGAACGAAAAGGCGGTGGCAGTAAAGTTGTCAACCCTTGCAACGACCGATATTGCCTACCCTGTAGGAGAAACGGTCAATCAAACCGCAGACCTGCAACAAGAGTTTGGCAAGGTGGTATTACGACGGGAGGGTAAAACTACGCTGCTTTTTGATTCTCAAGACGGCGCTACAGGATTTACAGGCACGCCTGCTTTTACAAAGGTCGCGACCGGGGCAAAGACTCAAGCTGTAGAACTTTCAGACTCAGTTTCCGTTGGCACCGACGGCAAGGTGCTCTTCACAATGGCAAGTCCGCACGGGTTGGAAACCGGCGATCGAGTTGTGGTTGTTGACGCAGGTTCGAGCGGGTTGACCGTCGGCAGCAGTTTTAGAATTACGAAAGTCACGGCAAACAAATTCGAGTTCTTTGCGAGTGTCAAAGCAGCAGGCGCCAGCACCGTTATTGTCCGCAAAAACGTAAGTTTGGGAGGAGGATTTATTAACGCTCCCGCAGCAGCGTTTGGTAAGTTGGCAGGGCAACGTGTTTTTGTGCCTTTCACTCACGACTCTGCGGCAAGTCCATCTGCTCGGTCGCCCCAGGTCCGGGATGAAATTATTGCGTCTGACATTTTTGACAATCAGACCTTTGACCCAATCTTAAACAGCTTCCGCCTGAATGCAGGAGCAGCGGATCACATTGTCGGAATGCACCCGTTTGGCGATGACTCTCTAGTGGTATTTAACCGAAACAGCATCCATCGTTTGATTGGAGTTTCAGGTTCTCTTCTCGACGTGTCTTCACACGTTCTGACTGACGAACTAGGATGCCTTGCGCGGAAATCTATCGTTTATCATGCAGGGGCGTTTTTGTTTTTGTCTGACGACGGGGTCATGGGGTTGACCTTCCAAGACGCTCTAAACCTGCGCGGCACAGATGTTCCGCTATCAGAGGCCATCCAGACAGAATTCAAGCGGGTGAATCGAGACCACATGGACAAGGCGGTGGCGTGTTACTCTGACAACCGTTACTACCTTGCTGTCCCTACGGGGATTTCTACAGAGCCCAATGAAATTTTTGTCTACTCATTCTTAAATAATTCTTGGGAAAGCATAGACACCGTAGCGTCAGACGCCTTTACAGTGATGGACTTGATTCCTGCCAAATCTGGAAAGGTCAATGAGGTCTATGCGGTGACTACCCAGGGCGGAGTCATCAAGATTTCGCAAACCGGCAGAGCGGACGACTCAATCTTTGAAACAACTGCAAAACTCAACCCGTCTACCTTGCAAATTGGAGCCCGCCTGCGAACCCGGGCCTACACTTGCGGAACAGTCGAGCGAAAGCGGTTTAACCATTTGGAACTGCACATTCATAGCGACGCAGACCACGCAAGCGAAGGCAGCTTTAGCCTTATCGCAGAAGATCCTGACAGTGTAACAGAGCTTGGCACTCTGACGGATCGCCTAGGCAGCATTCTTGCCAAGGGCGAAGGCGCTTCCGTGCGAACGCGCACAGGGAACCCGCGAGGCTTTAGTGCTCAAATAGAGTGGAAGCCATCAAGTGGGCGACCAGAACTGCGCGGCGTTTCACTGCGCGGAAGCAACACAATGAATTCATCAACATCCGTAAAATAGATCATGGCTAAATTTACAAAAGGGCACAGCTTTGTCGAAGATGAGCAAATCACTCACACCAAGCTTAATAATCTCGTAGACTCCGCAAACTTTGCGTCTGACGCGGTAGACGGCACCACCACGGATCTATCTTCTGGCGCAATTATTGTGGCGACTGGAGGCATTACCGTAGCGCAACTTGCGGACAATGCTGTCGAAACGGCAAAGATAAAGGATCTTAATGTCACTACCGGTAAGATTGCAAATGACGCGATTACCGAGGCAAAGATTGCAGACAACGCTATTCAGGCGGAGCACTACTCTGACGGAAGTATTGCCGAGGAGCATCTCAACAATAACGTCATTTCCGGTCAGGCAGAGCTGGCAGCAATCCCGCATCTAACGCAAGACGAAGTGCTGATTTCCGACAACGGCACGCTCAAGCGGTTTGCGCTTATGAAGCATCTTCCGCTGCCGCGAGCATTTGGCGTCGTGCCTTGGGTCTTGGGGTCGCAAACAATCTCTAATGGCTACAACGTGACAGCTTCTGTGACTGTGGACACAGGTGGAAATGTCGATACTGGTCAAGTTACCCTCTCCAACGCCATGGCAAATACAGACTACGTAGTGATCGCCACACACGGCAGGAGTGATACGACCAAAGTAGACTCAAACCACAACGTGAACGTCTTTGCAAAAACAACAACCAGCTTCAAAATCGGAGCCCCTGCTTCCGCAAATCACGTTGTAAATTTTGTTGTCTTTGGAACCCTCGCATAACATTGAAGCGGGACACGTCCGGGCTTGGCTACGAAAAGGCGAGCTGCCTCCGCAAACGGCATGGCTCTTTGAGCAACTCTATACCTTTACGGTAAAAAATGAGGACAACGCTTATGTCCTAAATCATTTCGACGAGGAGGTCGTGCGGATTCTCATTGCGTGGCATTACCTGAAGAAAACCCTGATCTATCACACGACGGACGGAGAGGTAGACGGATTGTTCATGTGGTATCGCACCACAGACAAGTGGACCTGGGACGACATACTCAACTGGACCCCGGACGACCCCACCGGAAAGTGTTTTTTCTTAGCATTTCTGTGGGCGGAAGGCCCCGCGCTCCGGCGCATGACCCTTGAATTGATCGACCGCCAACCAGAAGTAATCCGAGGAAGGTTGTTTGGGTGCCGAGAACGACAGGATGGACCACGCATTGTAGAATACGATCAACGACTTTTAGTCAAAATCTTGCAGTCACATGGGAGGAAAAAGTAGAGCGCCAGCACCGCCAGCAATAATCGATCCGAACGAGGCAATGGGTCGGTTTTTATTCGGACAGGATTTTGAGGCAGGCGCAGGAATTACCGACCCGGTTTTTCAGCAAAGGTTAGTCGATGCCGAAAGAGAATTTGGACCCCAATTTGTAGGCGCCGAAATGGCGCGTCAGGAGGCGGCAGCATTTGGAAGAGACGGGCAACCTGGGTTTCTGGATTTGTTTGAGCGGGCAGCTCCCAGGATCCAAGCGCTGACTGAGCAGCAAGCCCGGGCGCAACGGCAAGCCGACATCGCCGACATCCGAGATTTGGGGCCTGACGCGGTTAGAGCGATCCGAGAAGCCGACTCCCAAAGGGCAGCTCTGATTGAGCAGCAGCAAGGGCTCACAGATGACCTCTACGCCCGCGCAAGCGGAGTAACGCCTCAACAGACCAGAATGGCGCAGCAAGGCGCCAGAGAGGCGTATGCGGCGCGTGGAAGGGGATTAGACAACGCTAGTGTGTTTGCAGAGGCGCTAGGTCGCGAGGACATCATGCGTCAGAACCGAGCCGAGGCGATGGGCGCAGGCGGCAACCTGTTTGCCATGCTCTCTGCCTCCGGTGCAGATCCGGCGCTGGCGGTGACCGGTAGACCAAGTGGGGCAGTTCCTGCGGCATTCCAAGGGCTTGGGCAAAGCATGGCCCTGGGGGGCAGGGGAGCGACTCCACAGACGTTTAATCCAGACACCGGGCTCAACCTTGCTCTGGCGCAACGTGGTCAGCAAATGGAATACGACGCCAACATCTTTGGGGCGCAGCAAGCTCGCTCTGGCAGCGCACTTGGTGCCCTGTTTGGCGGAATTGGACAAATAGGAGCGGCAGCATTTATGCCTGCTCCGATCGCAGGTTTAGCAGCAATTAGATAATGGCTATAGGAGATACAGTTGATCCGCGACTAATGCGGGCAGATACGAGCGGAATCCTTCGTGGGGCCTTACAGGGCAGCGCAGCGTTAGGAGCAGGTTTAGCCTCGTTGGGAGAAAGTCTTGCCGGAGGGATTGCTGCAAACAAAGAACGCAAAGCGTTGCGGCAATCGACTGCTAAAACCATCAAGGGTCTCATGCAGTTCCACGACGACAACCCAGACATTAAAGCGCGACTTGCTCCTATGCTGGAAACGCTTGAGTCTGACGAAGTTGGTGGAAGGGAAAAAGATGCGGTAATCGCATCTCTTAATCCTGTCTTGCAAGCGGCGAAGGATCAGCAGGCGCGGCAGTTTGCCCAAGCAGAGACCAACTTTAACCGCACGATGCAGGCGGCAGACGTGTTTTTAAAAGGGGAGGCCTTACAACTAGAGCGGGATAAAATAAACCCAACCAAGGCCACGCCATTTAATGAGCTAGGCTACCGGGTCGGAGCAGACGGAACCATACAATATCAGTCTACCGGATTTGAAGAAGCGGATAAGAAAGGAGTTGCAGATCTAATTGCTCGGAAAGATGCACTTTCAACAGTCGATACCGACATAGCTGCGCTTCAAAAATTTCGTGAAGACGTTGCTAATTCAACAACGGGGCAAAATGTTTTAGGCTATATCACAAGTCTTTTTGGAGATGCTGCGGCGACAAAGTATGCAGAAAATTTTACCTCGTTTGCTCAAGACTTTGCGCAGCGATTAGCTAAAGCACGCAACGGCGCCCGGGTTACTGATGCGGATGTTGAAAACGCAAAAAAGGCTATTTTCAATCTAGCAAAAAGCAAAACCACAAACGTGCAGCTAGTTGACAAGTTCATTACTGAGTTGACGGACCGTAAAGCAGAGATTGAGCGAGCAGATGCTTACCTAGCCAAAAACAAAGTCATGATTGGCTACACGGGTTGGCAAAAAGGAGATACCTTGCCCGGATCTCAATCCGCGACAAATGAGCAAAGTTCTTTGGAAGGACAAGGCACCCAAAGAGAAAGTGACGCGCAAGCACTAGCAAGACTTGGGGGAGTTGCTCAGGCGACCGAAGCGCCCGCGCCTGAAATGACGCAACAAGAAGTTTTGGAAAATGCTCCGGTTGCGCTTCCTGTTCCTCCTGGACAAGCGCAAGCAGTGATAGAACCCGGGCGAGTGCGGCAACCAAGGGTCGTTGAACCAGTTGCACCGCCTGAAGAAAAAGAAACTGATTCTGACATTATCGAAGGTCCGGGCGGCGTAATGTATAAGAGGGTTGACCCTGCATTTGGACCTTCATTTATGCAAAAGGTTCCGCAGGCAGACATTCAAGTAGATGAAGCAGTAGAAGCTGTGCCAGTCCCAGCAGAGCCTTTACCTGAAGAGATTGACACAACCGGCGCAGGCGTAGCGGAGCCTACAACTCAAGCACCCGTCCAAGGCGCTGGCTCTGCGGCACGCGCGGTTGCGCTGCAAAACAATGTGCAAGGACCGGCGCTGCCAAAGTATTCTGCAAAGCTTGCTGAAAGTTTAGTTTATGATGAAAGCGCAACACTGCGTCAACCTGTGGCATTTGCACCGGGACCGGCAGAGCGCAAAAAGCTTAGGGCAGCAGGTAATGTTTTGCTGAACTTAGACGCCAATCATTCAGGTTTTAAAACTGGCACAAAAACACCCAAGCGCAGGGTACTTGAGCCAATGATGATAGTTCCTGACGACGCAAAGCCAGAAACGCAAACTGCTGCTGCTTTGGCAATCGGACTGATGGACAATCTTTACGAGCAAGTGCATGGCAAAGCGCCAAGCAAATCAGTGGAGGAGCGTTTACTGACTAAGTCACAAAACGCCGGTCGCGGTCGTGAAGGGGTTGTTCACTCTGAGCTTTTTGCGGTGACCGATAATAAAATGGTTAACTTCCTAAAAACGGAAGCTGGCATGAAAGAATACGCTGCGATCATTCGAGAGGCATTTCAAGACGTGCCAAAACTAAAAATCTTTTTGCCGCACAGTCAAAAAGATCAAGGAGCGCAAACCGACAAAGGCTCAAGTGAGGTAAGCCTTGCTTTGCGCACGCTCAAATACCTGTAGGATATGGCAGAGGAGGAAGAAGATAAAAGCCTCATAGAAACCCTTTTAGAAACTACCAAAAAGGCAGCAGGGGTTCTTGGCAGGTTTGCTCCGGGACAACTGTATCCGGGGCAACCATTGATTGGTCCTCAAGGTCCAGTCAAACCTGGCTCAGTTCCCGGACTCACCGATCCTGTGGTGAGAAACATAGTTGAACGCGCACGAAGGGCCAAGCTACCTGATCCTGTCAGAAAACGATTAGAAGCAGGAGAGGATGCCTTGCGAGCACCAGACCCCGTGCCTTTGCCGGGACCAATACAAGAAGCTGACGAATCAGAACGAAGCGGGGTGGCAATTAGTCACCCTAACCTTTTTGAAAGCGGCTTAGTTACCGCTTCAGGTCAACGGACGCCTATTGGAGATGCCCTTGTAAGTAATTCGCAGGCGAGTGGTGAAGACTTGCAACAAATGATTAGGTTCTACTCTAAGGGCTTAATTGACGAAAATCTGCAAGTTACAGAGCGAGGGACACTTTCATCAAACATCGATCTGACTGGGACTCTCGATCAGATTCTTTCTGTTAATGACCGGGAGGAAGGCTTTCGTTTGTTTTTAGAAGCCGAAAAGTCGGGCGCAATCGACCGCTGGCAAGAAAAGACAGGAAGAGGAGCAAACACTGCTGAAGAGTTTGTCGTACAAGCTGCAAAAAACTTGCCGTCAGACGTCGTAAATATGGCAAAAATGCTGCAAGACTTTGTCCCGGGTGCGCCGCGTTTTTACAACCGTCTAATCAGAGATAGTGGTCCTGCGGGCTACTTTATGGGGGCTCTTGCACCGGCTCTTAAATTGCTACAAGGCGAGCTTTCTAAAAAAGAAGAAGCAGAGTTTCTTTTGATGAAAGATGAGTATTTACGAGTCGGGGTGCTTGGCGAAACGACGACTTACTACAATGGACTTTCAATGCTTTTGCCTTGGTTGCCAGGGACACGAGACTATTTCACTGACAGAGATCGGCTCCTCGGGAAATACCATTACTGGAAAGACGAATATGACGTTGATAATTTAGAAACAGGAGCTGCTTTAGCAGAAACCCAAGCCTTTGGCGAGACACTGCGAGAAATAGCATCTGACGACGCAACCTTTTATGATGGCAAGGCAGCGACGCAAGAAGAGATAGCGTCAGTGGAAGCTGTCAAAGACCGTGTAACGCAAAACGCACAAGACGCAGTCAATTATCTCAATGAGCTTGATTTAATTGATCCGCAAGAAAGACCGCGCGTCGAACAAATACAAGCAGAAGCAGGCGCGGTTGGTTCTCTTGCAACGCCTATGCAAGCGTTATCCTTAGGTGCTGGTTTTGGAATCAGCGGAGCTTTTAAGTCAGCAGGAAGAGCTGCGAAAGTGCAACGTAAGCTCATTGACCGAAAAGCAGACCGGCGAAGGGTAGATGCACAACTGCAAGCGGCAGAAGGACAACAGAACAAGGCAACAGCTCAAGCCCAATCCCAACCTGCCCCTCAACGATTACGTGCTGTTTCTGAAAGCGATGTTGCAAAACTACGCACTCGGAAACGCAATCTGGACGACGAAATCTCAAAACTTGAAACCCAACTTGGAAGGATGGACGGGACAGTCCCAGGTGCTGTCGCAAGTGCGCTTGGGGCAACAACTCGCGCTATCCGAAGTGCGCCTCTTAGGATTGGCGGAGCAGGTGCGGGAGTTGCGGGCAGAGTCATGGAGAGAATTGGAGGCATTGCAGGGCCTGCCGCCGGGGCGCTAGTGCTTGGAAGCACTTTTGGGTTTGGTATTGGAGGATACGCAGCAGGAGCGGTCCTTGGTAAATTTATTGGGCTAAGCGCCCGGGGCAGAAGTTTGTCGAGGATGGGCGAGACAATGTCCCGGGTTGGGCAGGAATTTTCGCGACGACGGATGGTCTATCCAATGCTGCGGAGGTTTGCCTTAGAAGCCAAAAATAATAAGATTAAGGGACACCTGTTACGAGCAGAACTGCTCTACGGATCGGCAGTTAGCCTTACGTCAAAGTTTGCAGAAATTTACCGAGCAGCATTTCTTGGAAACCTGCCCTTCAGCTACGTTGCTTCTGGTGGCTTTTCGCAAGCCGGAGGCAACTTTTTATCGCAAGCGGCAGCAGAGTCTTTGCTTCTGGAAGGACCAATTATTGGCGCTGGGAAGGTAGTTGGACGTGCTGCCGGTTTGCCAACGGTAGGAAACGTCAAAGAACACAACAGGCTTGCCTATAATGCAGCTCTCAACTTCCGCGATGAGTTCCTGACCGATCCTGAGCAACGCAAAGCGTTTGATTCGTTGCCTCCAATTGTCAAGCGGATGTACGGAAACGTATTTACGAATCAACCGGATTTACGGATTGAGTTCATTACGGACATGAAAGAAGGCGCAGGGCTTTATGACCCAGACGCCAACGTCATTAAAGTAAACCCGAGCGACCCCCGTGGCGTGGAGGCCATTTTAGCCCATGAGTTCCGACACCTTATGGACATGCAAGGGTTCTCGCAGGCGATTGTAAACGCCTCGGTCGGACCTCGAGGCTTTTTGCGCCAACCTGTAGAAGAGGGGTCCACAACAGGCGTTGGCGAACTAATCCCTGAATTCAAGCAATGGGTTCAAAGTCTCAATGAGATACGTGTAGAGGCAGGTAGCAAACCTTTTGACCTCAACACAGATAAAGGTTTACGTGATGCGACGCTTGAGTGGTCGGCTTATTCTTCAATGGATAGCGTGGCAGAAGGTCTGCGCAATAATGTCTTGATCGAGTGGAGCAGGCGACACCCTTGGTTGCGAGGTTTCTACGATAGCTGGCTCGGCAAGTTTTTCCGGCAAGATTCATTGATGAATGCAGGACTCTTGTTCGACGCAAACGGAAACCTTGCAACGCAACCCGGGCTCCCTGGGATGGCAGCACTTAAAGAACACCCTTCGCTTTTTGCTCGCCTTGAGCGCATGATGAAAGACCGCGCAGGTATAGGATTTACTGCTGAGGAACTTGCCGATTTTGATGACGCGGGCAAAGGAAAGTCTAAGCGAAAAAACCCTGCTGCTATTGACAAGGACGACGTCGAAGCTCTCAGAGAAATAGAACAGGATCTGCATTTTGTCTTAAAAACGACACAAGCAGGAGAGGTTATAAAGGTAAACGGAGTTGCAGAGCTTAAAGAGGAAGTCACGGGAGAACAAATTGTTCCAACTTTGCCTGATAAAGAGTTTCAGTCATTCCGTGTCAATGAAGGGCGCGGGACAGACAACGCAACAGACTTGACGGGAGCGCTGACTCGACCTGCCACAGACGACAAAGGCAACCGGCTCGACATAATCCCCGGAGAGCCAAGCAAGCTAGTGCGAAGGGACGAAAATGTCGCGAAACTAAAAGAATATTTTAGAAGCGGATTTGGCTACAATGATCTTCAGCTGGCGATGATGGACGACCTCATCGACATGCTTTCTGATCCAGAACGCAGGGGCGAGGCAGCACAGGGGCTCTACTTCAAAGTATGGGAGAAAAAATCCCGAGCAAAGAAAGTAAAGCCAAGGCAGGGAGACTGGATAAAATACGTCAGCACCAAAGGCGTAGCACCAGCTTGGCGGAAGTTTGTGCCTTACGGACTTGTCCAGACCGATGTCGGCAACGTGATCGTCAAGGCAATCGACATGGATCAGATTGCCACGAACGCACAAATTCTGGCAAAAACACGGAAAGGGTTAGAGGCCTATGGTGGCAACCTAAGCCTCCTACTCGATGACTTCCATGAAATGGTGCGCAACCACGGACGCAACATTCAGAATGTCACTCGCTTTACTCCTGACAAATTGGCAATTCTCAATGCTGTATTCGGGGACGTAGGCAGGGGGCACAAGGAAGCAAACAAGATCCTGACCGAACCCCAAGTAGAGGGCAGCATTTACAGTGCAGTCCGGTCATATCGTATTGAGCGGTTTTCTCAACTGAACTCAGGAATCGTAGCAGAGTTTCCGTTTTCACTTGAGAAGACCAAAACCATGCAGATGCCCGCCCGGGATCCCCAGGTGTCTGGGCGTTTCTTTGACCCTCAAGAACCTGTGGTGAGCATGGAAAACATGCCCGGGATGAATTCCGGGGTGCTGCAAGGTTTACATTCTGCAAATCAACAAGACCGAAAACAGTTTGAGGACGACATTCTAGAAGCGATTGCAGACGACGAGTTTGGTGACGTGTTTGGTCGGGCAATTGGTCGAAAGGTAAAGTTGGCAGAATTAGCGGCTTCGGTTTACGTCAACAGTGAAGGCGGCATCGAAATTAACGACGCGCAACAAGTCGGAGGCTTCCAAAGCCAAGAAGAGGCAGAGCTTTATGCGCTTCTACGGGGCTTTTTCATGAAGCAAGAAGCGGTAGCGGGCAACTTGCCTCGCAAAGGCGGCGCAATGAAAGCGGCAGATTTTAAAGTTGGACAAGCGCTCGACAAAGCAGGTGTTAGCAAAGTGATGCAACAAGTGCAGACTGAGCTTGAAGCGGTTGGGCTTGCCGCAGCTAATGCCGAAGACTTTGCGTTTTACGGTAATCCTGAAGGGTTTTCTTTAGTGCATTTAGGGTTTAATGAAGACATTACCCCAGAAATACGAGATAACGTGTTTGCGGAAGTTGGTGTGCTTTTAGGGGTGCCAAAGCCTAGGAAATTTGACACTGAAACTTTTTACCTAGACAACAACTGGAAGACGGAGGACGTTACAACTGATTATGGAGAAGTTAAGCAAGCAAGCCCTAATGGAGAGGCTTTCGCGCAAGAAATCGCAACTCGTGGAGGCGCCCTCGGACGACCCGATTTACTCGAGAGGGTGGCAAGTCGGGTCGGCACCCGTTTACAGAAAGTCTATGACGACTTCGCCAACCGACAATTCGGCGAACCGGGACGACAACTCGGAGTCGAGCCAGCAGCAGAATCCGTAGGGTTCCGCAGCACCCTGACCGGGAGGGCAATGATCCCGGATGAGGGGCCTATGGGCTCCGTTGCAGTGGCACGACGTAGCGACAAAGCTACGGAAAACCCTGATCTTTCGCCGCGCCAAAAGATTGGGTCGGATCTCATCCCCTTGGTTGCAAAAGAGAGAGGGCCTAAAATTAGAAAGGCAGTCTTTGCTTTCCGTGACAAAGTTAACAACGCGGTTCCTAAGTTTCTTGGACAAGGTGATTTGCGCGGAATCACCGGGGTAGGCAGGAAATCCTGGCGCATGACGCAACGTCTCGCGACAAACCTTGTAGACCTGTTTAATGCAGTCCCTGCCAACTTAGTTGCGGAGTGGCGCACTTGGTATGATCGGGCCAATACGTGGGCAGAAGAGCAGTCTAAGCGCGTTTACGGGATGACGCTTGAGACTGTGGCAGGAATGACGGCAAGAATGTCTCCTGGGACAGACTGGTTCAACAACCTGACAATGGTAGACCACACTCTGCAAACCTTTGAGGACAACCCGGTCTTTACCCAGCAGATGGTCGATCATGCTGCACAAAGAGCTTACAACGGGTATTTGCAAAGCGCGAAAGGCAAAGCTGCTACCGACGCAGAGCGGCAAGCAGTCAAAGCGACATTAACTCAGCGGGAAAACGATGTGGCAAAAGGTTATGT
>MDTD01142589.1_pt1 | contig 14245 bp, 9 predicted proteins | sample 811221 | NCBI WGS metagenome assembly MDTD01 (sample SAMN05326646, study PRJNA326480) | marine metagenome | isolation source: seawater | place: Pacific Ocean: South West | collected 2011
CTCTCTTTACCTTCTTTAAAAGGCTGAAATTGAGTAATTTTAAAATTAAATTTACAGAATCTTTGTCTTATAATCTGCTTAAAGCTGTAATGATTGTTTATATCGTTTTTACCGTCATATTAACAGTGATTCAAATGTATACAGTGTATAACTCCACGAAAAATGATATTAAATATGAGCTAGGAAATATATCAAATGCCTTTTCTTCTGGTTTAGGTCGTGCCCTCTATGAATTTGATAATGATCAATTGGAAAACTTAACCTTGGGAATCTTAAGGCTTCCCTTAATTGACAGGGTAGAAGTTTTGGATTCAATGAAAAAGGAGATTATCTATAAAGGATTGAAAAATGAATCAGGAGTTAACTTATTCAAGGTGAGCCTTCCCATTCACAGTCTTAATTTAGATAATAAAAAAGAAAAAATTGGAACACTTAGTCTCTATGTGAATGAGGTTAAGATATTTAAAAGAATTTATTTTGGATTTTTACTAGCTTTTCTGATGGCCGTTATTAAAACTCTTATTCTTGGGGGGCTAATATATCTTTCTTTAAAGAAATTTTTAACGAAGCCTCTTCAATCGTTTGGAGAAGAAGCGCTTTTGACTAACCTCGATAGTTTGAATCAAACTTCAATAGCAGAGAGGTTCTTTAAAATGCAAAAAAATGAGCTATGGCATTTCGAAAATGTCCTTAATGAAATGAAAGGAAAGTTAGGCGTATCTCACATGAAGCTTCAATCCTATGCACGAAAATTGGAGAAAAAAATAGAAGAAAGAAATAAAAATATCAATACTATGATAAACCATTTAGAGCAGGGCTTTTTCACTTTCGGAGAAACTGGTGTCGTTGATAGTGGAGCTAGTAAGTTTTCTCTTGAAATTTTTGGAGTGAAGAAGGTCGAGGGAAAAAATATTAAGGATCTATTTAGTTTAGGAGGAATTAATGCCGACTTTACTGAAAAATGGGTCAGCAATGTTTTTAAAGGAAAAATCCCTTTTAAGGATATCGTTTCATTGGGGCCTGAGAAAATGGAGCTTTGGGGTAAAACGGTTAATTTAGATTTTAAGCCTATCTATAAGGATGAAGATGAACACCAACTTCAAAAGGTCGTTTGTATCGCTTCAGATATAACAGAAAAGCTTCATGTCGATGAAAAAGTAGAAAAGGAAAAAGAGTTTGCTTTTATGATTTTAAGTATTTTTGATTCTCCGATGACCTTTATAGACCTTTTTAATCATTTTGATTCTTTAGTAAAAAATATTATCAAAAACCCATCAGAGATGAAAATAGATGAGCTCTACAGAATCTTTCATACTTATAAAGCACAGTTTTCAAGGTTTCACCTTACAGATATTGCAGATAGTGTGCATCACTTGGAAGAAATTTTAGGGAAGCTTCGTATGATTGAGTCTGAGAGTATTAAAGAACAGCTGGAAAAAGATGAGGTATATAAAAGTCTTTTCTCTGAGAAAAATTTTCTGATAGAAACAGTTTATAATATTTTTAAAAATTTTCAAACTAAGAATAGAGATATTTTTAAATTTGCAAATTCAATGTTAAGTAGTAATGAAGGTGGCCAGGATATGTATAAGGCCCAAAATGAGATTAAAAAGATATACTATGAGATCGAATCCCAATTTATCTTAAAGCCTGTTCATGAATCTTTTAGCAAACTATCTGGTATTGCAAACGAGTTGGCAAAAGAACAGGATAAAGATTTAGAGTTTATTGTTGAGCAGTCAGACTTAAGGATCAATGAAGCTGAATACGGAGGTTTTTTTGACAGTCTGATTCATATAGTTAGAAATTGTGTAGATCACGGAATAGAGTCAAAAGAAAAGAGAAAGTTGTTTAAAAAGAAAGAAAAAGGTGTCATTAAAGTTTCTTTTGAAAAGCAAAGTAAATTTTATTTTAAGTGTACGATATCTGATGATGGAAGAGGGATTGACCCTCTTTTAATAAAAGAAAAAGCACAAACGATTAAAAAATACTCAAGAGATGCTTTGTTGAAAATGACTGAGCAGGAACTGTATCAAATTATTTTTGAACCAGGTTTTTCCACGAAGCAAGAAGTCGATCATGTAAGTGGGAGGGGCGTTGGTATGGATGTAATAAAAACCAGCGTATTGCAGTTAGACGGTGATATTTCAATTAGTTCTAAGCTTGGAGAAGGAACAAGCTTCGAGTTTAAACTACCTATTCTAAAGTAGCCTTATGAACTTTCCTTTTTTGTAAAAAGATAGGCCCAGTAAATAAAAAGAAATTGGAATGGAAGCCTTATGTAAAGACCTTTTTCTGGTATATCGGGGAAGAGGTTTGGATTTTGGGCCATATATATGTTTGCTGGATATACAGCGATAAAGGTTATGATACAGAGCCATGCTCCCCAAGCTTTTGTTTTTGGTAATAAAAGAAGAACTCCGCACAAAACCTCAATCAAACCACTTAAATAAACAAGCTCAAGGTGAAAAGGGAGGTAAGGTGGCATCATTTTGAGATAAAAATCTGGATTTCTAAAGTGGTTGATACCAGCAAAAACCATAAAAAGTGAAAGGAGAATTAAAAAAGAAAATTTAACCATTCTTTACTCCAAAAATAGAATTGTCCGCTATAATTTAAAGAATGTCAGGTCAAAATTAAAAATGTAAAGGAAATTTATTCATCTCATGGAGAACTCTGTGTCTGGTTTATATAAAATATTTGGAGTTGAGCTATCACCTTATTCAGTTAAAGTTCGGTCGTATTTTCGTTATAAGGGAATTAACCATAAATGGATTGTTAGAAGTTTTGAAAATCAAAAAGAGTATAAGCGTTATGCTAGAATACCTATAGTACCTTTAGTTGTTACCCCGGATGACAAACCTCTTCAGGATTCGACACCTTTAATGGAAACGTTAGAAAATGAAATTGAAGGACCAAGCATGACTCCGGAAGATAAAGATCTTGCTTTTATTTCGAGACTTATAGAAGAATATGCTGATGAGTGGGTGAATAAGCCTCTTTTTCACTACCGTTGGAATTACAAAGAGGATGAAAAGTCAGCTTCAAGAAAAATTGCCTCCTATTTCATGCCCGAGTTTCTTCAAAAAGTACCTTTTTTTGGTCTCTTGTTACTAACCTTGTTTTCATTATTTATAGCAAATAGACAAAAAAGCCGAAGGCATTGGCTGGGAACTTTTCCTGAAAATACAAAAGTTATAGAGGATTCTTTTGAAGGCCTTTTGAGTATTTTGGATAAACATTTATCCAATCGGTCCTACCTTTTTGGAGAGAAGCCTTGCCTAGGTGATTTTGGTCTTTGGGGTCAATTGTATAACCTTTATCAAGATCCAACTCCAAAGGCCTTGATTAAAAAACAGGCCCCAAACGTTGAGAAATGGATTGAGAGGATGTTATCACCAAAAGATGAGGGTTCCTATGAATCCTTAAAAACCTTAGAGTTAACACTTTCTCCCTTATTAGAGAAAGAAGTGGCCGGAGTATTCCTTCCTTGGGCCCATGAAAACCAAATTGCACTCAAAAGAAGAGAAAAAGCCTTCAAAATAAAAGTAAAGGGAAATTTTTTTGAGCAGGGACCAATTAAGTATCAATCTAAAAGCTTTCAAACTTTAAAAGACCTTTTTAAGGAAATGGACAAGAGTCCTGATTTAGAAAACTATTTAAAGAAAACTAAATGCTGGGAGTTGCTAAGTTAAAATGAAGTCAATTCTTTTTGAATAGGATTCAAGTATGGGAAAATTAAGACTAATAATTATGTCAACTTTTCAATCAGTTTTTAGGGCCCTTTACAAAGTCTCTTTTTTAACAAGTTTAATTCACAATATAACTTGCTTTTTAGCCGGTCTTTCCAGGTTGTTCTGCGGTACTAAGCCTCTTTCAATTTATGCCAAAGGCAATAACATACCCAAAAAAATATTAATTCTTTACGAATATGAAGGATGCCCTTTTTGTCGGATTGTACGTGAAACTCTTTCAATACTTTCAATTGAAGTCTTAATTTATCCTTGTCCAAGAGAAACGTTTAAAAAATATGGTCACCTTCAAGATTCTCGCTTTCGGGGCGAGGTTAAAAAACTGGGAAATAAAGTTATGTTTCCCTATCTTGTCGATGAGAATACAGGAAAGAGCTTTTATGAGTCTAAATATATAGCAACTTATCTCTGGGAGAATTATAGTGGGGGCCAGAAGAAGCCTCTTTTGTATAGACTTTCCATGATGGGTCCCTTTTTAATATTGGGTTTTTTTATTCATGCTTTAATGAGGCCACTTCCTTCTATGGGAATCCTTAGGACCCCTTCTAAAAGACCTGAAAAATTGTTGGAATTATGGGGAAGAGAGCATCATGTTGGTACAAAGAGGATTAGAGAAGCACTTTGCACCTTAGAGATTCCTTATATACTCCATCACTCTGAAGTCGAGTCTAAAGGAACATTAAAAGACCCCAATACCCAAAAATCTTTTTCAAGCGCGAAAGAAGCCTGTTCTTACCTTTTTGCATCTTATCAAGATGGTTCTACAACAGAAGAGTCCCTCCTTGATTACGGAAAAGACGACCAACGAGGAAAAAGGGCATCTAAGAAGTAAAATTATTAAAGACGAAGCTTTTAAAAACCAGGTATGGTGAGGAAAAAGGGGGGGGGATGAAAATTTCTAATTTTTCTTTAAAAGGTTCGATTATTTTGAAGGTAGTATCCTTATTGCTGATCTCTTCACTTCTAGCTTCTTGCTCACATAATAAAGTTATTATTGCTCACAGGGGAGCAAGTGGAGTTCTACCTGAACACACTCTTCAAGGTGTTGCTATGGCCCACGCATGGGGAGTTGACTTTATTGAACCTGATGTTGTCCTTTCAAGGGATAGTGAGGCCATTGTTCTTCACGATATCTATTTGGAGTCGACAACAAATGTTAAGGAACTTTTTCCAAAAAGGGCAAGGTCCGATGGACATTATTATGCTATCGATTTTTTATTGGAAGAGATTAAAAAACTTCAGGTAAATGAACGTATCAACCCTAAAACTGGTTTGAAGGTCTACCCGAAGCGTTTTCCTGTTAAGAAGTCGTCCTTTAAAGTTCCGACTTTAAAGGAGTATATCGAACTTGTTCAAGGGCTTAATAAAAGTACCGGGCAGAATATAGGAATTTATCCCGAAATAAAAAGGCCCAGCTTTCACAAATTAGAGGGAAAAGACATCACCTCTATTGTGATGAAAATTCTTAGTCACTATGGTTACGAAAATGGAAATGATAAAATTTTTGTTCAGTGCTTTGAGCCTGAGACTTTAAAGAGAATAAGAAAGATGAAGCCAAATATTCCTCTTGTTCAGCTCATTGGAGAATCGAGTTGGTTTAAAAATGGTGTTAATTACAAGGAAATGCAGACTAGAGAGGGGCTTCAAAAGATTTCAACCTATGCCCAAGGAATTGGGCCATGGATCGGGCATATCTATAAGAAGAGCAGAATGGGGGAAGGTTTTGATAAAACTGAGCTAGTTAAAAAAGCTCATGAAAAAGGTTTGGTTGTTCACGCTTATACACTAAGGAGAGATCAAATACCTCCATTTGCTCAAAATTATAAAGATTTATTAAAAAAAGTCTTTCTGAATGCCCAAGTGGATGGAGCTTTTACAGACCATGTTTTAGAAACGAAAAATATCTTAAAGGAGCTTTAAATGAGGTATCTTTTTATTCTTTTTTTTCTTACTTTTTCATTAAAAGCCGCCCTCCCTCCTAAGGCCCAGGAAGCACGAGAGATAAAGAGGATTTTGGCATCAAAGCAAGTGAAGAGAATACTTGGGGAAAAACCAATTAAGGCATTTAGGGATCATAAGAAGGAAGGTACAGTTTATGAGGTCCGTTCAAAACACTGCCGAGGCTTTGTTAAAATTATTTACGGTGGAAAAGGCTGTGAAGGCAAGACGGAAGGATGGGTCGGGCCTATCTGTTTTAACCTAGAGGTTATGCGTAAGCTGATCTGTGCTCAAAAATAAGTTTTTCACGATGCTCAAGAAGCCGTAACTTTCTTGAAGCCTGTCCAAGTTAACTTTTTTCTAGTATAAGCTTTGAAAGGTCTTTGAAAAAAAGGGCCTTTTCCTTTTCAACTTAAACCGATATTTTTAAAATAGATCAAATTTTATAAAAAAAGGTGAGGATTATGACAGACCACAGAATTGAAAAAGATACAATGGGTGAAGTTAAAGTTCAAAGCGACCGTTATTGGGGAGCGCAAACGCAAAGATCCATTCAGAACTTTAAAATTGGAGAGGACCGTTTCAACCGCTCTATGATTCGGGCCCTTGGTATTTTAAAAAAAGGAGCTTGCGCGGCAAACCTTAGACTTGGAAAACTCCCTGAGGATAAGGCCAATTTGATTATGCAAGCTGCTGACGAAGTTATCGAGGGAAAACTCGATGACCACTTCCCTCTTGTCGTGTGGCAAACAGGTTCAGGAACTCAAACCAATATGAACTCTAATGAGGTCATCTCAAATAGAGCGATTGAAATTGCTGGAGGTGAAAGAGGAAGCAAAACTCCTGTTCACCCTAACGATGATGTTAATAAATCTCAAAGCTCTAATGATACGTTTCCAACAGCGATGCATATTGCTGCGGTTGAACAAATTGAAGACCTTTTCTTTCCTTCCATTGATAAATTAACCCAAACCCTCCAAGAGAAGGCCAACGCTTTCAAAGAGGTTTGTAAAATTGGAAGAACTCACCTTATGGATGCCACACCTCTTATGCTAGGACAGGAGATTTCAGGATGGGTTCAACAACTTAAAAATGGAAAGAAGTCAGTTGAAATGACTCTCGATGGTCTTCGTGAACTTGCTCTTGGTGGTACAGCTGTTGGAACTGGCCTCAATTCTCATCCAGATTATGCTCAATTCGTTGCTGAAGAGATCACTAAAATTTCAGGGCATGAGTTTAGAACGGCCCCCAATAAATTTGAGTCTCTCGCAGCACACGATGCGATGGTTTTTGCCTCTGGTGCCTTAAAAAGAGTTGCTGCTTCCCTTATGAAAATAGCGAATGATGTGAGATGGCTTGCTTCTGGTCCTCGTTGTGGAATTGGGGAAATAACAATACCTGCGAATGAACCAGGCTCATCCATTATGCCGGGGAAAGTAAATCCAACTCAGCCTGAGGCCATCACTATGGTTTGTGTTCAGGTAATGGGAAACGATGCAGCAATTGGCTTTGCAGGTTCTCAGGGGAACTTTGAGCTTAACGTTTATAAGCCTGTTATGATCCATAACCTTCTTCACTCCGTACGTCTTCTTTCTGACGCGATGGTCTCTTTTAATGACAACTGCGCCGTTGGAATTGAGCCTCACCCAGAAAACATTAAGGCCCATTTAAATAATTCACTTATGCTTGTGACGGCCCTAAATCAGCATATTGGATACGATAAAGCTTCTGAAATTGCGAAAAAAGCCCATCAGGAAGGGTCGACTCTCAAGGAGTCTTGCCTGAGCCTGGGCTATTTGAGTGAGGAAGACTTTGATAAAATTGTTGTTCCAGAAAATATGACACACCCTTAGAGAGATTTTTAAGTCTCTAAGAGGCTAATTTAAAAAGAAAATGACTTTTCCACTTAGGCCATTCCATTGGAATGGCTTTTTTTTCACCTTTCCAAGGCCCCAAATAAAACTTTAAACAACGATTCATCTTATCTACTTATTATGCGTTAATTTAAGGACAATCTTGGGCCTCTGTGGTAAGTATGCCCACTTTCTATTTTTTCTAAAAAAAGGGGATATTGTGAAATATACAATGAAAGGGAATTTTTTTAATGGTCGGTACCACGAAGCAGATGCAGGGTCAGGAAAGGTTGTTAGTAAAGCATCCCCGGCAGATCTAGATAACCACTTATGGGATTGTAGAGTCTCTAATCAGCATTTGGATGAAGTTCTTGATTCTGCTCGCGAGGGTTTCCACACATGGAGGAAATTATCTTTTGAAGAGCGCTCGGCTTATCTTAAAAAGTATAAAGAAGAAGTTTTAAAGCGTAAGGACCAAATTGCTGAAGCGATTTCTTTAGAAATTGGAAAGCCTTATTGGGAAGGAATGGTTGAAGCGGGGGCCGTCGCTGGTAAAGTTGATATCACGATTAATGAATCGATTCCTAGAATCTCTACAAAAGATATAGAAGGAATTATGCCTAAAACCAATGGGCGCATAAATTTTAAGCCTATTGGTGTTTCACTTGTTATCGGGCCCTTTAACTTCCCTTGCCACTTGGCCAATGGTCAAATGGTGAGCACTCTTCTTTCAGGAAATAGTGTTATTTTCAAGCCTTCCTCAAAAGCTTGTTATTCAGCTCAGCTTCTCGCTGATTGTTTTGAAGCTGCTGGATTTCCAAAAGGTGTTTTCAGCATGATTCATAGTGACCGCCATGGAACGATGGATATGGTTAAGCATCCGGACGTAAAAGTTATTTTCCTAACAGGTGGAAAAGAAGCTGGCCTTCGTATTTTAGAAAATACTTATAAGGACCTAACAAAATTGATTTCTTTAGAGCTTGGTGGAAAGAATGTGTCTATTATCCATAAAGATACAAACTTAGAGTTGGCCTTAGCTGAAGTTTTAAAAGGATCTTTTTTAACGACAGGTCAAAGGTGTACATCAACTTCACTTGTTCCGATTCATGAAGATATTGCTGATGATTTTATTAACAAGTTTAAAGATTTAGCTTCTAAACTTGTTATAGATCATCCCATTGAACACGATAAAGAACCATTTATGGGCCCACTAGTCGATCAATACGCAATGGAGGAGTACCTCCGCTTTATGGATGTTGCTAAAGAAGAGGGCATCAAAGAAATTATGCCTGGAAAGAAAGTAGAAGCTAAAAAGAAGGGTTATTATGTAACTCCTTCCATTCACTTTGCTGAAAAGTTTGATAAGAAGAGCAGCTTTTTAACGTCTGAGATTTTTGGTCCTAACGTTATTTTTGTTCCTTATAAAACAGTTGAAGAAGCTTGTGAAATTGCTAACGGGACCGAATACGGCTTAGCGGGGGCAGTTTTTACAAAAGATCAAGCTGTTTACGAACAGTGTGCGAGAGATATTGACGTTGGGATTTTTAATTGGAACCGCTCAACTGTTGGGGCCAATTCAAAGCTTCCTTTTGGAGGAGTTAAAAACTCAGGGAATTATAGGCCAGCGGCCGTTACAACTGTGGACTATTGTGTTTATCAATCGGCAGGTCTTCTCGTTAAAGACGATGAAGGTGAGTCCTTAGATAATATCAAAGGTCTTCAACTTTAAAATTTTTTAACTAAAGAGTTGTCTATGCTAAATGTTTCAAACCTTTCAAAAATTCAAGGAGGAGACCTCCTCTTTTCCAAGGGAACTTTTCAAATAAACCCTGGAGAGAAAGTAGGGCTGGTTGGACCTAATGGCGTTGGTAAGACAACTCTTTTCCGCTTAATCATTGGTGAAGAAAGACCCAATGAGGGACAAGTTAGTTACTCTGATAAATTAAGGCTTTCTTATTTTTCTCAAAATGTTGGAGAAATGAAGGGAAAGACTGCTCTCCAAGAAGTCATTGAAGGTGATGCTAAAATTTCTGAAATGAAAGAAAAGCTAAAGGAATATGAAGATGTTTTAGGTGACCCTAACCTTGATGAAGATAAAATGAATGATATTTTAATCAAGATGGGTGACCTTCAGACTGACTTTGAAAGGGTTGGAGGCTACGATCTTGAAAATAGAGCTGAGGAAATTCTTACAGGTTTAGGTATCTTTCCTGACCGCCACCACCAAAAAGTTGAAGATTTTAGTGGCGGTTGGAAGATGAGGATTGCTCTTGCCAAAACTCTTGTTATCAGCCCTGACCTCATCATTATGGATGAGCCGACCAACTACCTCGATATGGAAACGATTCTTTGGTTAGAGGAGTGGCTAAGAAACTTTAAGGGCTCTCTTTTCATGACGACTCACGACCGTGATTTTATGAATAATGTTTGTAAAAAAACGATTGAGATATCTCACGGTAAGATAACGACTTATAGTGGAAATTATGAGTTTTATATGAAAGAGCGGGAGGTGAGAAGGGCCCAGCTTAAGGCCGAGTATGAAAGGCAAAGAGAGATGCTTTCTAAGGAAGAAGAGTTCATTGAAAAGTTTAAAGCGAGGGCCTCTCACGCCGCCCAGGTCCAATCCCGTGTTAAAAAATTAGAAAAAATTGAAAGGGTTGAGTTACCTCCTGAAGAAGAAATAATGAAGTTTGAATTTCCCAAACCACCAAGGGGAAGTGATGACGTCGCTGTTATGGAAAGTCTTGGAAAGGAATGGGAAAACTCCGAAGGCAACAAAAATAAAGTTTTTGAAAACTTCACAACAACCATTAGACGTCTAGAAAAAATAGCTGTAGTGGGCGTGAATGGAGCAGGTAAATCAACTCTTCTCAAAGTAATTTGTGGAGAAACTAAAGCAACTTCAGGCCTCGTAAAACTTGGCCCCAGTACAAAAGTAGGTTATTTCGGACAATACTCTCTTGAAGTATTGGACGCAGAAAGTAGTGTGTTTGATGAGGTTCGAAAAGAGCTTCCTGATGTAAGTGATGGCTTTATTCGAAATCTTTTGGCCGCTTTTCTTTTTAAGGGAGATGATGTTTTAAAAAAGGTTAAATATCTTTCTGGTGGAGAAAAGAGCCGGTTGGTTTTGGCCAAGATTTTTTCTGCTCAAAATAATTTTCTCGTCTTGGACGAGCCTACTAACCACTTAGATATAACTTCAAGAGAGATCTTGATGGATGTATTGGAACGGTTTGAAGGAACAGTTCTTTTTGTAAGCCATGACAGACATTTCTTAAATCATCTAACTCAAAAAGTCTTAGAAGTTGATAAGGGTGGAGTCGCACTCTATCCAGGCGATTACCGGGACTATCTTGAAAAGAAAAGAAATCTCTAGGTTCTATCTTTAAGAAAGCTGGCTTTAAAACCTAATCATTTTCAATGAGAGTTTAGTGGTGTTGAGCTTCGCCATCTAGCCCTTGGACATGACCATGGTCAATTTCCTCCGGGGTAGCATCTCGAACATCTACAACTTTTACTTCAAAGTGAAGATCTTTTCCGGCCAAGGGGTGGTTTCCATCTACTTTGATTGCTGATTCAAGAATTTCAAGAACCGTAAGGATCATTGGTCCTTCTGGTGTGTCTGCTTGAAATTGCATGCCTTCTTGAATTTCGGATGGTTCAGGGAATTGGTCTTTAGGAATTTCTTGAACAAGATTTGGGTTCGTTTCACCATAACCATCCTTAGGGGAAATGGTAACGTTAAATACGTCTCCTTTCCCTTTTCCTTCCAACTCACTTTCTAATCCAGGTATAATATTTTGATGGCCTTGAATGTAAAGAAAAGGATTCCCTTTTTCGGTGGAGTCGAGAACAGAGCCTTTTTCGTCTTTCAAAGTGTATTGAATTGTAACAACTTTGTTTTTTTCAACTTTCATAATGGCAATCCCTTTTTTAGTGGAAGAGGGGTTTTATTGAATATTTCCAAAAACAATATCAGTTTATGAAGATATTCTTCGACCAATAGCTGAGGTGAGCCCTTCCATTTCCTCCACCTTGACGCCTTTTGACCATTTCCTGACTTGTCCTATTCTACACTTGAAACGGACTAAATAATACTATTTTATCAATAAGGAAGGTTTTTCTAAAAATGGCCATAAACTAAGGCATTTAGAAAAAATGAATGATTTTGCTTTCTTTGAAAAGTATTTTTGTTTAAAAAAACTTAAAAGAAAAAAAGCAGATAATGATCTAAATATTTCAATAGGTTAAAATGCTTTTGAATGAAGTAACTAGCTGTTTTAACAATTTCTCTAAAAAATTTATTCAAAATTGTCTCAATGTCAGTTCCTAGCAAGTGTTTTGTCAGGTGTTTACTAAAATTTTGGGGATTTAATTTATAATAGTAGGTGACGAAAAAAGTAGAGTAATCGTTATATGCTATCAGGAGTTTTTCCTTTTGACCTACAATTTCAAACCCATATTTATTCCTTTTGTTTTATCTCTCTTAATTTTTGGATGTATTCCCAAAAAAGATGATGGTAGTTTTTTAAAATACTCTATGCAGGATGAGATGCGAAGGGATAAGGCAAGGCCCGTCATAACAGGTGCCTCCTTTTTAAAAGATTCGTTTTCTTTAGAACTAAAAGGGGAAAATTTTAGAGGCGTTACCAGTATTGAGGTACAAGGAGAGTTTCTTGAAACGACAAAAGTAATTAAGATTGATGATGAAATTCAGAAGCTTAAAACAGGGCCTAGGCGTTTTATTTCAGAGAAAGAATTTGAAAGCAGAATAAGTTTTCAAAATGAAGGCAAAGCTTGTTTAGCGAAGGGTATTAAAGAAGGAAAAGATCTTGATACTGCTAGGTTGCATTGTTTTTGTCGTCACAAAGGGATCGATTCGCTAAAAGAATCACTGAAAGAATGTAAGAAGAGGATTAGTAAAAAAGCAGGATATTTCGGAAGTTTTAAGATTGAGCCTTCAATGAAACGGGGTCAGAAAAGTAAAATAGTCTTTCAATTTGATAAAACAAAATATTTTAACCCATTAGACCCCCCTCCAAAACCATTTAAACAGCCAATAGTCCGTGCGATTGCTGGTAAACTCTATAATATCATTATTTCAAATAGTTTTGGGCAGACAAATTACAGCTTCTACATAGACTTTAAAGATGGTTCAGTTACAACAGATAAAATCGCCGACGGAGCGGTTACGAATAAACAAATTGCCGATGATGCTATAACCTCAGACAAGTTAAATATAGAAGGCCTAAAGGATGGGGACTTCCTCACTTTTATTTGTAACAAGGACAAAGAGAGAAAATGTGAGTGGGGCGGCAAGGCTTTTACAGGTATGAAGTTTATATCCTCATGGAATGTAAAAACTGATTCAATACCGCCCCTTTTAAATGGTGAACCACTACAAAGAGGTCATTACTATATAGTCGACACTCCTGGAGTAACTAAGAAAGATGACCTTGAAATAGCTAATTGTAACCAGGGTGATGATGAGACTTGTGAATGGTATACGGGTGATTGGATTGTTTTTGACGGTGTTAATTGGCAAAGGGTAACTAACTCAGGGAAAGTGACAGGTTTTAAAGGATCAAAAGACGATAAGCCCAGAATTGGTATTATTGAAGCTGAAAGTAATGATTATACGTGGGACCAAATAGATAAAACTATTTCAAAAATTCAAGACATTGCAGATATTTCAAATATACCAGCAACTGAAGGTCAAATTTTTAGATGGGATAGTGGTGAAGGAAAATGGAAACCTTGGACCATTAAAATTACAAGTGAAGATATTGTAGACCAAACTATAACAAGTGAAGATATAGCTGATGGTGCTATAACTAGCGAAAAGTTAGCAGACAACTCTGTTAGTAGTTCTCAAATCGCTGAAGGGGCCGTGACGACGGAAAAAATAAAAGAACAGTCTATAACTTCTTCAAAGATTGCCGACAATGCTGTGACTGAAGGTAAGCTTGCCGATATGGCCGTCACGACAGCAAAGATAGATGATGATGCTATAACGGTATCAAAAATTGCGGATAATGCTATTAATGCTTCAAAACTTGCAGACAATTCAGTTACAAGCTCTAAGATTTTAAATGGCTCAGTTACGACTGAGAAGTTAGCTGATAACTCTATTGTTTCTTCCAAAATAAAAAATGGTAGTGTCACGGCTTCTAAAATCGTTAACGGAGCTATAACGAGTGCTAAGTTTTCAGCAGATTCTGTTACGAGCTCAAAAATTTCAGATGGGTCTATAAATGATACCGATGTGGCATCCAATGCCTCAATTAGTAGGGATAAAATTCAAGCGGGAAATGCGGGTGAAATAGTTATTAATGATGGGAGTGGTGTTCTTTCAAGTAAAAATAACTTAAGTATTCTCGAAGGTGGAACAGGAGCTTCAACCGTCGAACAGGCAAGGATTAATTTGGGTGTCAAAATAGGAAGTGATGTTCAGGCCTATTCAAAAAGACTTGATGATATTTCCGATATGAATCCAGCTGCTGATCAATTTGTTGGAGTTGAGGGTGGAAAACTTCAGTTAAAAGATGCTGAATCAACAAGGCAGTCTATGGGTCTAGGAACTAAGAATCAACTTTTTGTTCGTTCAACAGACGGAAATGTGGGAGTGGGAACAACATCTCCTGCAGCCAAACTGGATGTTAATGGAGAGGCAAAGATTAGAGGGAACCTCGATATGTCTTC
>MDTD01150381.1_pt1 | contig 14245 bp, 11 predicted proteins | sample 811221 | NCBI WGS metagenome assembly MDTD01 (sample SAMN05326646, study PRJNA326480) | marine metagenome | isolation source: seawater | place: Pacific Ocean: South West | collected 2011
GTCACTCAAGCTATGGGGGTTGACCTGAATGTTCCAGATAGTGAACAAGGGCTTCAAGAACTTATCGAAGGCGTAGACTTTGCCGTTCCCACTCCTGGCCTACCAGAGGATCACTTTTTCTTTAAATGCGTGAAAGAAAGAGGGATCCCGATAGTGACTGAATTTGACCTGTCAGCGCAGTGGGATCAGCGGCCGATACTTGCAATAACTGGAACAAATGGGAAAACTACAGTCTGCACTATGGTTCACCAGATGCTTGAAAAGAGCGGAAGGCTATCTGCATTAGCGGGGAACACAGATACGCCCTTGGTTTCAGCAATTAGTAATGAGGAAACAGAAACAATGGTCGTAGAAGCATCCTCGTTCCGCCTTTCTTTATCTCAGCGGTTCAAACCTAAAGTAGCTGCCTGGTTGAATTTTTCACCAGACCACCTTGATGTGCATAGAGATCTGAGCGCGTATGAGGAAGCAAAAAAGGTAATTTGGAAGAATCTCGGACCTAAAGATACTGCCATTGCTGGTATTGAAGATGAGGTGGTTCGCAGGAATATCCCACCTACAGCGACAACCCTCACTTTCGGCTTTTCAAAAGGAGACAGCCGAATAGAGGGCGGGATGCTAGTGGTGAACGGTACCCACCTGCTTGAAGTCGGTGAACTCTCAAAAACTTCGCCGCATGACATTCTTAATAGTCTCGCAGCTGCTTCAATAGCATCTGAAGGGGGAGCGTCTAATTCTGCGATAAGAGAAGTACTATCTACCTTCTCTGGGTTGCCACATCGCATGACCTATCTCGGGTCGAAAGAAGGTGTGAGGTGGCATAACGATAGTAAATCTACCACTCCGCATTCGGTGGCGGCAGCAGTTCAAGGTTTCGAAAATGTAATACTGATAGTTGGGGGACGAAACAAAGGTATTGACCTAAGTCCTCTTGGAGGTCTCAAGAAGCACTTAAAACTAGTGATTGCTATTGGAGAAGCTTCAGAAGAGATTCAAAGAATATTCGCCGGCATTACTCCAGTTAGTGCAGCCCATACTATGGAAGAGGCTGTTAATCTTGCTCATTCACGAAGCCGGAAAGGCGATTCGGTCATTCTCTCCCCGGGGTGCGCTTCATTTGATTGGTACCGAAACTATTCCGAGCGAGGAGAAGATTTTAGTAGCCTAGTAAATGAGATCGTGATGGGGCTATCATGACAACTTTCGACCCGTCATACCGCCGGTCCTTTCATCGGACACTTGCTAATGCTCTAAGAGAAACTCTCAAGCCTCCAAAGAAGGCACATGTGGCGAAAAAGCATAAGGTCGCTTTCAGGGCCAATCCGCAACACAGAAGCCAGTACTGGATTATCGGTATTGTATTAGCGCTAAATGTGATTGGGCTTGCGATGATACTTTCTGCTGGATCAGTTGTAGCGACGTATGAAGGTCAAAACACATGGTTTTACTTTCAACAGCAGGGAATTTACTTCCTTATGGGGTTACTCGCCATGGCTGTCATTTCTAAAATTGACTACAGAAGGTGGGGACACCAGATAAAGTTTCTTCTGGGAGTCACTTTTTTCCTTCTATTTCTAGTTCACGTTCCGGGGTTTGGTGTTAACGCTAATGGGGCGACACGCTGGGTCAGAATTCCCGAAACCGGAATTACTTTCCAGCCCTCTGAATTGCTCAAACTCACGATACTTATCTATACGGCTAAACTCCTTGCCGATCGTCAATCAGAATTGTCTGAACCTAGGACTTTTAATGCTCCAGTCATAATATTCGTTGCAGCAGCGTTACTCGTTATGAAGCAGCCAGATTTAGGTACTGTCATTATTATCGGAGCTTTGATGGTTATTGTCATGTTCCTTGGAGGTCTTCCAGTGCTTCGACTTGCTGGTTTGGTCACAGCTGGAGCTGCTGTAACACTAGCCGTCAGCATGTCGGCGGATTACCGAAGAGCCCGATTACTGTCCTTCCTGCAACCTGACAGCGATCCGCTCAATACTGGATATCAAACTTTCCAGTCTCTTGTCGGTATAGCTAGTGGAGGTTGGATGGGGGTAGGCCCAGGAGCAAGTAGAGCTAAATGGGGTTTCCTCCCTTACGCCCATACCGATTTTATTTATACGGTTATTGCCGAAGAGATGGGCTTCATTGGCGCAATTACTGTTCTAATGTTATTTATAGGCTTAGCGGTATTCGGAATACGTGCAGCTCTTAGATGTGATGATAAGTTTGGTTCACTGTTGGGGATTGGTATTTCAATGTGGTTCCTGCTCCAAGCTTTCATTAACGTAGGAACAGTTATAGGGGTCCTTCCCGTAACTGGTATTCCGTTGCCTTTTGTATCATTTGGAGGAACTTCTTTATTGGTGGGGATGGCAGCAGTGGGGATGATTCTTAACATTGACCGACAGGGCCAAAATGAATGAATGCTTTGTCGTCATTGCCGGTGGAGGAACTGCTGGCCATGTCCATCCGGGTTTAGCTGTAGCAAATGCTCTTGCTCGCGACGGGCATCGTAAAGAAGAGATCTTGTTCGTAGGTAGCGATCGGGGTATAGAGCAAGATCTTGTTCCTTCTGAAGGGTTTGAACTTGTCACGATCTCTGGAGCCGGAATACCCCGTCGAAATCCGATCGCTGCTTTAAGGGCTATTTATTTACTAATTCGAGGGATAGTAGAGGCACTTCGTTTGCTGGGCCGAAGAAAGCCTAAAGTTGTTCTAGCGCTAGGAGGATTTGCATGCTTCCCCTGTGCCTTTGCATCACTAGTATTAAAGATTCCGGTGATCGCCCATGAGCAAAATGCAGTTCCTGGATTAGCAAATAAAATAATTAGTCGTTGGGCGCGCCATTGTGCCGTTTCGTATAAAGGTACTTCCCTTCGAAATGCCGTTAATACCGGGAACCCTGTAAGGCAATCAATCATCGAAGCACGGCAGATTGAGCCAGCCTCTATTCGAGAAAAGTTGAAAGTCCCTCGTGAAAATCTCTTCATAGTCGCTACTGGAGGATCTTTAGGAGCGAAAACAATAAACTTGGCTTTGAGAGACGCTATCCCTCTGCTTAATAAAGGTGTGGGCTTGACGGTTCATCATATAATCGGGCGTCGAGATTGGGAAGAACTCGCTCGGTCCGAAGAAGAACTTAGAAGCTATGTTGATTATCGGCCAATTGAGTTTGAATACGATATGCCGAACATTCTTAGGTCAGCTGATCTAATTATCTCAAGAGCAGGCGGTTCAATTACTGCTGAGATAGCGGCATTAGACTTACCTTCAGTGTTAGTCCCTCTTCCGAATGCCCCTGGCGACCATCAAACAGCTAATGCAAAGTCTATGGAGGCTTTGGGTTCAGCCCGAATATTGGCCGATGAAAATTGTGATGGGCTCCATCTTTCTGCTCTGCTGAATGAGCTAACAGAGAATCAGGAAGAACTCCATAGGATGAGGCAACGAGCAGAAAAGAATAGTCAGATCAGCGCATCAGAATCTCTTGCAAGTTTATTGAAGAAGGAAGCGTTATGACTGAAGCTTCCGTCAGGAATGGATTAGATTTGGGGCCCAAGTTATCGATACATATTGTCGGTATAGGAGGCGCAGGAATGAGGGCTATCGGACTAGTTCTTGCGACGATGGGCCACTCGATAACAGGGAGCGACCTAAAAAGTTCAGCAGGTCTAGATCGTTTAGTAGCTGCTGGAATTAAGATTACGATCGGACACGCAAGGCAAAACGTTGGGCAGGTGGACCTTGTCGCTCGATCCACTGCTGTAGCCGATGAGAATATTGAGATAAGGGAGGCTCGAGAGCGGTCTATCCCTGTAGTCAGCCGAGCAGAACTCTTAAGTGCTATTACTAGAATTAAGCCCACTATTTCTGTTGCGGGAACTCATGGCAAAACAACTACATCATCGATGTTGGCAGTGTTGCTTGCTCAAGCCAATCTAAACCCTTCATTTATAATTGGTGGTGAGGTCAATGAGATTGGGTGTGGGGCATTGTGGGAGCCAGACTCCAACTTATTTGTAGTAGAAGCGGACGAGTCAGATGGAACTTTTCTAACGCTTGACTCAGACTACGGAATTATTACCAATGTTGAACCTGACCATTTAGGGCAATATGGAGATGAGGTAAATCTTAGAGCTGCTTTCAATCAATTTTTAAAAAATATAAAGAATAAAGCATTCGTATGTCTCGACGACGAAGGCTTAACAGGTTTGGTGCGGGAGACTAACGTGATCACTTACGGGGTTAATCATGAGGCAGACTACTCTATTGTGGATTACAAGGGTTCCCGATCCGGATCTAGATTTTCACTTAATGGGCCTTCAGGAAAACTAGGCGATTTCTCCTTAGCGACGCCAGGCATATATAACGTTCAAAATGCAGTGGCTGCTTTATCATTCGCTGACTATTTAGGCGCAGATCTTAACTTGCTACGAGAAGGACTCGCACAGTTTGGAGGAGTAGCCAGAAGGTTTCATTATCGAGGAGAAAAAAATGGCATATCGTTTATAGATGACTATGCGCATCTACCAACTGAGGTGAGCTCCGTTCTCCAAGCTGCAAAGGAAGGAGATTGGGGTCGTATTATTTGCATTTTTCAACCTCATAGGTATTCCAGAACGCAGGACTTCTGGAGCGACTTCTCCCACTCCTTCCAGAATGCAGATGTAGTTTACGTAACAGGTATTTACTCTGCCGGAGAATCTCCGATACCAGGAGTCTCGGGGCGCCTAATTGCTGATACCGTCCGAGAATCAGAATCGGGGAAACAGGTGGTTTATTGCGAACACCGAACAGAATTAGTTGATCATATTCGTTCTGAACTCACCCAAGGTGACCTATGTCTTACACTTGGGGCCGGCGACATCACAACTTTACCAACTGAACTTATGTCTGGGTTAGCATGACACAAGAGCAACTCCCTTGGGGAGAACTTTGCGAGTTTTTTGAAACTTCTTTAGACGGCAGTGAAGTAAGGCGACTTGAGCCTCTTGGTGAAAAGACGACCTATAGATCTGGTGGAGCATGTGATATCTTTATCGAAGTTGGGAGCGAAAACGATCTTCAGGTGATCGCTAACCGTATTCTTGGCTTGGATATCCCTGTCGCGGTTCTTGGCAATGGGTCAAATCTACTAGTTTCCGATACTGGGTTTACCGGACTAGTTCTCCGTTTAGGGCCAGAGTTTAAATCTCTGTTAATCGAGGAAGAAATAGTTATCGCCGGCGCCGCAGCAATTTTACCTGTCGTAGCAAGAAAGACAGTAGCAGCTGGCCTGACAGGCTTTGAATGGGCGGTCGGTGTTCCCGGTTCAATGGGAGGGGCTGTTCGGATGAACGCTGGAGGGCATGGTTCTGACATGAGTAAAAGCGTTCTTAGGGTTGAAGGAGTTGATTTAGAAACAGGGGAGCACTTTTCCTTATCTTTAGATCAGTTGAGATTTTCTTATCGCAATTCTTCGATTGGCAGAAGTCAGGTTATTACGAAAGTTGTCTTAGACCTTAAGGAAGGAAATACCAGTGAATCTGAGATCGAACTTTCTGAGATAGTTAGATGGAGAGTTGAGAATCAGCCTGGCGGTCAAAACGCCGGGTCAGTATTCACCAATCCAGAGAATGAATCAGCAGGGCGCTTGATAGAGGCAGCTGGGTGTAAGGGTCTTCGAATAGGGACAGCGTGCGTTTCTCAGAAGCACGCAAATTTTATACAAGTTGACCATGGGGGAAAGTCAGAGGATGTTGCTGCTCTTATTCAAGAAGTAAGGAGTCAAGTCCTTAAAAAATTTGGAATAGAACTGGATTCAGAAAATCACTTTTTAGGATTTGATTAAGATATGGACCCTCGTATTCAGTCTCGAAGAATAGATGTTATGCGCGCTAAAGGTCGACGTCGCCTTAGATTACTGCTTCTTATTATTGCAGTGCTTTCTCTGGGAGTAGGAGGCTATTTTCTATCTAAGAGCTCTCTTTTTGACGTAGATGAAATTGTCATTGAAGGTGTATCGACAGAATTAGAAGGAGAGGTCAGAGAGGCAGCGGATATAAATGAAGGTAAACCTCTACTTGAGGTTAATAGTTCATCTTCATCGAAGAGAATTGAAGCGATACCTTGGGTTAGAGAAGCCCGAATTTCAAGGTCGTGGGGCGGCACCATTACCATCAGAGTTTCTACAAGAGAACCTGTTGCAGCATTTCTGAGTGAAGAAGGTTGGGTAGTGGTCGATATCGAGGGGCGTGTGCTTGATAAGGAAGACGAACTGCCGTATGACTTGTTGCCAATAGAGGAAGAGGTAGGAAGCCTTTCAATAGGAGAATGGGCTCCTGAGCAGGTAATACCCCTCATCCAAGTCGCTGGAACTATCTCGACCGAACTTACCGGGGACGTTTCCTCGATCAAAGGGGGTAACCAGATTGAGCTCCTTCTATTTGGTGGTGGAAAGATCCTTTTTGGTGATAGTTCTGATATTGAAGAGAAGGCGCTAGCTGCTGCAACCATACTTTCCCAAGTGGACCAAAGTTCTGTTTTGCACATTGATGTAAGAGCGCCGCTAACGCCTGTGTTGTGTCGTGACCCTAGTTGCTCGTACCCTTCTACATAGAAGCACACATAGATTGTGATTCATTGATTAAACCTCTTGTAAGGCTTTAAGGTTCTAAAATATAAGGAGACGAAATGACTAATCCGCATAATTATCTTGCTGTTATTAAGGTGGTAGGTGTCGGTGGCGGCGGTGTGAATGCTGTAAACCGAATGATCGATGCCGGTCTCCGTGGAGTAGAGTTTCATGCAATTAATACAGATGCGCAAGCGCTTCTATTATCCGATGCAGAAGTCAAAATTGATATTGGCCGAGAGCTTACCCGTGGACTAGGAGCTGGATCCGATCCTGATATTGGCCGCCAGGCAGCAGAAGATAATCGACAAGAAATTGAACAAGCATTATCGGGCGCGGACATGGTTTTTATTACGGCCGGTGAAGGTGGAGGAACAGGGACAGGTGCAGCTCCCATTGTTGCTGATGTAGCAAAGGGATTAGGAGCTTTAACGATAGCCGTAGTAACCCGGCCTTTCGGTTTCGAAGGGCGTAGAAGAGCTGTTCAAGCTGATCAAGGAATTACTCGCCTTCGGGAAAAAGTCGACACTCAAATCGTTATACCTAATGACCGTTTATTGTCCGTAGCAGATGAACAAACAACTGTCGTTGAAGCTTTCGCCAAAGCTGATGAGATCCTTCTTGACGGAGTTAGGGGAATAACTGAACTCATCACTACTCCTGGTTTGATCAACACTGACTTTGCAGATGTAAAGATGATCATGAATGATGCGGGTTCAGCGTTGATGGGTGTTGGCGAAGGGAGTGGTGAACAAAGAGCAACAAGCGCTGCTCGAAAAGCGATTTCCAGCCCACTTATGGAATCACCTTTAGACGGAGCACGTGGCATCCTCCTGTCAATCACTGGATCGAGTAGCTTAACGTTAAGTGAAGTTAATGAAGCTGCAGAACTTGTTGTTGGTGTAGCCCACCCAGATGCAAATATTATTTTTGGTACTGTTGTGGACGAATCTATTGGAGACACAGTCAGGGTTACTGTTATAGCTGCTGGATTCGATCGATGGGAGAATGGCAGTCGCCCTGTGAGGCGTACACCTGTGGAAAGCGATATACCTGATGTATTTGGAGAGCCGGAAGAAGCGACAGAAGTGCATTCAGGGCTTGATGTCCCAGATTTCCTCCAATAACTGGGAAGATACACCGAATACGGTTGCCCAAATTTTGTGACTAATGAGACATGAGAAACCTTCTTGGTCTTTTCAGTTTGATGATGGCAGGACAGCTTATGTTATTTTCACAACAAAAGATCACGGGGATTTGTCAACGGATCAAGACCCACAAGCCCTTATTTCTACACAGCGGTCTATTATCGATGAAAAGTGGGCTTATCTGACCCAAGTGCATGGAACAGAAGTTGTCCACGTGCACTCACCAGGCGAGTATCAGGGAGCACCTGGAGATGCACTATTGACGAATAGTTCTGGAGTCCCGATTTCTATACAAGTTGCAGATTGTGCACCCGTTGCTCTTGTGAGCCCTTTAGGGTCTTTGAACTTAGTTCATGCAGGTTGGAGAGGCTTGACGTTAGGAATCATTGACAGGGCAGTAGAACTGATGGCAGGGCTAGGTAAGGCGCCAACTGTGGCAGTAATTGGTCCTTGTATTCATCCAAACGTTTATCAATTTGGTGAGAAAGAAATGAGGATGATTTGCAATGTTTTTGGAGATAGCGTGCGCTCGAAAACCCGAGAAGGGCACTTGGCGCTTAACTTGCCAAAAGCAGTGGAAATTTCATTAACCCAAAATGGTATTAACGAGATTGTAAGAATCGATGAGTGCACATCAAACCCAAAGAAGTTTTGGTCGTATAGGTTAAGAAAAGACCGTAAACGTCAGGCAATGGTTGGGTGGATAGAGTCGAGAGAGGATGATTTTGGGGAATCCTATTAATAATCAGCTAGTAGCAGACCGCGTAGGAAGTATCCTGGAGATGGTTTCCTCAAGGTCTTCCAACCAAGTCACTATTGTTGCCGTAACCAAAGGCTTTGGGGTTGATGCTATAAAAGCAGCGGCCAAAGCTGGAATATATGACATTGGTGAGAACTATGCGCAAGAGATGATGAAAAAAAGAGACCTTCTGGAGGATCTAGACGAAGGCAAAAATTGTCGATGGCACTTTATTGGAAATCTACAGAGAAATAAGGTGCGAAAAATCTCAAGTTCGGTTTTTATGTGGCAGACGACTGATTCTTTTGCTCTGGGTGAGGAAATTGCTAAGCGCAGCATCAGTCCCAAACTTCTGCTTCAGGTTAACATGACAGGTGCGGAGACTCAGGGGGGCATACCTCCTTCTCAAGTGCCTTCTTTGGTGGAGAAGTTTGAAGAATCCGGAATTAATATTGAAGGCCTAATGACGATTGGTGCAAGTCGAGATCGAGATGCAACGCTGGTTTGTTTCCAAGAGTTAAAGAAGCTAGCTAATATGCTTGGGTTAGCAGAATGCTCTATGGGAATGAGCGATGACTATGATTTAGCCCTTGAAGCCGGAGCAACAATACTTCGCCTCGGAAGAGCAATTTTTGGAAACCGCGACCCTGATTGATAACGAAGCCTCTATGGTGTTAGGTTATATGTGTTGACTTACATCAATAGGAGAAATTGATGACCAGTTTTCTAAAAAAGACGATGCTTTATTTAGGGTTAGGCTCTGATGAAGATTTTCAAGAATTGCATGACCATGGAAGTGCCCCCGCAGCAAGTCCTCCACCTGCACCACAGACCAGTGGAGTAACCACAGTACGTCCAATCCCCAAGAGCGAAGATACGGGACAATCTCGTTTGGCTAATGCTGTAAGAACTATTGCCCCGCCGAAAGTATCTAAACCTTGTGTGGTAACTCCAGTTCGGTTTAGTGACGTCAAAGAGATTTCAGAAGCAATTAAACGAAGGCAACCAGTGATAGTCAATATCCAGCAGGCTGATCATGAAGTTGCAGTTCGAGTAATTGATTTTTGTTCAGGTTTAAAAGTCGGTATTGATGGAGGATTTGTCAAAGCAGGAGATGATGTTTTCCTTCTTACTCCCAAAGATGTAGAAGTATCAGATGAAGAACGCCAACGTCTTGGCGGGTCTGTTTCTGTATAGCACTCAAATCAGATCATCGTAAGGCAATCCCTGACCCAGCCTACTGAAGATAGTATTATTTTTGTATGGCTCTATCCGACACAACTCGAAGTTTTTTGACCCCGGAATTTATTCGCAATGTTCGTTTCTCAAGGCACCGAAGGGGAGGATACGACACACAGGAGGTCGATTCCTTCCTTAGAAGATTTGCCGAATTGTTGGAATCGGAAGACTTTAGAGTCCCTACAAACGCTTCAGAAGATTCGGAGCTGTATGACCCAGAGGGAGCTGCACAAAGGTTACTTGCGGCAGCTCAGCGAACTGCTGACTCACTCACAAAGGAAGCATCGGCTCAGGCTGAACAACTCGTAGCATCAGCTGAGGCGCAAGCGGATAATATCAAGCGAGTTGTGGTTGAAGAAGCACGAAAAATGGCTGAGCAATCTCAAGCTGATCTTAGGCGGAAGATAGAAACGCTCGAAACAAGGCGTAAAAACCTTGAAGAAAGATGTGGATATCTGGAAGGGCAGCTTCACGCAGGAAAAGATCAACTTCTTATAGTTCTTGATGAAATGCGAAAATTAATTGAAGATAGCGAACTTCAGATGGATATTGATCAAGAAGTCGAAGAGATGGAAGAAGATTCCAGTGAATTAGGGCTAGGACTTCTTGAAGTTTCAGCTGCAGAAGATATAAAAGGTGAGACAGTTGACCTGGATGGTATCTCTGCTACGGGCGAAATTAGCGATATCGCTCTTCAAGACCGGGAAGACTTAACGGAAGTTGCTGAAGGGCCATTTGACGAAGAGATGCCGCCAGAATTGAGTCTTGTCCACTCAACAGAAGACCTTGAGTCCTGGATTGACGCAGCAGCAGCAGGCGCAGAGGAAGGGATAGGGGAGAATTGGATTGAGGACGAAGAAGACGCTGGCCCTCCGACTCAGATCACTCCTATCGTTCAAGGGAGTGAAGGAGTTTCGGGCGACCGTTTTTTTGAAGAGTTACGTGAATCTGACCCCCATGAAAGCGTCCTCGGTTTGGTCGATGATGAAACTGATGAAGCTATTTCATCCTTTTTTTCTGACGAAGAATAGAATCCAGCTGAATCGCCAAAGATACCTATTTACCGAATTACTTTAGAGATGCAGAGAGGGAAATAGAAACACTTTCACCGTCTATATTGCCCTGATGAACCATCATCTCAGTATCGACGGCTTGGAAGTCAATTGACACTGCTAAAACTTGATCAGCGATGTAAGGTAGATGGGTGTCGATAGCCTGCTGGATGCTTTCTGGGGCATCAATGATCACCTGAATTCGATCAGTCACAACTAGATTCTGAGTTTTTCTTGCTTCCTGTATTGCTCGCACGGTGTCACGAGCACGCCCCTCGTTTATAAGCTCCTCGGTAACATTTGTATCTAATATAACGACCCCATTAGATGTTGCTAATGCTCCAGCAGTTATACCTTCGTTAGCTTCCAGATGGATCGAAAACTCATTTCCTTCGAGGACGTGGCTTCCTACTTGTACTCTCTCGTCGCTTACCCATTCCCAGTTTCCAGATTTTGCAGCTTTGAATACATCTTGTACAGATTTTCCCAGCCGTGGGCCGAGAATTTTGCCATCAGGTTTCAAAATAAACTGCGCATGATTAGCAATATCGTCTGAGAGGATAACCTCCTTCACGTTCACTTCGTCCTTGATGATGTCAAGATATTTCTCAAGTTCAGAAAGTTCTTCGCCGGCTATGGTGATACTAGTAAGAGGCAGTCGAACTCGGAGGCTTGCATCTTCTCGTACCCTAAGTGTAGTCGACACGATATCTCTTACTAGGTCCATTGCCTTCACAAGGCTAGGATTTGACGGAAGAGAGCTAGCGTCGGGCCAGTTAGACAAATGGACACTTGTACTATCAGTAATTCCGGAATAGATTTCCTCAGATGTCATTGGGAGTAAAGGTGCACTTGTTTGGCAAAGGACCTTAAGAACTGTAAACAAGGTATCGTAGGCGGCTTGTTTATCTGTGTCATCTTTGGGACTACCTGGGGCCCAGAAACGATCTCGACTTCTTCTTATGTACCAGTTGTTTAAAGCATCGATGAAGGCTTTAATTTCGCTCGTTGCTCTTGGAAGGTCGTACTGATCCATTGATTGGGTAACTGTTTCGACCATAAGGCGTGTCTTTGCAAGTATGTATTGATCTAGAAGATTCGAGCTTTCTACATTCCAATCAGCTCTGTAATTGTCTATGTTCGCGTAAAGCGTGAAGAATGAGTAAGCGTTCCAGATGGGAGTGATTATCTGACGAACGACGTCATCAATACCTTGATCACTTATCCGAGAATCACCTCCTCGAACAATATTTGATGACATGAAATACCATCTGAGAGCGTCAGAACCTTGGACTTCAAAGATTTCTGTCGGTTCTGTGTAGTTCCGAAGTTTTTTAGATAATTTTGCACCGTCATCTGCAAGGAGAATCCCGTGACATATCACATTCTTAAAAGCTGGTTTTTCGAATAAAGCACCTGCTAGAACGTGTAGCGTGTAGAACCACCCTCGGGTCTGGTTGATGTATTCAACAATGAAGTCTGCCGGGAAGTGCTCTTCGAACCAATCTTTGTTTTCAAAGGGGTAGTGGACTTGGGCGAATGGCATGGAACCAGATTCAAACCAACAATCTAGAACTTCAGGGACCCTCCGCATCATTGATTTTCCTGATGGGTCATCAGGGTTTGGTCGAACTAGGTCGTCGATGAAAGGCCTATGGAGGTTGTCGGGCCTTACACCAAAATCGCGTTCTAGTTCGTCAAGACTTCCATAGACATCAATTCGCGGGTATTCAGGGTTATCGCTTTTCCACACAGGAACAGGCGAACCCCAGAACCGATTTCGACTGATAGACCAGTCGCGGGCGCCTTCAAGCCATTTGCCAAAACGCCCGTCGCGGACGTTTGATGGTATCCAGTTAATTTCTTGATTTAATTCAAGCAGCTTCTCACGAATAGCTGTTACCTCTACATACCAAGAAGGTACAGCTTTATATATGATCGGTGTGTCTGTCCTCCAACAGTGTGGGTAGTTGTGTTCGTAGCTGTCATGGCGAATTAGTTTGTCTTTTTCCCGAAGTGATCGGATAATGTCAGAGCTTGCATCGAAGACGTTTTGACCTTCCCAGTCCTTGACTTCAGAAGTGAAACATCCGGCATCATCAACTGGGGTTAGGGTTCCGATTTGATTTTCCGCTGCGATTCGTTGGTCATCTTCTCCAAATCCCGGTGCGATGTGAACGACTCCAGTTCCTTCTTCGGTATCAATAAAATCTCCAGAGATAATTTGAAAGGCATTTGGGTCATAGTTTGTAAAAAAATCGAAAAGAGGAGTGTATTTTCTCCCTAAAAGTTCGGTTCCTAGAAGTGTTCCTTTGAAGGTAGCTTCAGGGAATTGGCTTCCGTAGTGCTCAACGGTTTCTTCTCCAAGGACAAAAAGCTGCCCTTTGTATTCAAGAATGGAATACCGTATATCATTTCCAACGGCAAGGGCTAAATTACTTGGCAGCGTCCAAGGTGTTGTCGTCCAAGCGAGTATCTTCATGGGTCCTAGATCGCCTGGTCTCTCTTCCATGTCGAAGGCTACGGTTATGGCAGGATCTTGTCTTGGTCTCGTGGCATCATCTAACCGGATCTCAAAGTTTGAGAGTGGCGTTTCAGCCCCCCAAGAGTAAGGCATCACTCTGTAAGATTCGTAAATTAAGCCTTTATCCCATAGTTGCTTGAAAGCCCACATTACGGATTCCATGTAAGGAAGGTCCATAGTTTTATAATCGTTCTCGAAGTCGACCCAACGGGCTTGTCTTTGAACTATTTCTTCCCAGTCGTCGGTGTATTTAAGTACAGATTTTTCACAATGTTCATTAAAATTCTTTATGCCGAAATCTGTTATAGCAGCCCTACCTGACACTCCCAGTTGTTTTTCGCTTTCCATTTCAGCGGGTAATCCATGGCAATCCCAACCAAACCGGCGTTCGACTCTTTTCCCTCTCATTGTGTGGTACCGAGGAATGACATCTTTGACGTATCCAGTCAGAAGATGTCCATGGTGGGGCAGCCCGTTAGCGAACGGTGGACCATCGTAAAATACGTATTCAGTATCTTCTGGCCGTTCATCTATCGATGTCTGGAACGTCTTTTCTTTAGCCCAGCGATCAAGAATAGACTTTTCGATATTCGGTAGATCTGGCTTGGGGCCAACAGTTGGATATGGGGTATTGGAAGATTTATCGCTCATAGCTTTTCAAAATATAGATCTTCATAGAGGTTACTCTTGAATTAGACGATCGTATGCCTTTAGAACAGGCAAAACTTCCACTTTTTATAAGAAAAAGCACCGAGTTTATAAATATCACCATCGTTTTAGTAACTAGCCGATAAACTCCACCCCCAAACGTATAGATTATTTGAACTTATAGTCAGTCTGGAAGTAGAAGTATGGCTCCTGCAAAGAAGAAGGCTCCTGCAAAGAAGGCTCCTGCAAAGAAGGCTCCTGCAAAGAAGAAGGCTCCTGCAAAGA
>MDTD01160121.1_pt1 | contig 14244 bp, 11 predicted proteins | sample 811221 | NCBI WGS metagenome assembly MDTD01 (sample SAMN05326646, study PRJNA326480) | marine metagenome | isolation source: seawater | place: Pacific Ocean: South West | collected 2011
CATGCAAGCGGATCTGCTTGAGCTCGGCTGCAAGCTTGCTGCGCAACGCATCGCATTCCGGCCAATCTTCACGTGTCGGTAAGCCGTTGGTTTGGATGTAGGCGTCAAGCTGCTTGTCGGTGAACCATGCAAGGATCGCGCGCGTGGTTCGCATCTGGTACGCGTTCTCATTGGCGGACCACTTGGGATCGACCAGGTCATCACCATCTGCCTGACAGCGGAGTAGCTCCACGCGCTTGTTACGAATCATGGTCACCAGCAGCAGACTTTCCCGAAGGTCCAACACCGTCTGACGAATCAACGGCTCGCTGATCTCACGAAGCTTGCGCAACACGCCCTCGGTCCGAAACAGTTTGGTGCAGCGATCACCTTCGCGGTAATGCCCGTGACTCACGCGACTGGCATAGCCACATGCCTCCAAGGTCCGCAGCAGATTCCTTGCCGTCACCGGCAAAATGCCCGTCGCTTTGGAGATCTCCGAGAGCGTCAGCGTCTTGTTCTCCAACGTCTGGCTGGTGAGCAGTTCCAGTATCGCAAAGGCCTTGACCACGGATTTAACCGGCTGAAATTCCATCGCATATCCCAATCTGATATTCAGTAATACTGAATATGGTACCCCAAATGGCCCATATTGCTCGGTTTGCAGGTCAAAAAATATAAAATAATTGAATTTCTGTCTTTTCTTTTGCTTGGCCCCAGCTATAACTACGCCAAGTCTCAGGTCCCCAATGTCAACAAGAATGAATTTGGAAAGATGAAGCCACGATGACACAGACCCTTACCGATCAGTACCGTGATGCCATGTGTGAAGGCTATTGGAAGCGATGGAATGACGAGGTGCAGACCCGCATCGACAAGGACATCGAAGCCAATCGCAAGGCCGATGCAGCGATCCAGTTGGACAAGCTTGCTGCCAATACCGACGTGAAAGTCGAGCAGTTGTCGCATGATTTTATTTTCGGTGCCCACCTGTTTAACTTCAACCAACTCGGCTCCGATGAATGCAATCAGAAGCATCAGGACCTCTTTGGCACATTGTTCAACTCAGGCACCATTGCCTTCTATTGGAAGAAACTCGAACTCGAAGAAGGCAAGCCCCGCTTCGCAGGTGAGTACCGCGATACGGCTGAATATTGGAACACAGTCACCGACCCGAAAAACGAGCCGCATTGGCGTCGGCCAGCTACCGATCCCGTGGTTGAGTTTTGCGAACGCAAAGGCATCCGTCTGCATGGGCACACCCTTGTCTGGGGCAACGTCAAATGGCATACACCCGAATGGTTGATGCGCAAGATGCCTTACCCGTATGGCGGTCAAATTCCTGAGTCATGGAACAGCAACGACTCGCTTAGTGGCAAACTCACCGAAGCGTTCACTGCCAGGCAAATGGAAGCCATGTTCCCTGAGTTCGCCCGCATCCTCAATGACTCCATGGCCAAACGCATCGCCGACATTGCCCTGCGTTACAAGGGGCGTCTGCACAGTTGGGATATCTGCAATGAGAGCGCGACGGACTTTGGGCGTGGCGTGATGGTCCCGACCGATGGGATATGCAAGAGTCACTACGGCCCGATGCCCGGCGATTACACCTACCGTTCCTTCAAGATGGCGGACGCCTTTTTCCCCAAGGATGTCAAGCTCAACATCAACGACTACAACCTCAGTGAAGACTACGTCAAGCAGATTACCGATCTCAAAGCCCGTGGCTGCAAGATCGATATCATGGGCGCACAGATGCACTTGTTTGACCCGCAAATCTGCACCGACATTGCTGACGGCGTCAGCGATCGCCAGTCACCTGAAAGTATCTGGGAGACAATGGAGCGCTTGAGCAAAGTGAACCTGCCGATCCATCTCAGCGAAATCACCATCACCGCGCCCAACAATGACGAACGTGGTCAAGCCATTCAAGCCGTCATCACGCGCAACCTGTATCGCCTGTGGTTCAGCATCAAGAACATGATGGGCATTACCTGGTGGAACACCGTCGATGACTGTGGTGCGCCCGGCGAACCCAGCGTCTCAGGCATGTTTACACGGGATATGCAGCCTAAACCGGCATATCACACACTCAACAACCTGATCCACAATGAATGGAAAACCAACCTCACTGCCAAGGCCGATTCCGATGGCGTTGTCAGCTTCCGCGGTTTTCGTGGCAGTTACCGTCTGAGCTGGATCGACAGTGATGGCAACGAACAGACGCAGGTTTGTGAAGTGAAATAACCCTTACTTCACATTCCAGTCACGAATTAAATCAATACCCATTCACTGCCACGTCGGACATTCGGCGTGGCAGTGTTTTTTGTGTGATACCCCAATGGTAGGGGCGCTATTGCCATGTCATGATGCTGTATCTCGTCACTCACAGAGGCATGGCAATTAACACGGTTCTGGTGATGCGGTAAACTGGTGCGATAAAGGATCAAGAAAATGACTGAACTTCCCATTGCACGTTACCTGGATCACGCGGTTCTCAAGCCGGAGATGTCGCAGCAAGAAGCGATTGAGCATATGCAGCTGGGCATTGACTACAATGTCCGAACGATTTGTGTTCGTCCTGTGGATATCCCCAAAGCCGTTGCGATGTGCAAGGGGACACAGACGGAAGTCTCCTGCGTGTTGGCGTTCCCGCATGGTGTTACGCTTGCTGAGAGTAAAACCGATGAAGCCAAACGGTATGTTGAACTCGGTGTCGCTGAGATCGACATGGTGGTGAATTACGGCCTGATCCGCAGCGGACTCTGGGAGTTGGTTGAGGCGGACATTTTAGCTGTGACGAAAGTGGCCAAGCCTGCAGGCGTGAAAGTTAAAACGATTTTTGAGACCTGCAATCTGGATGCAGATCAGATCGCCAAAGCCACCGAGGCTGCAATTGCTGCCCAGGCTGACTTCGTGAAAACCTCCACCGGTTTTGCCTCTGGTGGGGCGACCAAAGAAGCCGTGCAGGTGATGGTGGATACGGCTGCGGGGCGCATTGAAGTCAAACCCTCCGGCGGGATTCGTGATCTTCAAACAGCCCGGATGTACATCCAGATGGGTGCGACACGATTAGGTGTCGGCTCGACCACCACGCCGGTGTTATGTGATGGGCAGGCACCGTCTGCGGCGCAGGGTTCGTATTGATTGGCCGGTGAGTTTTTGCTGCCCAAAGGCGATTCCGTCAACCCGTTTTATTCATGGTCAATGGTGACGGATCAGTTGCAGCCTGGAATTTCACAATGGGCGAGTTGTTTTAAAAACGCTTCACCGGCATGCAATTGCTCAATGAGATGGTTGGGACGATCGCGGTCCCAGTCGGCATAAAACTTCCGCGTGTCATCTGCATAACGCTCACGGTCCCACACCGCTTCGACTGAATCGATCAATCGTTTCGTGGTTTGCATGGCCTGCTCGAATCGTCCTGATTGACATTCGCGTGCGCGTTGATGAAGTGACGCAACCATGTCCAAAGTCAGGCAGAATGTGTCGTACGACGTTTGATTTTGCTGAACCTAATCGCGCATGTTGGCAATCGCATCGTGCGCTTTTTGCCAGTCTTCAATTGCCTGGTCTGTGACTTGTAACAGCTTGCCATCCGCATCATGTCCACGCAGCAGGGCAATCCATTGATGATGCATGGGCGATAAGCGATAGAGTGTATCGACCGCGTCAAGCCAATCGTTGGTCGGTTCAAAGCCATGAAAATCACGAGCAAAGTCCGCAGCCTGTTTTCTCGAATCGACATCCGTGCCGTGCTTGAGAATGGCCAACGACAGATCCTTGGCAAGCCACAGCGAATCATGCATGTACCGTGTCGGCGTCCAGATGGTGGTCACCTGCCCGATGATTCTGCCCGGTCCGGGGTGTGGCATCCGTTCGATCTCGGCCATGGTGCGCAGATTGGCAAGGCCGTAATCGTGACTGGGATAGAGCATCTGATCGTAGCTGATCATTGCACCGCAAAGCAGCACGTCAAAGCCGCGTTGCAGGTGAGGCAGAATCAGTTCCGGGTCAACGTCGGCTGTGTAATGCCAGGCAGCAATCACGATATCGCGTGGCAGGTCATCAGCGATGGATGCATCTTTGACGATGTGATCACTCCACATCATCATCTTCCTGCCATGTGATTTGACCGTGTCGTAAACAAATTTCGCATGCTCTGCATAGAGTTGGCCTGCGGACTTTTCCTGCAGGGCTTTTGCGGTCTGCGGGTGATCTCCGACGACCACTTCGTCCATGCCGACATGAATCCATGGGCTGTCGAATAATTCTGCGACTTCCTGGATGAGTTTTGAAATGATCTGGCGAGTCTCTGACAGGACTGGGCACATGCCACTGAAATGTTCATTGCCTTCACGCAGGTGTGCATACTCAGGCAGGTTGGTGATAAACCGTGTGTGCCCGTAGGTCTCAAGCTCGGGGATGACTTGCAAACCCAGTGATTGGGCGACATCCAGCAACTCGCGCATTTGTGGTTTGGTTAGCGCGTTTGGACTTGCTGCCTGGGGTAACGTGTCGAAGACCAGCGAGCAGCCTTGATCATCGGTGAAATGCCAGAGCACGGTATTCGCCCCGCGCTCGACCATGAAGTGAAACAGGCGCTTGTAATAGTCGGGGCGTTCCATTGCCCGGGCTGAGTCAATCATCAAGCCGTGCATGTTTGATATCTCCGAGAAGTTGAGTTGAGCGAGAATGTCGCAGAAACTTTACTCGTTTTCAAGCAGATCTTTCATGCCATAGTAACAATGCGTGAGGACGCCGCCGAAGGCCGGATCGTTTTTGAGTTCCTGTCGGATGAGATTGTGCTGCGTCCAGAACTGTTGGGGCGTCTTGCCGAAGAAGGTGATGGTGGGGGAGGACTTGAGCTCGATGGTTTCCAGGGCAGGTGTGATTTTCTTGCCGACCGTGCGTGCGTAGTCCAGTTCGTTTTGTACGTGAGCCAGCACACCGTTGCTGCCTTTGGCCGTTTGTCGGTAGGACATGATGCCGATGTAGTCGCTGACATCAATAAGGTGTTGGTAGAGATTTTTGCTTTGACCGTTGTAGGTCAGCACGCAGTTGTCGTCTGGCTTGGTTTTGTTGTCGTACCAGAAGGGGATATCAAAGGCCAGTGTCATGGCGGGGGTTTGTGCGTCGAGTTGTTTGCGAGCGATATGTGCAAAGTCCAGCAGGTTGGTCATGACGGACTGTCGTGAGTCCATGTCTTTTTTCCAGAGCGGACTGGTGTAGGGTTCGATGTCGTAGTGGATGCCGACTAACTTCTTGCCGGTGGGCAGTGATTGATTGAAGTCGAGGATCATTTTGAGTCTTGCCAGCGTGGAGGGGAGATTCTTTTTCTCCGCCATCTCCGGCCCGCCTTCGAGTGCTTCGACTTTGATGTTGTGATCCGCAGCTTGGGAGATCAGGGCAGCAAGGGCGTCGGCATCGCGCAGGATGGCTTTGTGTTTGACGGTGTGAATCTGCACCATCAGCAGATTAATATCATAGGTCTTGCAAAAGCCGATGAGTTCATCGCGCTGGTCAGGCGTCGCAAAGGAGTCAAACCGCCAGACCCAGATCCCCTGGATATTGTTCAGCGATTGGGGGGCGGCGGTGAGGTCGGGGGTTTCCTGCTGGGCATGAATCGTGTGAGTCATCATGCAGCAAGTGAGCAGGATCAGAACAGACGATAGGATGCGAGAATGTTTCATGTCTGAAATCGTAGCAATGTTCCGGTTTGAGTCAATATAAATTTCAATAAATGAAAAAAGTAAAATTAAATAACCGGGATGCCCGGGTTCGTAAAAGCATGTTTGTGTCTATATTTGCGTTAATCAAGATTGAAAAGTGCGGTATTTAATAAATCTCATTGAATTAAATAATGTTGACTTGCCCCGGTGTGGGGTGCTATGATCTTCCCAGTTGCCTTGTTTTACTTTGTTTTTCGCACGGTGTTCTGTATTCTTGGAATAAGCCTAAGGAGCCCGTTCCCATGAAGCGTCGAGCTTTTACATTGATTGAACTTCTGGTGGTCATCTCCATCATCTCGCTGTTGATCAGCATTCTCTTACCCGCTCTTTCCTCAGCCAGGCAGGCGGCTCGCAACATTCAATGTCTCAACAAAGAGCGTCAGGTTGGCATCATTTATGAAAACCATCTCCAGGCCCAGAAACGCTACATGCTCGTCTCCACGGCAGGCGGCAGTCTCTGGAGTGCCTACCTCACATTGGAATATCCCCAGGCCATGGGCAAAGCCAGTGGTGATGGCGGCGTCGGTCGCTTCCTCTTGACCTGCCCCAATGACGCGGACCCCTACGGTGCAGCAACACCCCTGGATTACGACTTCTACAAAATTGAAAAAGGGGGCAGCTACAGTCTCAACCACGATGGCTACTCCCGTGGCCCACGCGGGGGGTGGTCCGTTATGGGGGGATCGCGTGGCAGCTATGACGGCACGGATGACGCATCTTGGCATGGCGAACGTGACTCCATCGTCATCACGCCCTCCGAGTACATCACCCTCTGGGATAACCCGGCACCGCGTACTGCATCCTACGCACCGGCGTATCGCTTTGATCGCTCTGACTTCCTGACCAAGCTGCCTGATGAGGGACGCCATAGCAATGCTGCCAACATCCTGTTTCTCGATGGTCATGCCAAGGCGGTCCCGGTTGCTGAATTGCACACCAAACTCAAATGGGTTCGTTGGGATCACAGCACCGATTGATTCGTCTTGTTCCTGAAGTTTTACCTGCCGGGATATCACATGAACCGACCTCTGACCAAATCCAATCAACTATGCACCGCTGTCAACAACCGGCGCCTGGTCATCCACCTGTTGCAACAGTCCGGCCCACTCTCGCGCCATCAGTTGGCTGAGTCAACCGGCCTGCGACATTCGTCCCTGACCTACATCACACGCGACCTCATCGAACGCGGTATTATCCGAACGCATGGCAAACGTGAGAACCCGGGCATGGGCAAGAAGCAGGTGCTCCTTGAGATCAACCCAAACCTGGGGTGGGTGCTTGGCGTGAGTATTGAGAATGATGCAGCATCGCTGGTCTTTCTTGATGCGCAGGGCCATGTCATGGATCGTGATCGCATGCTGTTGCGTGAACCGATCGAGTTCTTTGCCAAGGTATTGCACAACCGCATCACCGGCTGGTTTGCGCGTCATGGCAAGCCCAAAGGTCAACTGCTTGGGATCGGCGTGGGCATGACCGGTATCGTTAATCCCAACACGGGTGTGATCCTGCGGTCGACACGATTCAAGCTTGAGAATTTCAATCTTGCTCAGTCGTTGCAGGAACTTTTCGATGTGCCGGTCTGCGTGGACAACGATTCGAACTTTGCCGCCCAGGCCGAGGCCACCAGTGGCAACGCAGTCGATACCGATGACTTTCTCTACTTCCTGGTCAACACCTCCGACGAAAAACAGGCCTACGCCATCAGCAGTCTCGGTGCGTCCCTGTATCTCAACGGCAAGCTCTGTCGCGGCGCTCACTTTGGCGCTGGTGAAATCGACACGTTGCTCGACAGTAAACCCTACGGCACCGTTGAGGCGCAACACCTGCTGGCCATGGCGGACCGTGATGGCAAGTTTGTTGATGAACTGATACCAATTGCCGACCACATCGCTGACACACTCGTCCTCATGACCGACCTGATTGATCCGTCGATCGTCATCGTCGGGGGCAATCTCGGCTTGGCCAACCAGCAGATGCTCAGCTACATCCAGCAACGCGTCAATGAGAAAAATGTGCCGATCCCCATGCGGCATATCAAGGTCGTGGCATCGGCGCACATGGATCATGGCGTTTGTCTGGGGGCAGCATCCGTTGCGCTGGATCAAGCTCTGGTCAGTGAAGATCCACTGGTGTTAAGTGACGAAATTTCACCGGCGCACCATGCCTGAGCCATGAAACTTTTTTCACCACGCTTGGCATTGTGTAATCCCTCATAGCTGCGTCACTGCGTGACGCTGAAACTGCAAAGCAGTTTGAAACCGCGATGAACTGTCGGTAACTCACTGCGTTATACCCTTGAGTTAAGATTGATTTGTTATGCAAGATAATCCGTTGATGTTGATTCCAAATCCTGTTTCATGCAAGGTTGACGAAGGTCGTTTGTCCATCAAACGCGACTGGTTTTTGATGGCCAATGAACCGCTACTCCCCGAGCAAGTCACACTGCTGCAGGACATGCTCGGGCGCGCTTTGCCTCGTGATTATGCAGCCAAATACCAGGCGATGCCTAATGGTCATGCTGCCAACCTGTTGATTCAGATGGACCCTGAAATTTGCGATGGCAAAGCCGAAGCGTCCATACTCACGGTTAAATCCGATCAGATTCAAATCGCAGCAACCGATCAGGCAGGTCTGTTCTATGCCATGCAGAGTCTCGTCCAATTGATTGGCATCGCTGGTCCGTCCGGGGAGATTCCCTGTTGCACAGTGACGGATTATCCCCGCTATGCCTGGCGTGGCTTCATGCTCGATTCGGCAAGGCACTTCCAATCCGTCCAATGGATCAAGCGTCACATCGACCGCATGGCAGCGATCAAACTCAACCGACTGCATTGGCATCTGTGTGATGATGAAGGCTGGCGCGCTCAAGTCAAAGCCTACCCACGCCTCACCGAGGTCGCAGCATGGCGCACCGAAAACGGACAACGCTACGGCGGATACTATACGCAGCAGCAGATGCGCGACATCGTCCAGTACGCCAAACTCCGACACATCACCGTCATTCCCGAAATCGAAATGCCCGGCCATTGCAACAGTGCGCTGGTGGCCTATTCCGAATTTTCCTGTTCAGGCCAACCCATCGAAATTGGCGATGAGGGTTGGGATGCTTACAAGCAGGTCACCGGCCGACTGCCATATTGTGCTGCAAAACCAGCTGTTTTTACGTTTCTCAAAACCGTACTCTCGGAGATGGCCCAGATTTTTGATCACCATCTGCACATCGGTGGCGATGAAACACCGGGCGAAAAATGGGATAACTGCCCGTTGTGTTCCGCGTTGAAAACCAAGTTGGGCATCAAAACCAACGTCGCTTTGCGCACGCATTTTCTCAATCAGATGCACGAACACTGCACCAAGACGCTAGGCCGCCAAAGTATCGTCTGGACCGATGGTGTCGATGAGCAGACGCCCCAAGATCAGATCGTTCATGCCTGGCATGCACACGAAGCAGCCACCGCAGCAAGACTTGGACATCAGGTCATCAACTCCAATCACGAATGGGTTTACCTGGATTACCCGCCGCGTGATGCAGACAAACACACCAAGCCTGATTGGATGCTCGTTCTGCCTTTGGAGAAGGTCTATCACTTTGATCCGACACCCGAAGGTCTTGAACCTGAGCATCAGAAAAACATCCTTGGCAGTGAATCACCGATCTGGACCGAACACGTACCGGATGAAAAAGCACTGGAAAAACAGGTCTTCCCGCGCCTGATTGCCTTTGCTGAAGCGCTTTGGTCCCCACGCTGGGGGCGAAGTTTCGATGAGTTTAAACAGCGTTTGGAACGGTTTGAAAACACGACCCAGAACATTCACAAAACGCGCGCCCAACCAGTTGGCGTGACGGTGTGATTCATTGGTTATTTGTTGGTACGCTTGGTTGAAATGTCATTTGTCAGACCCGGCCAAGATGACCGGGCTATGTGTATATCGTCGAGCCATTTTGGCTCGGTTGCCTTGAGACAATGTGCTTTAATTCAGGTGAAACCAGTTGCTTGTCCCTGAAGCAGTTCAAAAATTAATTTCCATAGCATCATATTGTTTGTCATTTCCGCGCAGGCGGGAATCCATTGGCATGCAGTTGACGCTTGCACATATCACTGGACTCCCGCCTGCGCGGGAGTGACGGAGGGTGGAGATACATTCGTGGGAATGCTCTATTCTTCAAACAACTGCCCGATCGCAATCGCGTGTTCACCTGCGCAGCTGTAAAGCAGATAGACTTTGCCATCTTCTTCGTATATTGCAGGGTCGCGCAATTGGTTGACCATGCCTGCGATTGGACCCGGTTGAGATGGGATCAGGGGTTCGTTGACCCCTTCAAAGTCCATCTCCGGTTTCATGACCATGCTCGGTTCGCCGGGTTGCCAGTTTTGCCAATCACCTTGCAGTGACATGTTGCTGACCATGATGTGTTCGGGCGCATCACGGAACCTTGTATAAAACAGGCTCAGTTGATCACCGCGTTTGAGAATCGCGGTGTGTCTTGCATTGGGCAGAAAATGCGGGCCTTCTTCAAAGTTCGTCATGCCATCCTTGCTTCGCAATAACACGGTGTCGATGTTCGTGTTCTTGGCAAAGGCGTAGTGATAGCCTTCATGTTCGAAGACACGAAAGTAAAACGGCCCGAGATTGTTTGTCTGTGTTGTGAAGTTCAAGCCATCGTTTGAGGTCGAAACAAACGAGCGTTGTGCATCTCCATAAGGTCCGTGGTAATACATGATCAATCGCTGGTTTTCATGATCCAAATGCACGTCCGGTGAAGCGATATGTCTTTGACAGATGGTTTGATCCAGATGCAGAACACCGGGTTGGTAAATCTGCCAGGGACCGGTGAGTTGGTCTGCATAGGCCAAGCGGATGTACTTGCCCCCGTGATGCGCAAAGTAGAGATAATACTTGCCCAGGGGATTGGAGACCCACTTCGGCACGCGGATCAGGGATGGGCCGTTGATGTTATCGCCGATGTCGGTTGGCAACATTGAAGCAGTGATGATGGGGCCCTGGCCAAGGCGCTGGATACGGTACATGTTCAAAAATTCCGGTATTTAAAGGGTTAAAGTGATGTCAACGGTTAACTGCTTTGCTTGACGATCAGTTCCGGTGCAACGACATGGCAGAAGGGTTCGGACTGTTTACCTTCAATGAGTTGACGGAGAACCGTCGCGCCGGTCTTGCCGATGCGGTCGTAGTGCGGGTCGATCGTGGTGATCTCAATGGGCGTGACATTGGTGCCCAGGATGTTGCCCGAACCGATGATGGCAAGGTCATCAGGAACACGCATGTTACGTTCACCCGCAGCACGCAGACCACCACGCGCCTGATAATCCGAAGCGTAGACAATCGCGTCCGGCGGCGTCGGTTGTTCGAGAAGTTGATGTGTGGATTCGTAGCCATGATCTTCGCCATACCCACCATGCACGATGGGAAGTGACGGGGCATCGAGTCCAAGATGCGTTAACGCCATCCAGTAACCAGCCATCATTTTCGGTGTGCTGAAGCGATTGGTTGCAGCGGTGACCATGGCAATGCGCTTGCGCCCACGATCATTCAGGTGACTGATCGCAAGCAACATCGCCTGGGCATAGTCGATGAGTGTGCAGTGACTGAAGCTGTCCGACAGATCGTTGTGCATCAGCACGTAAGGCAAACCCAACTGCTGACAGCGCACCACCAATTGCAGGTTCACCGGCGAGTGAATGAGCACACCGGCCAAACGATCCAACGGCAAACTCGTGAGGCTGGTAAATGGCGGCTGTTCGAAAAACTGTAACGCGTGTGCCTCACCCAATCCTTGACGCACGCCATGAATCACCTGCGACATGAACGGGTAGCCATCCGTCAACGAGGTGACCACAATCCCCACCGGCAAAGTCGATCGGTCAATGTCACTCTCGGCTGACTCACCATCACCACCTGCCGCTTTGCGACTGCGATTACGGATGGCAGGTGACTCACTGGGACTCTTGAGAATGTACGTGCCACTACCGCGTTGGCTGACAAGTAACCCTTCAGCAACAAGGTCCGCAATCGCGCGTCGGACCGTGATTTCACTCACATCACAAATCTTGCCAAGGTCCCGATAGGGTGGCAGCGGATCACCAATCGCCAATTCCCGGCGCATGACTTTCTCACGAATGATGTCACCCACTTGCCGATACAGCGGCGGCCCACCTTGTCGAATCAGTCGACCTGCGACATCAGAAAAGGGTTGACCCGGTTGCGATTTCGATTCACTCATGATTGACCTCGTACAATTGAGTATACGCAATATGTGCGATTAAGTCACGGGTATTAGCTGACTTTTGCGTGAGAAATGCCAGAATGTTTGATCAAAATGTTTTTTGAGATTAATCGGTTGACGATTGGGATGGGCAGTTTTACGTCACGATTGACCCGATTGTTAGGCGTATTGCGTCCCCATGTAAAAACGCATGACCGATGTGGCCATGCGTTTTTCATTGGGTTGGTGTTGTTGGTGAATGTGACTTACTTGTATCCATCCACCTCCGAGGCCAGGTCTTTGCGTTGCCAGGCGCGGACGTAGTCGATGACGAAGTCGGCAGGGAGTTGGGCATCGTCGATCGGGTCGTTGTCCCAGCCGCCGGTGACCAGGTCGAACATCAGGTCCATGGGCTGATTGCAGACGCGTTCGTTTTCCCAGCGTCCGACTTCTTTGCCGTTGGCGTAGTACACCAATTTGCCCGGCAGCCAGAGGACGCCGGCGGTGATGAAGCCGTCTTTGTCAGGCTTGGCATAAACGCACGAAGAACCGATCGCTTTATGACCTTTTTTGTACCCATCCCAGTGCATCGCCACGTTGTAGCGATACGGACCCCAGCGGGTGAGGTGTTCCATGATGTCGAACTCCATGCCACCCTTGCCGGTGTCTTGACGGACCCATTGCGGGCCGGTTTCTTCACCGCGGTCGGGCATCATCCAGAAGGCGGGCCAGAGTCCGGGGGCGGTGGGGAGTTTCATGCGTGCTTCGAAGTAGCCGTATTTCTGAACCCACTTGCCATAGGAGTCCATGAAGCCGACCTGGTAATCGGTGACACGTTCGTGTTTGGGATCGTCATTGTGATGGCCGCGTTTTTTGGTCAGACGCATATGCATCTTGCCATCCTTGAGGATCAAACCTTCACGTGAGAAGTGGGTGCGTTTGTCCCAGTAGTTCGGAGCATAGATGCGCCAGAGTTTTTCGTTGATGTTGGCTGAGTCAAAGCTTTCATCAAGGGTCTGTTTCCAGTCACCGTCCACCGGTGGGCGCTTGCCTAACCAGTCGGGAAGGTCAGCATAGACCAGTTCGCAGGTGATCGACTCGATGGTCATCTGATCGCCCGCTTTGGGATCGGTGGTGGTGAAGCTGATGGCACGGACATTGTTACTTTCCATCTGCGGGCCGGACTTCTTGTGGTTGTCGCCGTTCCATGTGTTGTTTTCATCAAAGAAGGGGACGAGGACATTGCTGCTTGTACCCGGTGCGATGGCAGCATCCGCCGTGATCCATTGTGTGTTACCACGCTTGGAAACCATCTGGATTTTAGGGGTTATCGGGGTCTTGCCGGAGTTCTGGATGGCTACGTTCAGTTGCAGATAGTGTTTGAGATTCCACAATCCGATGGGGGGCTTGATGCCGAGCTTGGCATCCTTGTTGGTCTTGGTGATATCAATAACCAGTGAACCATCGCCGTTGGTTTTGGTGGTGACATCACGGGTGTAGAATTTGCCGTCATTGACTTTGACGCCTTTGCCCAGAATCACACCGTCTTCATTGGGGAAGATGCGGACATTCTCGGGTTTCACAGGTGGCTTTTCACCGGGTTGGCCACCGGGTTCGATGGCATCGATACGGACTTTCATGCCTGCATCATTTTTGACTTTGCCGGTGAAGACCATGATCTGGATGATCTTTGACGAATCGAGTTTGTAGGAGGGCTTACCGCCATAGGAGTATCCGAATCGGACGATCTTGGTGACGGTCTTGTTGGGTTCGAGGTAGATGTTCTCGGTGTTCCACGGGTTCTTACGCCAGTCACCTGCATTGTCGATACGCAGCGCCACCATGGTGCGTTTGTCCATGAGATTGGTCAGCGTGATCTTGACATGACCATAGGCTGAGAGATCCAGTGGCGGGTCGAATTTGTACTTGAACCCGGGGTACCCCGCATTCCCCTTGGCCACATTCATGATCACACCCGGGTGTGCCGGATCGTCACTGGGGGTGACGGTCACCTGATCGGAAACCATCACCGCGTCCGAAATGGCTTTGGGACTGGTCAGGTCGATGATGGGATTTTCCTGAGCCTGGGCTATTGGCAGACTTGTGCAAATCAATATTGTGAAGACACTTAGCGTACAGGACATTGCTTTTCTCATACGGAACCTCTTTATGGCGTAAAACTTAGGGTAGAGTTCGTTTAAATCAGTCAAATGAAACCTTTGGTTGTTTAATGAAAGCTTTAGTTTTGAATCTTAGCGCCCAAATCCCAGCAGTCAACGGCCAGTTTCAGAATCCTGTGTCGGATGCAGG
>MDTD01199545.1_pt1 | contig 14242 bp, 12 predicted proteins | sample 811221 | NCBI WGS metagenome assembly MDTD01 (sample SAMN05326646, study PRJNA326480) | marine metagenome | isolation source: seawater | place: Pacific Ocean: South West | collected 2011
ACTTTATTATTAAAACAGATATTGAAAGTACGGAGTCAGGCAGTATTACTAACACAACGGCTAAGCAAAAAGTTCAGTTTGTGGGAATTCAGTTTGGCGTAAGTGCGCAAATTGCTGAAGCGGGTGAGCCGCATACCGTATCCTTGCAAATACCAATTACCGATATTGTTGGAACAGTGACTGTACCGGATGGCTCGGAGTCGCAGGTGCCGATTGCCTCCACACGTTTAATTGACCAAAAAGTACGGATTCGTGACGATGAAATTAAAGTGATTGGCGGCCTGACCCGTACGGTAGCGATTGACCGTGAGTCCGGTGTGCCGTTGTTACGTGGTGTGCCAGCAGCGGGTAAGCTGTTTAATGAAGAAAACATTGCGTATGAAAATGTTGAGTTTGTTGTTCTGCTTAAAGTGAAAAGATTATATTAAACAGCGCTTTAGGTGGGGTGACAGTTTTTGGGGGTCGACAAATTAATGCTGAACCCCAATAATAGAGTAGGTGTTTATAAACATAAACCAAGGGAAATGGGAATAATAATGAATACTTCTATTTTACGCAGAAATGCTGGTTATACTATTGACCAGACAATCTTGATCGTCGCGATTATCGCGATTCTTATTACATTAATCATCGCCAGTGTAGGTTGGGACTTGCTCAGCCGTACCGGGGGTACCAAAGTAGCGGCCTTTGCCCGTCAGGTGGAAGATGCGAACAGCACCTTCTTCGCCCGTAACGGTATCTGGCTGCCGGATGCCCTGTTGGCAGCTTCTGGCTGTGTGGCGGCGGATAACTCTGACGCTGATACCAACATCCGTGGTTTGGCAGAAAACTTGTTTACGGCCGGTTCACGTTGTGACCAGCGCTTCCGTAACCTGCTGCCAGGCTTTGAGAACGACGGTACCAACCTGCTGCACTCTGTTGGTGGTGGCGGTATCATCATGGAACAGGCGGTTGACCTGGGTGCTGTAGCCCTGTCCGCCAGTATCGGTTCCGGTACGTACCTGGTGGTTGAGTTCGAGGGCGTTCCTCGTGCTGAATACGAAGCCGCTGATGAAGCTGTAGATGGTACACCTGATGCCACTACTGGCCGTATCTTGGCCTTTGCAACCAACGCCGGCGCGTTTGACTGTAACGCCGCGACCGCCGCACTTGGTGGTGGTGTACAGGTTGTAGACGTATGCTACGTTGCCAACTTGGTTAACTAATTGGTTAGCTTAGGTTTAAGGTTGTGGTTAAGAACAATAAGGATGAAGCAACATTATTAGATGACAACGCTGACCAGTTGGACAGCGGGTCGGAAGATGAGTTGACGTATTCCAAAAACGACAGCCTTGGCAACAATGAGACCAAAGAAGACTCCTCCTCAGCGGGGGAGTCTTCCTTTTCTTCTTCTAAGGGTGAAGAACCTGTAGAGGCGGAAAAGGAAGACGATGATCTTCAACCCGAAGCGTTCGCGGAACCTACGCTGGACGCTCCCAGCAGCGATGTGGCGGCCGAACAGGCCAAAAGCAGCGCGGAGGGGGTGACCCCCAAAGCCACAAGTGAGGACAACTACCACGCGGTTATCTATTACGAGGATTTTGCCAAACTGGGCAAAGGGAAGGCCGGCCCTTCCCCACGTGCCTCCGCGCCTGAGCCAGAGAAACCCAAAGCCGAACCCAAACTGGAAATTGAGCGCGAGCAAAAGCCCGAACAGCAGGTTCTGGATAGAACTCGGGAAGAGGTAGAAAAAGAAGATGACTTGAGCGGCGCCATGGACAATGTGACCGTGGTGGCCCCCAAAGAGTTTCATATTAATGTTTTAAAGATCTTGCAGAAGTCGGATGACTTGGGTGTGGATGCTGTAGCCAAGGCCCGTATCAGCGAAATGCTGGAAACCGGTAAAATGCCGCAGGTCATCAGCCGTGAGCTGGTAGCGCAGAAAGTCATCAACAAAATTCAGCTGGCCCGCGCTGTGGCGCGTTCTCAGCGTCGTAGAGAGATTTTATCCTTTCTGGATGTGCCCCAAGAGGCAATGAAGCTAAGAAATGATTTAGATCAGCGCGTATTAAACGTATTGCGTGAGGCACGGATTATTCCTATCGGGTTGCGGGAAGACGGGAAAAGTGACCGTAAAGAACTCCACCTGGCCCATGAAAGCAGTATTCGTGACTTGGTGCTGGAGTCTACCTTAAATGAAATACTGCCGCATACTACGTATGTGTGGCACTTTGCCATGCGCGAGGTGTGTGGTGCGTACTGGCTGGCGGGCGATAAGGAAGATATTGATGCCAGTATGGAGGCGGAAGCCCTGCTGGACCGTATTATTGGGACGGCGATTGATGCCCGCTCGTCTGATATTCATATCGATCCGTCCATTCGCGGGGAGCCGCGAGCGGTAGTCAAATACCGTATTGATGGGCTGGTGCAACCTAAAGAAGTAATTACGACTGAGCAGTTAGAGCGCATGAAGGTGCGTATTGAGAACATTGCCCGCATGCCTAAAGTCAACTTAAACCACCCCAACAAAGGCGCGTTTACCCGTATGGGGTATGACTGGCGTGTGCAGGTGCAGCCCCATGCCGGCCGTCAGGGCCCTGTTCCGCGTATTGTTATTCGTCGCTTGCAACCGGACGTAATGCCGATGGAAACACTGGGGTATCCGCAATACTTTATTGACCAGGTCAAAGCCGCGGCCAAAGCGCCAAATGGCGTTCTGTTCTGGACGGGACCAACCGGCTCCGGTAAGACAGAATCCATTCACTCGGCGGTGGTGAGTGTGAACCCGATGGCCAAAGGTTTAAGCCTGCACACCATTGAAGATCCGCCAGAGAAGCGTGTACCGGGCTATGCGGTACAAATGGAAATTGCCGAGGATGATCCGGCACGCAGTGGTATGTCCTTGCTTAAATCGTCGCTGAGGGCTGACCCCGATGTGATTATCTTTGGTGAGGTTCGTGACGGGGAAATGGCTAAACTGGTGTTTGAAGCCGCTAACACTGGTCACTTGGTATTTACCACCCTGCACACCAATTCTTCGTTAGATGCGGTAATTCGTTTGGATGAGTTGGGTATATATGGCTTCTTATTGTCCTATGTGCGGGCGGTGGTGGCCCAGCGGCTGGTACGTCGTTTGTGTACCCATTGCCGGGTAAAAGCGGATGAGCCGGATGAATTTACAGCTTATATTTTTGATAAGTTTGATATTGATATGGACGGGGCTAATCTGTACGTGGCCAACCCGGAAGGATGTGCCAGCTGTAACTTCCGCGGTTACCATGGCCGTATTGCCATTGCGGAAGTTCTGGTACCGAACAAAGAACTTGTGGATGCTTCCACTGACCGGGACTACAAAAATATTGAACAAATCGCCAGCCGCGCCGGGTGGAAGCCGATGGGCTACATGGGCGTGCTGCATGTTAAAAACGGCATTACAGACGCCGCCGAGCTGGCCAGCAAGGTGCTGGAGCTTTCCGGTGAGGTCTTGTAGAATCAAAAATAAGATATAAAAACAAAAGGGCGATCAAATGGGTATTGAGATTGGCCCAAGCCAGATGGCTCTGGGGGATCGCATTGACTTTTTCAACACGTTCGGCGGCTGGTTGAATTCCGGCGGTGGACGTATGTCTACAACCGAAGCCCTTGCTAACACCTGTGATAGCTTTTCCCGCGATGAATATAAAGCTTTTGCCCCGCGTATGGAGCGGATTGTGAATGATGTGCACTCCGGTGAGGTAAAAATCTATCAGGCGTTTAATACCGCCAACCTTGGCTTTTCTCGTCAGGAAATGGCAATTATTGAAGCGGCGGAAAAGTCTAACCAGCTGCGCAGCGCGGTTCCGGCCTTGACCAAAGCCTTAAAGATGAAACAATCCGGCTTAAAACAACTTAAAGGCAAACTAACCCCGTTGGGTATTGGGGCGATTATGCTGATTTTGATGTCCATGGGTGTGTTGTTGATTATGATGCCGATGGTGATGGGCCCCACTATTGAGCGTAAACAAGGTGATGTCAGTGACTTCCCCGGCATTATTGCTTTTTTATGGCACGTTTCGGTGTGGTTACAGGTTTGGTGGCCGGTTGTAGTGGCCTTTTTGGTGGCGCCGCCAATTATGTTTTTTCTGCGCAATACGCCAATATTAAAACCTTTTATGACCAAGTTTCTGTTCCATTTTGGCCCCAGCCGACGTTTAATATTGGTGTTTAACTCAACATTGGTTGTCTACTTTATGCCAGCCTTGGTTCGCTCCGGTATGCCGTTGCCGGATGTGCTCTATACACTGGCTGATACATTGGAAAATGACTCCATTGCCGGGGCGATGCGCACAGCCGCAGTAGACCACGAAAACGGGACAAAACTTGGCGACGCTTTAGCTGTTTTGCCGTTTAAAGGTTCATTCCGCTCGGCTGTGGAGGCGGGGGAAGCCACCGGTGAGGTCGCAGCCCGGGTGGAAGACCTGCAAGTTCCGTACAGTGACGAAATGGAGCGTGTTATTAACCGCACAGTTAGTGCGTTAAAAGGCATGGTAATGGCGGTTTTATTACCACTTTTTATGATCTGTATGTACACTACTCTTGTAGGGCCGATTTTCGCATTGATGGAATACTAAGGCTCTGCCAACAAAAAAATGCGCATTTAAGAGTGGTGGAATGAATTTAATCCTGTTTTCAAGGTTGGGTATCCATTTTGAGGATCGCCGTAAAGGCGATGTGGATGCCATCTTTGTACCGATGCAGGATGATATCCGCCGTTATACAGACATTACCAATCCCACCACCAGCTCAGTAAAAGACCGCTATGGCTCTGACCTGAGGCCTCTGTGGCGGCAAAAGGGAACGGTTGTTAATGTCTTTGGACAAATGAACCGTGACCTTTTAGAGCGGCGCCACGCTTTAAAAGTTTTTCTACCTCAGGATTATGTAAAACCATCCACCGACGTGTTCTTTTTCGTGTTTGGGGAAAAATGGATTGTCCATGGGGTTAAAAGCCAGTCAGATGACGGGCTGGAAGTCTGGGGTATTTCCAAACTAGATGTGCGTGACCAGGATGTTGCGGATGTGTTAATGGCGACGGTGTCCGAGCGGATGCTGGAAGGCCAGGAAGAAGAAACCCTTATTGCCGTTCATGGCGAAAATGTCTTGTTTGACACCATTCAAAAACGTCTGGAACCGTTAAACATCACGCCAGTGCGGTTTGATACTCTGGAGCGTCAAAAAAGCATTAAACCGCTTTATAAGCATGGTGACCACAGCCTGCTTATGCTGATTGGGGCCATGTTCAGTGCTCTGCTGCTGGTGGCCGCGATTGGGTATTTGGTCGTGGGTGTGACTAAGCTGGGTAAATTGGATGAGGAAATTGCCCAAATTGACCGCGAAATACGGAAGATACAAAGTAAGCGGGTGTTGGGGCATATTCAAAATCCGGAAGCCATTTTAAAGAAAATTGAAAGTCCGCTGCCGGTAATGCCGTCATCCGTTATTCATTACGGGGCGGAGGCTGCGGCCGCCATTGGGGAGTTGAAAAGTTTAAGTGTCGCCTTTAAAGATACCCAAAATCAGGGCCGTGGCCGCCGCAGCCGCAGCACAGGCCAGTTGGATACGGTGACTGTAAAGACGGACCTTTCAAGTGCGGAAAGTTCACTGCTGGTGGATCAGGAAAATATTGCTCAGACCGTTATTGCCAAGCGGCCATGGGTACTTAAAATTGAACGTGTCGGTCAGGTAAATCGTGGCCAGGTCATGCTGGAAACGGAGTTGAAAGTAAAATAAATGAAGCGCAGTGTCTTTAAACGGGTTTGGTTAAGTGTCGCCGCGCTGATGTTTATGTCAGCCTTTTTCGTCTATCAGAAAGGCGAAGACTACCAGACCCAGATTTCCCGTGCTATATCCAAGCGTGAGCAGCTGGACCGGGAACTCAGGGCTTCTAACCGTTTATCCAGCACGTTAATGCAGTTGGACAAAATCACATTTGATGAGCAAGATGCGACCCGCCTGAACATCTTACGTCACTTAGGCCTGGAACAATCGCGCATGGATATCCGCCTTGGTTCCAAGGTGGAAGAGAAAATTGGCCGCGTGGCCATTAGTGGCCGACAGGTTGATTTGTCAGGAACGGCGACCTATGGCCGTATACTTGAGCAGTTGGATGTGCTCCACTCAGGGAGGAAAATGGTTATTGAGTCGGTTCAGCTCAAAGTACCCAAAGAAGGGCGCGGTGATGAGCTGGACTTTGATGTAAAAGGTAAAATATACGGGCTGGATAAAAGTGGAAAATAGATTGTCTTACATAATAACAGCCTTTCTTCTGCTGGCGGCAGGCCCGGCGGTGGCCGCCAATGAGGAGCCAATATGGCGCGTGGAAAATGAAGGCCCGCATGAAGTAGTGCCGTTATATGCGGGGAATATCAGCCCGTTCCCATTAGGGTCTGCCCCCCGTATTGAGGGCGCGTTGTTTGCATTTGAAGAAGTGGAGTTTGATGAGCTGCCCAAAGAAGAAACGCGTGAGGAGAAAAAAGAAAAAGAGCTAACGGAAGAAGATTTGTTGGCTCAGGAACGTGCCCGACAGGCGGCTGATTTACTCAATGAAATTCGTCGTATTATCTCAGCTGACCAAATCATTATGCCCAATATCAATAAAATTGTGGTGTCCGCTAAAACCCTTACCAATAAAGGGGCTTCTATCCTTATTGATAACCGGTGGTTTAAAGAAGGTGAAACCATTAAAGTGCCTATTCAGGGTGCCCGCAAGGCATTTGAATTACTTAATGAGCTGTATGAGGTAGACCCACGGGTGGCGGATGTGGTGTCCAAAGATCTGGAAGAACGTATCTCCGGCGCGGGGCCGTTACAGCTGACAATTTCCAAAGTTAAAAAGGATGTGGTGGTACTAACGGATGAAAAAGGCAATGAACATACCCTCTCTTTTATTCCGTCGGGCTGGTAATCTTTCCCTTTAATCACCATATATATAACAGGGTGGTTATGGAAAAATTACAAAGATTTAACACCGGGGGTTATGTAAAATAATATGCAGGTTATCTATATATTGGCGGTTTTGGGGGCGTTTTTCGGCATTTCGGCCGGGTTTATCAGCCAGTTGACGGTGACGACGCAAAAGCTGAATGAAGAGTACATGAAGGCCACTGAAGAATATTTTACAGATATTCAGCAGTATGTGGTTGACCAAGTATTAAGCGAACACCCGGATATCCAGTCTTCCGGCGTAGATTTGAACAATATATTTACTGAGCCGACCCTGCAGGTTTCCACCACCGTAACCTGGCCAAGCCTTGATTTTACAACCGATGCATGGCAGCGGCCATTTACGGTTTATGCTGTTTCCGCCCCGTATGCGTTTGCAGCGGCTTCTGGTGTGGCGACAACGCAGGTATGGGCGGTAGCACTGGTTTCAAGCGGCCCGGATTTACGTGTGGATGAAGACCTGCAAACCGCTTTGGATGGGGCTCCAAACTACCTTCAAACATTGAATTTAGACACGGTTGGCGGTGCGGATAGTGATGATATTGTCCATACCTTTACCACTATGCCAGCGATGTTCCGCACGTTTAATGAGGTCAATGACATGTTCCAAAAGGTTATTGCCCAGGCTACCAACCAGTATGTGCAGGAATACAAGACATTTTTGCCGGAAATCCGTCAATTTTACTTTGATAACTTTGATACGTTTATTGACCCGGATGCCGGGGCAGGCGGGTTTGACACGTTCTTGCTTTCAGATGCCAATTTGTTTGCATGGCAGGAAGACCCCGGCCTTTTGGCTGACCCGGACTATCCGGATATGCCCGCCTCTATTGATGCAATGGGTATGGGGGATGAAATTGCCAATGCCCTTTTCCCGCAAATGCGCATGGCATTAAACCGTGAGGCTGTAGCTGTAGCCGATTCCGATGCCGAGGAAGCACGGAAACGGCGTGAGGCAAGTGTGGCTGTGGATATTGTTGGGGACCAGGAACTAAATTGGAATATTGATTTGTCCTATGACTTGGATGGGCAGTTTTTGCTACAATAAACAAAAAATAAAGGCAATAGAGTTTCTATGAGACAGACATCCGTACACACATCAGCTGGTTTTACCATTGTTGAGATTATTTTGGTTGGTGCCTTAATGGTTATGCTGGTAACGCTCAGCTTCCCGGCAATTACGCAATTGCTTGAAGTTCAGCAGGAGCGTGAAGAAATTGCCCGTGGCGAGATGATCATCAAAGCCATGGAGGCCTTCATTGCTGAAAACAATGATGTTCCGGCTGCTGGCACGTGGGCCGATGATTTGGCGCAAATCAGCAACCTTTCCCCAGAGCAGATTCAAATAGACGTGTACGGGCAAAACAGAGTTTACCAGTCCCATATTGAAAGCCAAACCTATCGGGATGCTACGTTTGATGTGTTTTATGTATCAGTGGCCAGTACAGGGCAAAATGTTGCCCAGGACGCGACCCCAACCTTTACCTGGGCGGCAGCGGCTGACCCGGCCCTTGAGTTTAGGGGGTTGGGGGCTACAGGTGATGATGTTTTACATAAGTACACGGACTTTCCGGAAAAACAAAAACAGTATGAACTGACACAGCAGCGTTTGACTAAAATGTCCCAAGCACTGGAAAACTATTCTAAAATTTATTATGCGGAAGCCTTGATTGCTAACAGTGCTGCCGAGGCGGCCAGTTTAACGTTGCCGTACCCGAATATTTCATCGGAGTTATTCTTCCCTCCGGCAGCCGGGGACACCGCGCTGGTTCAGTTTAACGAACTGGTGGACGGTGACGGTACAGGTGATGGTGCTATTAATATCGGTGATTTTGGTGGGGCCGTGGTGAACGACACGGCGGCAGCTCCAGCCGCCCATCGGGCTAGTATGGTTGGGCTGGCGCGTATGATGGGTTTGCCGGATGACCATTGCTGCAGTGCTTTGCAAAATGATACAGACGGCCTGCCGCAGCCATTTTACTACTATCCTAACCCGCGTCCGCAATTGCCGGATGACAGTTGTGGCGCCAAGCCCGACGGTACGGCTATCCCACGCTTGCCGCCGCGTTTAACAGCATCCCCGTATGCCTGTGGACGATAAGGTTGAGGTGTGGATGGCAGTGAACTCCAAAACAAAAGGCTTTTCTCTGGTTGAGATGGTGTTGGCCGTTGGCGTGACCGCCATTGTCATCACCATCGCCTTTCCGCAGATTATTGAAATGATTAACTTCCAACGGGAGCGGCAAGAACAGTCCACTATGCGGGAAATCAAGCGGGCGATGACCGCATACGCGAAGCAAAACCGTGTCTTGCCGGATGATAGTGGCGGCCCGACCGATTGGGCCGATGAACTGGCAACAGTTTCTTCTTTGTCACCAGAGGCTTTGCGGCGAGATACCTTCCGTAACCAGCGCGCGTACCGTGCCGGTATGGTAACCGAATTTTTTCGCGGTCAACCGCTGGATGTCTGGTATGCCACCGTGTTTAGCGCGGGCATCAACGGCGTAGTCGATACCGCCGGAGTGCCAGCCAACGGCCAGGGGCGGGTTATTTTGGGCAATAATGTAACATGGTGGGACCGACCTGCCCCAGATATGGGCGACTATGCGGCTATGGTGCCAGATGGAGATGACGTTATCATTAAACATAATACCCAAAAAATTATGACCGAGTTATACTTGGAAACCCTGGAGCGGATGCGTACATTTGCCAAAGCAGTGGAAAGCTATGCCCGCAATAAATACGCCACCGCACTGTCTATCAATGCGGCTGACCGGTTGGCAGGTGTGACCCCAACCTATCCGAATATTGAAGATGAAATTTTCTACCCGCCGGTTCGTACAGGGGACTATCAAGCCAATGTGGGTGGGGAGCAAGACCTTTACAATCAGCTGGTTAAAACCGGGACGTTATCACTGGAAGATAACCAGGCCCCCCAAAACACCGTTAAAGCGGCTGATATGGCATGGGAAACCTCTACAGGTGACGATGCAACCCGTTTGATTGATATGACGGACTTAGCCCGTATGTTGGGGCTACCGGATGAGTTTTGCTGTCACGCCATTACAGGCGACCCGTTCTATTATTACTCTAACCCAGCCCCGGATGACGGCGCGGGTGGATGTCTGGCGCGACCCACCTCGCCACCCTATCTGCCGCCGCGTGTGACGGTTAACCCAGATCCTTGTGGCTAATGGAAGGGAGTGTGGACGCATACTTGACCGAACTCAACTGGCAAGTTCCGTACTTTTTGCCGACGATTTTGGCCGTTTATGCCGCAATTATGGGCTCATTCTTAAATTGTGCCGTGTATCGGGTGCCGCGTGGAATAAGCCTGCGGTATCCACCAAGCGTGTGCCCATCGTGTGATACCCGCCTGAAGGTTTTAGACCTTGTTCCAATCCTTTCATGGTTGTGTCTGCGAGGTAAATGCCGGCATTGCCAAAAAAGCATCTCAGCGCGCTATATGTGGTTAGAGGTGTTGTGTGTGGTATGGGCCTTGGTCGGGTGGTGGCTGTTTGGGCCTTCATTGGATGCGCTCTGGTTTACACTGTTTGGTGGCGGCCTCTTTTTCAGTTTAATAGTTTACATAAGCCATAAATCCCTGCACCTGCGTGTGTTGCTTTTTTCCCTCATCACTTTGGTTCTTATTGCTGTGTAAATGTGTTCCAGCTTTTATCTGTCGGCGCTTTGCGACAAAATAAAACTGTTAACGTTAACAACAAAAAAGCAACAAAACCGTGTTTCAAGGTGCCTACAAGACCCTGACAGCGGTGATGGTTTGCGGGCTGGCAGCCTGTTCCTCAAGCCATACACCTACTTCTGAGCCAGTCAGCGCTGGTGAGCCGGTTTTGGCCCGTGGCTCGGTGATGATGCATCGTACCAAGACCTATACCCCGCCCCCGACTGAAACCATGAAAGACGCAATGCGCCGCATTGCGTCTGAAGCGCTGCAGGAAGCGGAACAGGGTATTCAGGAAGTGGCGCGCAAGCAAGCCCGCGAAGAAGCGGAGTATGTGCTGGATACAGGGCTGGATAAACGGCAGGAGTATTTCCGCAGTATTACGTTAAATACCTTAAAAGACATTGAGGATGATTTGCGTGAACTAGCCGAAGAAGAAGCCCAAAATGTAAATGTAGCGGCCCGTGAAGAGTTTGTAAACGAAGCACGGAGTATTGCTCAACAGACTTTAAAAGCCGCTGAAAAAGATATTCGTATGTTGGCGGGTTTAGAAGCTCAAGAAAGATTAAAGGCGGCAGAAAAGAACTTCCGCAAGTTGGCGCAGGTAGAAGCGCGCGAGTTGGATAAAAGCTTAAAGCGTGATGTTACCCGCCAAACCGAGCGGGTTGCGACTCGTGCGGCCGTGCAAACCATTGTAGAGCCAAGCCGCGAGGTGGAAGCCATTATTCGCGAACTGGCTGGCCGTGCGGTGGTGGATGCGGATAAATCGGTTGAAACAGCCATTTTGAATGTGGCGCGCCAAGCTGTTGTTCAGGGTGATAGTGAGGTGCAAGACGCTATCCGCAAAGTTGTGAATCTAGCGGTGTTAGAATCAGACCGTCCGGTGGAATTTGCTATTCGCAAAATTGTGGAAGAAACAGTAACCGGGGCTGCAGAAGACCAGGTGGAACTGGCTATTCGTAAAATTGCTAAAGAAACCGTGGTAAATGGTGATGAGGCTGTAAAAAGCGCCATTGGCCAGGTGGCCGCGCAAACCTTTAAAGATTCTGAAGGCAAAGTGCGTGAACTGGCGCGTGAAGAAGCCAAAGAAGCCATCAAACAGGTTGAGTTTGTTATGGAAAGTACCGTGGACAAGCTGATTGCTGAAAAGCTGGAAGACGGCAGCCTGCAGCTGGCCAGTACCGACAAGCAAACCGGCAAAAAGAGTTTTGCCCCCATTACGCTAACCGATATCAACGGCGAAAAAATTACCGTGGATGAAAACTATCACCCGTCAGAGTGGATTGATATCCGCAAATATGAGGTGATATTGCACGAAGAAAATCGTACATTGGACCAAATGTTGACCTCTTTGCTTGACCGTGCTGAGCCATTTGTTGGCCCATGGGAGCTAAAATGGAAAATCAGCAAAAAACATGAAGACATCATGTATGAGCGCTTCAGTCTGGATGTAGAAGCCAGCTTTGAAACCTTTGCCAACTTGTTAAGCGAGTACATGATGAAGCACCGCGGGGTGATTTTGACATTTAACATATTTGACGCACAAAGGATAATCGTGATCAATGATACACAATAAAATCTTTTTCAGCCTGACTGCTGCCGCCTTTGTGATGATGGCGGGAACAGCTTTGGCCCAGACTTATATCCCTTCCGAACCGGAAGACGGCGGTCGTGTGGTCGCTGAAACCACCGTGGTGGGTAAATCTGGCGCCATTGGCACCGCTCAGGAAAGTTCAGATTGTGAAAACGCCCAGGGTTATGGCGTAACGGTGCGCACCACCAAAGAAGAAAAGGCGTACCTGTTTGATAAGGACGGCAAGCCCTGTGAGGCCGCAGAAGTGCTGTACGATGGCCGTATGAAGCTTCATCGCCGCCCGCCGCCACTTAGCATGGATATTGCCTTTGTGGACGGTAAAGGGCCTCTGCCGGGCCAGCAGCAGGAACAGCTGGAAGCCATTGCCCCGGAAAATGACCCGCTGTTTCAAAGTCATACATGGGATACTAAGCTGCAAGATAAGGATGTTCAAAGGAATATCGCTATTTTGTCCGGCGAGCTGGACGCCATGGAAAAAATGGATAAAGCCAACTATGAGCCGGATAAAGACCTGAAAACCTCCATTCAGAAATGGCAGGAGGATTATGAAAAAACCCGCGAACGCCGCGATGCCTTAGAGGAAAGTGAGTACTTACTGGCGACCATCCGTGATATGCGCCGCGTGGGCAACAATGACCTGATGATGGAGCAGTATGACACCATTGAAGAACTTAAAGCCCGCCTCCGTCAGGCCGAAAAGCGTTTGGAAATTCAAGAGGGCGAGCGCCAAAAACTGTTGGAGCAGCTTTACAATACTGAGCAGGAAGCCAACGCTCAGCGCCTGTTAACTGTGCAGGAGGGTGAAAAGCTTCGGCAGGAGATTGATGATATGCGCCGCCGGGTCAAAGCGTTGGATTTATCCAACCGCGAGCTTAAAGAAGATTTTGTGGAGAAAGAAAAGCGCTACCTTGAGCGCATTGCCCAGCTCAGCAGTGATTTGGAAATCGCTGAAAAAAGCGCTGACCGCACCCGTCAGGAAATGGTGCTGGCTGCGGCGAAAAAAGTGGCGGAGGCGGAAAAGCTGGCCTTTCAGGCCAAAGTGGCGCAAAAAGAAGCCATGCAGCGTGAGGCACGCCGCTTGAAGAACGAGGGCGACGCTATGATCCAGCGCGCCAAAAATATCAAAGCTGGCCGTATGATTCAGGTCGATGGCCTGGGCAACGTGCTGGACGGTATGTATGCCGCGGATTTGGAAGAACTGGCTAAAGACCCCAAATATAAAGATGAACTGTATGCCATGCTGCCGCTGGAAAGCGTGCCGCTGGTCTTGCATATAGAAGATGAGCCGCTGGAAGTTATTTTTGCCAAAGCCTTTAAGGAAATGGAGCCCATCGCCGGTAAATGGAAGGTGAAATGGGAGCTGAGCGATGAAGCGCGAGTGATCTTGGAAGAGAAATGGTCCGTCACCGCCGAAGCCCGTTTTGATGACTTTTTGGATTACGTAAAAAACCAGGTTAAAGAACTGCATAATTTTAATTTGAATTTTAAACGCTTTGATCGTAATAAATTATTTGTAATTTCAGATAGTTAATATGTTTATGTGTTGTGCTTTTCATGCCACGCGGTAGTGCTGGAAACAAAATTTTTTACAGAAAAAACAACCACAAAACCTTTTTAGGGGTTGAAATGTGGATACAACCCCCCGATAATGAATTTAGGTTGGTTGGTAATGGGAAATCGTCAACATCCATTTCAACCGATGGATAAACAAATATATTGGGAGTAATTTCACAATGAAATTCTTTTCTTGGATTATTTTAGGTTTAACAGCCGTTGTTGCCACTATGGCGCCTGGCGTTGCTTTGGCAGACCCTAACGCAGGTGCTGACTTGTTGGGTGACTTGAACAACGTGCTGGAAGGTAACATTGGTATCATCATCGGCTTGTCCGTGGCTCTGTTGGGCTTGTGGGTATGGCTGATGGAACAAAACGGATGGGGCATCGTTATGATTGTCGGTGGTGTATTGATCACCGCGTTCCCAAGTCTGTTTGACTGGTTCAGCGGC
>MDTD01030101.1_pt1 | contig 14237 bp, 11 predicted proteins | sample 811221 | NCBI WGS metagenome assembly MDTD01 (sample SAMN05326646, study PRJNA326480) | marine metagenome | isolation source: seawater | place: Pacific Ocean: South West | collected 2011
AAAAAAGTAGACTTTATAATTTTGAGCCCGGGTATTAATTTAAATAAATCGAAAAACAAAAATATTTTAGGAAAACATAGAGATAAAATTATTACTGATATTGATTTAATTTTTTTATTTAAAAGAAATTTCAAAAGTATTGTGGTAACCGGCACCAATGGAAAATCCACTACATGTAAAATAATTGAACATTTGCTAAAAAAAAAGAAATTTAAAACCTTATTAGGTGGAAACATAGGGACTCCAATCCTTAGTCTTGATGTTAAAAAAGACAATTTCCTTGTAATTGAGGCTTCTTCTTTTCAACTTGCTTACTCAAAATTTATTAGCCCAGATTATGCTCTTTTATTAAATATTACAAACGACCATTTAGATTGGCACGGTTCAATGAAAAATTATATTGAAGCTAAATTTAAGATTTTTAAATTACAAAAAAAAAAACAATATTCTTTTATAAATAAAAAATTTAGGAAAAAATTTATTAAGAAAAATTTTTTAGGAAATTTAGTAATTCCAAAATATTCTCATTATCAAAAAATAAAACCTAAAATTAAAAACTCTTACATAACTTCTAATATAAATAATGAAAATATGTCTTTCATATATGCATTATCTAAAAAACTTAAAATTAAAAATAATTTATTTATCAATTCATTAAAATCATTCGTTGGTCTTCCTCATAGATATGAAATTTTTTTAAAAAAAGAAAATTGTATTTTTATAAATGACTCAAAAGCAACATCATTTCAAGCTACAAAATTTGCCTTAAAAAATACAAAAAATATTTTATGGATACTAGGTGGCCTTCCTAAAAAGAATGATAAAATAGTTTTAACTGATTTAAAAAAAAATATAATTAGTGCATATATTATAGGAAAAAGTACTAATTTTTTTAAAAATCAAATTAAAGGTAAAATAAATTACTTTATAGCAAAGAATTTAAAAGGTGCGCTCATTAAAGTTTTTAAAGACTTAAAGAAGTTTAATGAACAAAAAATAACTATATTATTTAGTCCATCCGCTGCGTCTTACGATCAGTTTTCTAATTTTGAAAATAGAGGAAATAAATTTAAGCAATTAAGCAAATTTTATGCAAGAAAATTTCATTAAAGCCACTTTTATTAATTACTGGCGTAATATAGACAAAAAAATCTTTTTTTGTTTCATTATTTTATTTCTTCTAGGTTTGTTTTTTTCCTTTTCCTCTACTTCATCTCTTGCTGGCGAAAGATTAAACAAAGATTATTATTTTTTTTTCACAAAACACTTAATATTTACTTTTTTAGCTTTAACAATTATGATTTCTTTATCAATTATTGAAACATCATTCCTTAAAAAAATTGTAATACCAATATTTGTAATTTTATTTATTTTTTTAGCGTTAGTTCCGGTAATTGGAGTAGAGGTTAAAGGAGCAAAAAGATGGCTGGAGTTTTATTTTTTTAGGCTACAGCCCATAGAATTACTAAAACCATTTTTTATTTTAGTCACTGTAAGAATTTTATTAATTGAGAAGCTAGAAAATACACAAATAAAATACATTATAAGTTTTTTACTTCTATCTTCAGTTATTATACTTTTAATTGATCAGCCAGACCTAGGACAATCTATTTTATTAATTGGAAGCTGGATTGCTACAGTATTTATATCTGGGGTAAATCTATTATACATTTTATTATTTTTTTCTATTTTTTTAATTTTAATAAGTTCTTTATTATTATTCATGCCTGAAAAATTTGGTTACGTTATAAATCGATTAATCTCCTTTGTTGACCCTGCCAAAGGGGACAAGTTTCAATCAAACTCAGCTTTAGATGCTATTAAACTTGGGGGATTGAAAGGGCAAGGCATGGGTGAGGGAGTTTTAAAAGATAGCGTTCCCGAGGCACATACAGATTATATAATTGCAATAATCTCAGAGGAATATGGTTCAATTATTTCAATTTTTATCATTTCAATCTTTTTGTACATATCTTTTAGGATAATAAAAAATTGTGTAAACCAAGAAGATCAATTAATAAAAATCTCACTCTGTGGACTATCATCATTGTTAATTTTTCAAACATTTATTCACGTAGGTGTTAACACCAGTCTTATACCTACAACAGGAATGACATTGCCGTTTTTAAGTTACGGGGGCTCCTCTTTAATTGGTAGCTCGATACTTGCAGGAATAATATTAAATTACACTAAAAATAGCACTTATTTATATGAGTAAAAAAAAAATTTTAATTGCTGTAGGAGGTACTGGTGGCCATGTATTTCCTGGCTATAATCTTGCAAAACATTTAGATGAAATAGGTTATGACGTGGAGCTTATTTCTGACAAAAGAGGTTATAAATTTTTAAAAAATTATAAAGATTTTAAAATTTCAATACTTCCTTCATCACCAATTGTAAAAAAGAATATCATGACACTTTTTTATTCTTTTTTTCTTATATTTTACTCAATGATTAAATCGTTTATTTTTTTAGTATTTAATAGGCCAAAGATTTTATTTGGAATGGGAGGTTACGCATCTTTTCCAATTTGTATAGCAGCAGCTGTGCTTAAGATTAAAATCATAATTTATGAAAATAATTTGATAATAGGTAAATCAAATAGATATTTGCTTCCATTCACAGATAAGGTAATTGTTTCTTTTAATGAACTAGAAGGGATACCAAAAAAATACGATAAAAAAGTCTTAAAAGTTGGAAACATAATAAAAAAAGATATTATTAATTTTTCTAATTTAAAAACTGAAAATTTCACTGTTAATAAAATAAATATCCTGGTTCTAGGGGGAAGTCAGGCTGCAAAAATATTTGCTGAAACACTACCAAATATTTTTAAAAAATGTGTAGATAATTCGATGTCTTTAAAAATTTTTCAACATTGCTTACCTGAACAAAATGAGATGATAAGTGCTTTTTATAAAGAGAGTAATATAGAACACGAAGTTTTTAATTTTAGCAACGACATTATGGGATATTTTTCAAAAGTAAATTTAGCTATAACAAGATCAGGTTCTTCTGTTTTGGCCGAACTAACTAATGCAAATATTCCTTTTATTTCAGTTCCTCTTCCCTCTGCAGCAGACAATCATCAATATAAAAATGCATTATATTACGAGAATAAAAATTTTTCTTTTTTAATAGAAGAAAAAGATTTAAATGATAAATTGTTTCCTTTAATAAAAGAAATCCATAAAAATATTTTGATATTACAAAAAATTAAACGTAATCAAAGACAATATTCTGACAAAAATGTTTACGACAATATAAGTAAATTAATGAAAGAAATATTTAATGAAAAAAATTAATTTAGGACAAAAAGAAATAATTCATTTTGTTGGTATTGGTGGTATTGGAATGAGTGGTTTAGCCCAAATTATGAATAACATGGGCTTTAACATTCAAGGAAGTGACCAGAATAAAAACAAAAGTACCTTAAGTTGTTCAAAAGCTGGAATTAAAGTTTTTATTGGTCATTCAAAAAATAATGTAAAAAGTTCAACAATTTTAGTCAAATCTTCAGCTATAAAAAATAATAACAGTGAAATTAAATATGCTCGAGAAAAAAAAATACCAGTTTATTCAAGGGCTGAAGTTTTAGCAGATGTTGTATCACTTAAGAAAAATATAATAATTACTGGTTCTCATGGAAAAACAACAACGACATCTTTAGTTTCAAAAATTTTATCAGATCAAAAATTAGATCCTACGATTATTAATGGTGGAGTAATAAACTCGTTTAAGAGTAATGCAAAACTAGGTAAAGGTGAGTGGGCCATTCTAGAGGCTGACGAGTCTGATGGAAGCTTTCTAAAATTACCTATAAATTATTCAATAGTAACAAATATAGATTATGAACATATAGAATATTATAAAAATTTTAAAAATTTGGAAAACTCATTTGTTAAATTTATTGAAAAAACTCCACCGACTGGCAAAGCTATAATATGTATAGATAATAAAAACTTAAAAAAAATATTAAAAAAGATTAAAAATAAAAATATTCTTACATATGGCGAAAGTAAATTAGCAAATTATCAAGTTTTAAATATTAGATACAAAACTGATTATTCTATATTTGATTTAAGTTTTAGAGATATTGAAAAAAAAAATAAAAAGATAAAGAATATTTATTTGAAACTTCTTGGAAAACATAATGTTCTTAACGCAGCAGCAGCTATAACTGTATGTTTAAACCTTGGGGTTAATCAAAACATAATAAAAAAATCTTTAAAAAAATTTTCTGGCGTACAAAGAAGAATGACAAAAATATTTCAAAATAAACAAAACGATTTTTACGATGATTATGCCCATCACCCCACTGAGATCAATTCTATTTTAGATGGGGTAAGAAATGTTTACAAAGAAAGAAAAATCATATCCGTATTTGAGCCGCATCGCTATTCACGAGTGATGTCTTTATTAAAAGACTTTGCTAATTCTTTTAAAAAATCAGATTTAGTTCTATTATGCCCTTTATATGCTGCTGGTGAAAAGAGAAATTTAAAATTTAACCAAATAAAGTTTGCAAAACTGATTTCTCAACTATCAAAGACACAAGTGGTTTTGATCAAAAATCAAAAAGATTTGGGAAATTATTTTAGAAGAAATTTAATTAGCAATGAAATAGTGATAGGTATGGGCGCAGGATCAATATCTAAATGGATGAGAGAACTTAAAGATATTTTATGAAATTAAATCAGGAACTAATTAAAAAATTTGGTAAAAATATTTCTAATAATACAAAGTTATCAAATTTTAGCTGGTTTAATCTAGGCGGACCAGCTGAATATTTCTTTAAGCCTGATAGTAAAAAACAATTAATTGAATTTTTAAGACATAATAAAAAAAATCAATTAGAAATTACAATTCTTGGCGCAGGATCTAATACACTTATTAGAGATAAGGGAGTTAGCGGAGTTGTAATAAAGTTGGGGCCAATATTCTCAGAAATAAAATTAGTAGACAAAGATGTTATTGAAGTTGGAGCAGCCACTTTAGATAAAAAAATTGCAAATTTTGCTCAAGAAAATGGAATTGCTGATTTTGAGTTTTTATCTTGTATACCTGGCTCGATTGGTGGATCAGTTATTATGAATAGCGGTTGTTATAATAATGATATTTCAAAAATCCTAGTTTCAATTAATGTAATAGATTTTAACACATGTGAAGAAAAAGAAATTAAACGAGAAGATATCGACTTTTTTTACAGAGGGACAAATCTAAATAAGAAATTGATTATTACTTCAGTAAAACTACAAGGAAAAATTAAATCTAAAGAAACTATTGAAAAAAAACAAAAAAAGTTCATTGAAATGAAAAAAAAATCTCAACCTAATCAGATCAAAACCTGTGGTAGTACTTTTAAAAATATTAATGGTGAAAAAAAAGCTTGGGAGATAATCAAAGAAACTGGTTGCGATAAATTTACAGAGGGAGATGCAGCAATATCAAAGAAACATTGTAATTTTTTTGTTAATAATGGCAAAGCAAAGTCATCTGATATTGAAACGTTAATTAAAAAAGTAAAACAAACAGTAAATAACAAAACAGGAATTAATCTAGAATTGGAGATTAAAATTGTAGGTGATTAAAAAAAATTTTAAAAAAGTTTTAGTTGTTTTAGGTGGAACATCAGGAGAAAGAGCTGTAAGTCTAGATAGCGGAAAGGCTTGTATAAAAGCTTTAAAAAAAAAGAGATACGTTGTTTCAACATTTGACCCTAAGTTCAAAAATTTTAATCTTATTAATAAACAAAAAATAGATGTTATTTTTAATGCACTTCATGGAAAGGATGGGGAGGACGGAGTTGCACAAAGTTACTTTGAATATTTGAGGATACCTTATACACACTCTGGAGTAGTCAGCTCATATAACTCTATGAATAAAATTATTTCCAAAGAAATTTTCATTAAGAATAATATTTTAACACCAAAATTTTTTACACTAAATAAACAAGATAATCTTAACAATAAATTAAAAAGAATACTTAGAAAAAAGAAAATAAAATTTCCAATTGTGGTAAAACCTGTAGACGAGGGATCAAGTTTGGGCGTAAAAATTTGCAAAAATTTAGAAAGATTAATTAAGGTTTCAAAAAAACTTTTTAAAAAATATCCTGATCTTATTTTTGAAAAATATATTGGAGGACAAGAAGTTCAAGTCGCAGTTATAAATGATAAACCTCTTGGTGCAATAGAATTAATTCCAAAAAGATCTTTTTATGATTACAAAGCTAAATATACAAAAGCAGCAAAAACACAGCATGTGATGCCCGCGAGAATAAATAAAAATAAATATAAAGAAGTTCTGGGGATAGCAAAAAAAGCCCACCAAGCATTGGGGTGCAGGGGAGTAACAAGAACTGATTTTAAATTTTTTAATGATAAATTTTATATTCTAGAAATTAATACACAACCCGGAATGACAAATTTATCCTTAGTGCCAGAGATATCAAATTACTGTGGAATTACTTTTTCAAACTTAGTTGAGAAAATTTTATTGGATGCTAGCATTGATAAATGAAGAAACGACTTTCAATCGCTTTAATATTATTATTAATTTTTAGCACATATAGTATTCAAAATAATTTCAATTTAAACACAATATTTAAAATCTCAAAAATTTCTATAGTTAATAACAATATATTAAAGGAAGAAAAGATAAAAAAAGAGTTATCTTTTTTGTATGAAAAAAATCTTTTTTTATTAAATAATAAATTGATATCTAACAAACTTAACAAAATAGATTTTATTAAAAGTTTTGAAATTAAAAAGATTTATCCCAACAAAATAATCATAAAAATTTTCGAAAAAGAGCCAATAGTAATAATTCAAAACAAACAAAAAAAAAATTATTATACAAAATCTGGAGATCTCATAAGTTTTTTTGATAATAAAAAATTTAAAGATTTACCAGTAGTTTTTGGAGAAAGAAAAAGTTTTGCAATTTTTTATAACAATTTGAGGAATATTAATTTTCCCATAAACGAAATAAAAATATTTTATTTATTTGAATCAAAAAGATGGGATATAGTTACAAATAAAGATAAATTAATAAAATTACCTGCAAAAAATTATCAACAAGGCTTAAAAAACTTTATGGATATAAAAAATAAAACTAATTTTAATCAATATAAAACTTTTGATTATAGAATTGGAAATCAACTAATCCTAAAATAATTTATGAGTATTAATTCACCAAATCTTTTTGTAGAAATAAACAATCATCAATTTATTTTTTTAGCTGTAAATAACGATGAAAAAGATGAAATTAAAATTTTGCAAAAAAATATAGTTTCTATTCAAGGTGTTCATGAAAAAAAAATAACAAATTTTGAGCTAGTTTATAGGACCATTAAAAATAATATTTATCAATTGGAACAAAATTTAGATTTAGTATTTAAGGAAGTAATTTTAGTAATTAATAATTTTGATTGCACGCTAATTAGTATTTCAGGATACAAAAGATTAAGCGGTTCCCAGTTAGCAAAAGAAAATATTGCGTATATAATTAATTCCTTAAAATCAAAAATTAATGAAATTGAAAATAAAAAATCCATATTACACATTTTTAATTCAAAATCCGTTATCGATAAAAAAACTACTGAAAATATACCAATTGGACTATTCGGTGATTTTTATTCGCACGAACTATCTTTTTTTTGTATGAATATGAATGACTATAAAAATTTACATAATATTTTTAAAAAATGTAACCTAAGAGTAAAAAAGATAGTCTCAAAAAACTTTATCGAAGGCGCCACAATAATTAATAATAATCCTGAATTAGATACATTTATAAAAATTGAATTAAATAAAAATGATGCAGAAATATTTTTTTTTGAAAATTCTTCTTTAAAATTTTGTGAGAATTTCAAATTTGGTACTGATTTAATAATTAAAGATATTTCAAAAATAATTGCATTAGATTATAATTCAGTAAAAAATATTTTAATTAGTTTAAATATTTCTGAAAGTAAATTTGAAGATGATTTTGTAGAAAAAAAATATTTCAACGAAAAAAACTTTAGAAAAATAAAAAAAAAACTTATTATAGATATTGCCAAAGCAAGAATTCAAGAAATAGCGGAGATAATAATACAAAAAAACATTAATATTCAAAGTTTCAAAAAAAAAAACGTCCCAATTTTTTTAATTATTGAGGATAAAAAAAATTTTAAAAATATTGAAGAAATTTTTAAAACCTCTTTTTCAAAAGATAGTCAGTTTATTTTAGAAATTACTGATAGACCTATTTTAGATAAGTTTTATGAAAGCGCGTATAAAATTGTTCAATATGGGTGGAAAAGAGAGGCAGTGCCGATAATTAATGAAAAGCAGTCAGTAATTACAAGATTCTTCAACCTCATTTTTAGATAACTTTGTTATTTTTAGAAACATTTAGTGTTTTAATTGATTTGATATGATTTTGTATAAAACCTGATGTTAAAATTAAAACAAAATACTCTTAAAGAAAAAATTGAATTAAGTGGGATTGGGCTACATAATGGTATTAAAGTCAATTTAACTATTAAACCCTCAAAACCAAATACCGGTATTATTTTTAAAAGAGTTGATCTTAACAAAGAAAATATTATTTCAGCTAATTTTAAAAATGTAATAGAGCCAATCTTGTGCACTAAATTAAAAAATGAGAACGGAGCGAGCGTATCCACTGTTGAACATTTAATGGCAGCTTTTTATGGAGAGGGTATCGACAATGCTTTAGTTGAAGTAGACGCTCCAGAAATTCCGATTATGGATGGTTCTGCAGTTGATTTTGTAGACGCCATTAGGTCTGTTGGCATAGAGGAACAAAATGAACCTAGAAAGTTTATAAAAGCTCTAAAAAAAGTTGAAGTTCAAGATGGTCAAAAATATATGTCAATTGAACCCCTCAACAATGATTTGATTATCGATTTTGAAATAATTTTTAATAACCCATTGATACGAACAAGAAGAAAAGAATTTAAACTAAGCAATGATAATTTATCTACTATCTATAACTCTCGTACTTTTTGTTTATATGAGGATATTGACAATATAAAAAGAATGGGTTTGGCTAAAGGTGGATCACTTGATAATGCAATAGTTGTTCAAGGTGAAAAGATATTAAATGAAGATGGACTTAGAAATAGACACGAGTTTGTATATCATAAAATTTTAGATTGTATGGGTGATATAATGTTATCTGGTAATCGAATATTTGGCCACATCAAAACATCTCAAGGTGGACACGCCTTAACTAATAAATTGTTAAAAAAATTTCTTTCAGATAAAGATAATTGGTGCTTTGAAAATTTTAAAAATGCCAAGCACCAAAATCAAAATTCCTACGATAATTCAGTGGCTATAGGTGTTTAAAATCGATTAAATTTACCAATTGATTATATTCTGATATTAGTTAAGCATGTCATTAAGAAGTTTTATTTTTTTATTGTTAACTTTTATCTTAATCTCATGCTCCAAAGATAAACCTTTGTACGAGCCAATAGCAAAAATAGACCCTTACAAATCTTATGGAGAAGCATTTGAAGCTTTTCAGAATAATGATTTTTTTTATGCAAATAAAAAATTTTCCGAAGCTGAAATAAATTTTAAAGACCCCGAACTTGCAGCAAAATCTGCAATTATGTCTGCCTATTCTTTATATGGAGTAAGTCTTTACGATGAAGCAGAACAAAATTTAATAAGATATCTTAAAACTTATCCAGCAGATAAATACGTAGTTTATGCCCACTATCTTTCAGCTATCATTTACTTTGAGCAAATTGGAGAGGAAAAGCATGATTTAAAACCTTTGCTTGAAGCTAGAGAAAAAATTGATTTTTTTTTGGAAAAATATCCAAACAGTGAATATGCAATAGATTTAAATTTCAAGAAAGATTTGGTTCAAAATCAATTTGCAGCAAAAGAACTATATGTTGCTAAATATTATATATCCGTTCAAAAATGGGTCCCAGCAATTAATAGACTAAAATTAATCGTAAAAGATTACGATAAAACAATTTTTATAGAAGAAGCTTTACATAGACTTGTGGAAATTCACTACCATATTGGCCTTAAAGAAGAGGCAAATAAATACGCAAGTATACTTGGATATAATTATAATTCTAGTAAATGGTTTGAGCAATCTTATAAAATTTTAAATAAAAATTATAAAAAAGTGACTAAAATTGAATCCAAAAAAGAATTGGGTTTATTTGAAAAGATAATTAAGAAAATTAAATAAAGATGAATGAAAAAAAAGATATTTCTAAAAAATATAAAAAAAAAATTGAAATATTAAAAAAACACAATAATCTTTATTATAATCAAGATAATCCAGAGATTAGCGACAAAGAGTATGACGTTTTAAAACAAGAATTACAAGAATTAGAAAAAAAATATAAATTTTTAACAAAATTAAATTTACAAAAAGATTTAGTTGGCGCAACGCCTACAAATAAATTTAAAAAGATAAAACATCTTTTACCGATGCTATCCTTAGCAAATGCGTTTGATAAAAACGATATGCAGGACTTCTTAAAAAAAATTAAAAATTTTTTAAATTTTAAAGATAGCCAAATTGAGCTATGCACAGAGCCTAAAATCGATGGAATATCTGCCACTTTAATATACGAAAATGGACAACTAACCAAAGGGCTTTCAAGAGGCGATGGCATAATTGGAGAGGACATTTTAGATAATTTAAAAACTATTAAATCTATTCCAAAAAAAATTAATTCAAAAAATATTCCTAATCTAATAGAGATTAGGTGTGAAATTTATATAAGCAAAAAAGATTTCATTTCTCTAAAAGATAAATTTGCAAATCCAAGAAATGCAGCGGGTGGTTCACTTAGACAGAAGAGCTCTATTGAAACCTCAAAAATACCTCTTAAATATTTTGCTTATGGTTTAGGAGCTGTAGATCCTAATTTTTTTAATAAACAAACGCAATTTTTGGATAAGATTAAAGAATGGGGATTTGTAACAAATCCTATTTCTGTAAAAGTTATAGGACTGGACAAAATAGAGGAACAACATAAAAAAATTGATAATTTAAGGTCGTCATTAGATTATGATATCGATGGCCTTGTTTATAAAGTAAATGATTTAAATTTACAGAAAAGATTAGGAAACACGTCAAACTCCCCTCGCTGGGCAATAGCTTATAAATTTTCTTCAGAAAAGGCGTTTACAAAAATTAAAGATATTGTAATACAAGTCGGAAGAACAGGAGCAATCACTCCAGTTGCAAAAGTTGATCCTGTTACTGTTGGAGGTGTAGTAGTATCAAATGCTACCTTACATAATGAGGATGAAATCAAGCGAAAAGATATAAGAATTGGTGATGTTGTCCAAATTCAAAGAGCAGGTGATGTAATTCCACAGGTGATTTCTGTAGAGATTTCAAAAAGAAAAAAAGAAAGTAAAAAATTTATCTTTCCAAAAAAATGTTTATGCGGAGGCATAACAGCAAAAGAAATAAGCAAGACCACTAAGAAAGAAGATGCAGTAAGAAGATGTTCAAAGGGATATGACTGTAAATTTATTGCTAAAGAAAAACTTAAGCATATCGTGTCAAAAGAGGCATTAAATATTGATGGTTTAGGCAAAAAAGTAATTGATCAATTTTGGGATTTAAAAATAGTCCGGGAGCCTTCTGACATTTTTAAGTTAGATTACAATAAAATTAAAAATTTAGAGGGATGGGGTGATTTATCAATAGAAAATCTTAAAAAAGCTATAATAAAGTCTCAGCAAATAAGTTTAGATAAGTTAATTTTTTCAATTGGAATAAGACATATTGGTCAAGAAAATGCAAAAATATTAGCTGGTTTCTTTGGTTCAATTAACGATTTTGCTAAATTATTTGACAATCAAAATAGACGGAAAATACTGATAAATTTAGTTGATCTTGATGGAATTGGAGAGACACAAGTCCAGTCAATTGATAGCTTTTTTAGAAATTATACTAATACTAAGATTACTAAAAACTTAATTCAAAATCTAAACGTGCAAAATTATACTAGTTTAAATTCAGACGGAAAATTTTCTAATAAAAAAATTATGTTTACTGGTGGATTTCAGAATATGAGTAGATCAGAAGCAAAAGCTATAGTTGAAAATAATGGAGGAAAGGTTTTAGGTACAATTTCAAGAAAACTCGACTTGCTTGTTGTAGGAGATTCAAAGCCCACTAAAAAGAAAATTGACCAAGCAAATAAATTAAATATAAAAGTTATTTTGGAAAAAGAATGGAATAAAATTTTAAATAGCTGAACAAGCTTTCCTGAGTTCAACGACTTCTTTTTTGTTCATAATCTTTTTTAAATTATAATAGACTTCTTTGTGATAATTATTTAACCAATTTTTCTCATTTTTATTAAGAATATTTGGATTTATAAGTTCTTTGTCTATAGGTGCCATAGTTAAATTTTTGAAGATACTTTTATTTTTTTCTTTTTTTACATAAAGAAGATTTTCAATTCTTATGCCAAATTTATTTCTTTCATAATAACCTGGCTCATTTGATAATATCATACCCTCTTTTAATTTAACTTTATTGTTTTTTGAAATCGCTTGAGGACCTTCATGTACATTTAAAAAATATCCAACCCCGTGTCCAGTACCGTGAGAATAGTCTAATCCAATTTTTTTTAAATATTTTCTCGCCTCAAAATCTATTTGTGAGCCTGACGTGCTATCTTTTATTCTAAAATTTGATACAGCAATATGTCCTTTGAGCACTCTTGTAAAAATATCTCTGACTCTCTCACTTGAATTTTGTAATGAAATCGTTCGAGTGACATCTGTTGTTCCAAATTTGTATTGCCCACCTGAGTCTACTAAATAGACTTCTCCTTTTTTTAATTTTCTATTAGTTTTTTTCGTTGCTTTGTAATGAATTATTGCACCATTAGGTCCAGTCCCTGAAATAGTTGGAAAACTTAAAAATTTAAACTTATCATTTTTTTTTCTGAATTCGTAAAGTTTTTGTGAACCGCTGATTTCAGTAATCCTCTTTTTTGCAAAATTATTTTTGAGCCAAAATAAATATCTAGTAAGTGCTGCTCCATCATAAACATGCGCTACTCTCATATTATTAATTTCTTTTTTTGTTTTAATAGCTTTAAGATTATAGACTGGATCATATGATTTTAAGATATTATTGTTTTTTAAGATAATATTTTGGAAATAAATAGAACAAGTATTTGTATCAATAATAAATTTTTTGTTTTGGATTGATAAAAGAATTTCATCAATAGACTTAAAATTTAAAAATTTAATTTTTTTAAAATAATTTTTTAAAGGTAAGGAAATTTTATTTGTATCGCAAAATAGATCGATATTTTTATTCCTGTCAATTAAGATATAACAATGTGGAATTGGAGCATGCTCTGCATCTCTTCCTCGAATGTTTAGAAGCCAAGCATTATTCTCACTCGCCGTAATAAAAAGGAAATCTGCTTTTATTTTTTTTATATAAGATATTACTTTATTAATTTTCTTTCTGTAATTGGTTCCTATTGAATTGTTCGGCATACGGTAAAAATTATTTCTATTTTTTTCGATTTTTCTAACCCAAATTTTATCTATAAGATTTTTCTCAATTGACTTAAATTTACATTTCGTCCTAATAAAAATTGTATTAAGAGTTTTCTTAGTGAATAATTTTGGATCAAAGCCAATAGTTAATTCTTTATTTCCCAAAATATTACAGGGCATCTTATTTGGAATTGTGATTATCTTAAAAATTTTTCCAGATTGTCTCGTAGCTTGCAAAGTGTATCTGCCATCTACAAACAAATAATTTTTATTTTTCAAAATTAGTGCAAAACCGTATGAGCCATTGAAAGAGGATATATAGTTTAATCTATCATTGTGATTAGGCGTATATTCACTGAAAAATTCGTCATTTTTAGGGATTATGTAACCATCTAGTCCCTCATTAATTAAAATCTTCTTTAGTCTTTTTATTTTTTCCATTTAAGCATCTTATTCTTTTTGTATCTATCCCAACCTGGGCTTCTATATTCTTCTTCAAATTCTATAGAATTGTCTTGATTGAATTCAAATTCATCATGATCTGTAATTCCCATCTCATTTTTCTCTACACTTTCTTCCGGTATCTCATTAATAAATCTTGAAGGTAAAGCATCCATCCAATCACCATGATAAGCTCTTTTCATTGCGAAAGATAAATAAGCTTCTTTTTTAGCCCTCGTTATTCCTACATAGGCTAATCTTCTC
>MDTD01020718.1_pt1 | contig 14235 bp, 14 predicted proteins | sample 811221 | NCBI WGS metagenome assembly MDTD01 (sample SAMN05326646, study PRJNA326480) | marine metagenome | isolation source: seawater | place: Pacific Ocean: South West | collected 2011
TCTGTTTTTCCAAGAAATAAACCTATCATTTTATTTTGAATAAGGCGTGCAAATTGGTCTTTTTTTATCCTTATTTATAAATTCTATAACCTCTTGAACCAAATCATTATCTTTAAAATTTCCATTTAAATTCGATAAATTATCGCTCAGACTCTCTGTTTTGAATATTTCTTTATATGCATCTGATAAACAAATAATATCCTTATTTGGAGTTTTATTTCTTCTAAGTCCAATAATATTAATTCCATCAAGATAATTACGATTACCTAAAGAAAGTCCATAAGGAATTACATCTCTTGATACACCTGTCATACCACCAATCATAGCCAACTTTCCAATTCTTGTGAATTGTTGAACACCACAATTGCCTCCAATAATTACAAAGTCTCCTATTTCTGCATGTCCTGCTATAGCTGCACTATTAGCTATGACTACATTATTACCAACAATACAATCATGAGCTATATGCACACCAATCATTAATAAAGAATTATTACCAATTTTAGTTATTCCACCACCACCTACAGTACCAACATTTATTGTTGTATATTCTCTTATGGTATTCCCATCACCTATTTCAAGTTTAGTATTTTCTCCCTTATATTTTAAATCTTGGGGTTCATTTCCAATCGATGCAAAAGGAAAAATTCTATTATTTTTTCCAATTAATGTATGTCCAGTAATGTTCACATGCGATTGAATTTTTGATCCTTCACCAATTTCAACATTCGGGCCTATTACGGTATAAGGACCAATTTCTACATCAGAATTAATTTTTGCTTTTTGATCAATTATTGCTGTCTTATGAATCATCTGTTTTCTTTTATAAATTCTTTTAAATTTTTAGCAGGATAGCCCATAATTTTTGAATTACTTTCAACATCTTTTATTACTCCACTACCACCACCAATTTGAACATTGTCTCCAATTTTTAGATGACCAGAAATTCCTGCTTGACCACCAATCATAACATTATTTCCCAATATTGAACTACCAGCAAAGCCGACTTGACCTGCTATTATACAATTGTTCCCTATTTTAACGTTATGAGCTATATGAATTTGATTATCTAGATAAGTATTTTTTCCAATTATAGTGTTTGACATTGATCCGCGATCGATTGTGCTCCCACAACCAATTTCAGAATTATCATTAATTATAACGACACCGATTTGGGGATATCTTAAATTTGAATCATTATTTGGAAAAAAACCAAATCCTTTTTTTCCAATTACACAATTATCTAAAATGTGAACTTTATTATGAACTATGGTATTTCTTAAAATTACATTAGACCCTATTGAACAATTGTTTCCTATTATGACATTTTTCTCTATAATTGAATTATGTCCAACATAGCAATTTTTTCCAATTTTTACATTTTTTCCAATTAATACGTTATTTCCATATTTTACTTTTTTTTTAAAATTTGTTTTTTTTATATCCTTTACTGAAGTGTCAAAATCATCGGTTACAGAATCCGGATAAAATAATTTTGTAATTAAGGAAGTTGATATTAGAACATTATCAACAATTATCTTTGTACAATTTTTTGGCAAAAAATCTTTTAAAACATTTGTGGTTATACAAAATTTAGCATTTGTTTTAGATGCTGCATCCGAATATTTCTTTGAATGAAAAAAGGTTATATCTTTACTGGTAGAGTTATAAAGATCTTTGATATCAAAGATTTTTACATTTTTAAATTTTTCATTTATTTTAACATTTGATTTTTTTAATAGTTCATTTATCTCGAATGGACCATAATTTTTAAAAAAAGGGTTAGACATATAACCCATTTATCAAAACTAAAGAATTATATGACTCAACAATTATTACTAATTATTTTCTATCTACTATTGTAGCTGACCATTGAGCATCTGCCATCTTTTTTCCTTCAACATATGCCTCACCTTTGTATTTCCAAACTCTTCCATGAGATCTAATGGCCTCTATATTAAGCTCTAGTTTACAATCTGGAATAACCGGATTTCTAAATCGAGCTTTTTCAACACTCATTAAAAAAACTAATTTATTTTCATACGTTTTTTTATCTAATCCATGGGCAGTTAAAGCAGCGGCTGCCTGACCAAAAGCTTCTACAATTAAAACGCCAGGCATAACAGGTTGATCTGGGAAATGACCATTAACATAAAATGAATCTTTTTTTACATTCATAATTGCAGTAGCTGAATGTAATTTTTTTATATTAATCAATTCATCAATTAATAACATAGGTTCTCTGTGTGGTAATAATTCAATTATTTTAGATTTATTTATATTCATTTTAATTTACTTTTATTTCCTTAATATTTTTATCAAATAATTCAAGAATATTTCTCGAAATATCTAAATCTGTTTTACCTATTAAAATATTTTCTTTTTTTAAAATTATACTAATTGAATTTTGTTTTGCATATGACTCTAAAATTGGTGTTAATTTATTATAAAATTGAGATCGTGCTTTTAATTGAAAATTAGTTAATTCTGAATTATTTTTATTAACTGATAAATTAAACTCTTTTAAATTTTTTTCTAATTCAATAAATTTTTTTTTATATTCATCTTCAGACAGAACATTCTTTTGTTTTTTTAAATTTTCCCTATCTTTTTCAATTTTTTTTTTTAATTTGTTAAGCTGATTTGAATTTTCTTTTTGTTTTTTTTGAACCTGTTCTATAATTTTTTTACCTGCTTTTGAATTATCAAAAATAATATTTAAATCAATAAAGGCTATTTTCTCATCGGCTTTAATATTTGAAATATTTGTCAAAAAGAAAGAAACAAAAAAAAATAAGAGTAAAGACTTTAAATTCATTAAAATGTTGTACCAAGATTAAATCTAAATGTTTCTGTTCGATCTGTATTTTCTTTCGTAATAGGAGCTGTCCATGAAAAACTAAGTGGACCAACTACAGTTAAAAGATCTAAAGATATACCTGTAGAGCTTCTGATTTTATTTGAGTCATTAATCGTGTCACTATAATCAACTCCCCATACATTTGCGACATCTATGAAATAAGAGAAATCCATATTTTCAACAGTAGGAAATACACCAGGTAAGTTTGTTGATAAATTTAATGTAGAAACATAATTCCCTCCTATAAAGTCATTATTATCTACAGGCCCAACTTTACCTCTTTCAAATCCCCTCAATCTATTATAAGGAACTTGAGCTCTTTTTGATATTCTAACATCATCATCTGATAATGAGTGTACGCTTCTAACATAAAAACTAGCCTTACCAACAACGCCTGAAGTTTCATTTAAAGTTTTATATTTTGTTGCAATAAATGTGTTAGAAATTTCGTTATTATCTGAAACAATTGGTAAAGTTTGATAAAAATAAGTTCTGTGTCCACTGGTTGGTCTATAACCTGAGTCTCTCAAGTCGTATGATAAACCATAATTGAAATAAAAATCATTATAACTACCCTCTTGTTTTTTAAGTGCATCTGATGCTGAAGAATTTGTTTCTAAATCCTCTAAAATTAAAGATATTTCAGGATTAAAAAAAAGGTTCTCATATTGCTCAAATCTAGTTCCTAAAGTAAAGCCTGTTTCAGAAACTTTATATCCAAAATCATCTAAATTATCAGTACTTGTTGCTAGAACTGAAGTAAATAAAGTATTATCTGTATAATTAAAATTTGGTTTCGAATATACAAATTTACCTTTCACTGCATCTTCGGTAATTTCAAAATTAGTATTTAAATTAATACCTTTGCCTAAAAAATTTTTTTCAGTAATACCTGCTCCAATTGTCGAGCCTGAGGTTCCATAACCAGCCCCCATACTAATTTCCCCAGTAGGTTGTTCTTCCACAGTAATGTTCATTATTTTTAAATTATCGCTGGAACCATCAACTATTTCAGAATTTACTTTTCTAAAAATACCTAAAGATCTCATTTTATTTATAGATTTGTTATATAAAACTTCATTTAAAGGATCTCCTTCATCAACAATCAATTTATTTCTTATAACTTCCTCAACTGTGTTGAAGTTTCCAAAAATATTTACCCTTTCTACATAAAATTTTTGACTGTCTTTTATCTTAAAATTAAAGTCAATTTTATTACTACCAATAATTTTCTCTTCAACATCTGCATCTATAAAATCATATAATTTTCTAGAGGCAATGTTATCTATTTCTTTTAAAATTAGATTTATTTTATTTATAGAATATTTTTCATTTTTAATTTTCTCAAAAATCTTATTAATTTTATTAAAATCCTCTTTTTTATAATCTTCTGGCAGGGATAATGCTAACTTATTAAAGAAATACTGTTTACCTGAGTTAATATTAAAAATAACTTTAAACGAACCTTTTTCGTTAAGTTCAGCAAATGAGTCTAAAATTTCTACATTATAATATCCTTCATTTTTATAAAAATTAGTTAAAAGTCTTTTATCAAGATTTATAATATTCTCATTTAGATATACTTTATTAGAAATAAATTTCCAAAACTTATGTTCTTCAGAAGCTATAATTTCTAAAAGTTTTTTATCTTTAAATTTTTTATCACCAATAAATAAAATTTCTTTTATTTTTGCTTTATTTCCTTGGTCAATATCTAATTTTATTCTTACAGAATTTAATTCGTTATTTTTATTAATAGATGATGTGACTTTTACAAAATAAAATCCATTAGTTTTATGAAAATTTTTAATAAATGCTATATCTTTATCAAGAAGATTTTTAGAATAAGACATTCTATTTTTTAATGAAAGATCATCAGTAATTTTTTTTAAAAATTCTTTATTACGTATTCCAGTAATTTCAATATCTTCAATTATTGGATTTTCTATAACTTTAACTTTTAAGACACCATTTTCTACTGATAAAGAAACATCACTAAAAAAATCTGTATCATAGAGTCTTTTTAAAGTGTCATTTAGTTTGATAGAGTTAAAGTCTTTATCTAATTCTAATTGACCCAAAACAATTACAGTTTCTTGTGAAATACGTTTGTTTCCAGATACTTCAATTTTATTAACTATTTCACCATAGCTATTAGAGAAACTTAAAAAAATAATTATTATTGTATTTATAAAAAATTTATTCATAAAAAAATACCTTATATACCTAATGATGATAATTTTAAACTTACATAATCTCTTAATCTGTAAATTTCTTGAGCATTTTGGGGTTTAATTGCCTTATATTTTTGAAATTCTTTGAGCCTTGAGAATTTGAGAATCAAATTTATTAAATTTTTAAAACTAATTTTTTTTTCTAAAAATTTAAATACAAAATAATCATTTATAGTAATTAATATTGTTTCATAAAGAGAGTTTTTTTTGGGTAATTGATTTAAGATTTTTACTAACGGAAATTTACTCAAATCAATTTTTTTTAAATTTAAATTATTTAATATTTCTAGATTTATTGAACTATTAATATTATCTTTAATAATTTCTGGATAAATTGAATTATATATAGGTATTTTCATATCAGGTTCATGTATCAGAAGTTTAACTAGACCATTTTTAAACTTAATTATTGCATGTAAATATGATTTAGGATGTGTGAGAATCGATATTTTATCGTAGCCAACTCCAAAAATATTTTTTGCCTCTATTACTTCAAAGACTTTATTCATTAATGTAGCAGAGTCTATTGAAATTTTTTTTCCCATTTTCCAGTTAGGGTGTTTTAAAGCATCTTTAATATTTATATTATTAAATTTTTTCTTAGGTAGATTAAGGAATGGACCTCCAGAAGCAGTAATAAAAATTTTTCTAACTTCTTGAAATTTATGATTTTTTAAAAGTGAATAAATAGAAAAATGTTCTGAGTCAACTGGAATAAAATTAGTTTTATTTTTTTTTAATTCTTTAGAAATTAAATTCCATCCACAAATAATAGATTCTTTATTAGCAATTAAAATATTTTTTGTATATTTAATTGAATCTAATGTTGGTTTTAGACCATTCAGCCCAGTTATAGAACTCATAATAAAGTCATTTTTATTTTTTAAAATTTTTTTAAGGTTATCAAAATTATTAAAAAAATTTATATTTGTCTTTTTGAATTTTAGTTTTGCTTTATTATATGCATTTGAGTCAGTTATTATAATATTTTTAACTTTAAACTCTTTTGCCTGTTTTATAACTTTATTAATATTTTTATTTGTAGAAAGTAATACAACATCAAAATTTCGTTTATTTTTTTTTATTATCTTGAGAGTATTATCTCCTATAGATCCTGTTGATCCAAGTATTGAAATTTTTTTTTTCATTTAAAAAATCTTTATTAAAATATAAGAAAATGGAACAGCAAAAATAATACCATCTACTCTATCAAGTATGCCACCATGACCTGGTAGTAATTCACCTGTATCTTTAATTTTAGTTTTTCTTTTAAGATATGAAACAAAAAGATCACCTAATTGACAAATTGCAGAAATCAACAAACTTAAAAGTATATTATTAAGATTAAAGTCAAATTGAAAACTATTCAATTTGCTAAATATAAATATTGGTAACAAACTGAAAATGAATGATCCAATTGAACCAGAGATTGTTTTATTTGGACTTATTTTAGTTAATTTTTTACCACCAATTATTTTACCAAAAACATATCCTCCAATGTCTGTCGAAAAACAAATAGAGATTATAAAAAGAAAAAATGTTGGTCCTTCTAATCTATATATCTCGTAGGAAAATAAACTAAATATAAAAAACATATATATAAATGGAATCCACATTAGAATAAAAAATTTCATATTTAGTTTTGTTAAAGATACATGTGAACTTCCTACTAATTTTTTCAGTATATTGTTAAATTCTATACAAACAAAAAAACTAAGTATTAATAATGAGAGCCCAAATAAAATTTTATTGATAAAAATAGATATAAACAAAATAACTAACAACAAGATAGATGTAATTAATCTTTTTTTAAAATTATGAGACATTAAATATTTCCAAAATTTCTTTTAATATTCTTAAATTTATTAATTATTTTATTATAATCTTTTTCATTAAATTCTGGCCATAGTTTCTTCTCAAAAAATATTTCAGCGTATGCCAATTGCCATAAGAGAAAATTGCTTAATCTTTTAGTATTTCCTGTTCTAATTAATAAATCTGGATCTGGTATATTTCTAGTTTGAAGGTATTTTTTCAAATTTTTTTCATTAATTTTTGACTTATTTTTATGAAGATTTTTAAAAGCATTTAAGAGTTCAGATTTAGAACCATAATTTAAAGCCAAATTAATCTGTAATTTAGTATTTTTAGAAGTTTTTTTTTCAGATAAATTTAGTAATTTATTTAATTTAGCTGAAAAACTTTTAACGCCGATAATTTTTAATTTGATATTTTGTTTATGAAGTTCATCAATTCTATTAATTAAAAAGTTTTCTAATAAATTAAATAAAAAATTGATTTCTTTTTTAGGTCTCCTCCAATTTTCAGTGGAAAATGCATATAAGGTAAGAAATTTTATTTTATGGTTAATTGTGGCCTTTATAATTTTTTCAACCGTTACTAATCCTGCTTTATGACCAGCGTTTCTTGATTTTTTATGTTTTAAACCCCACCTTCCATTACCGTCCATAATAATGGCCACATGTTTTAATGGGTTCATATTGTCATTATTTCTTTTTCTTTAGATGAAACTTTTTGATCAACTATTTCAATATGTTTATCAGTTATATTTTGTACATTTTTTTCAAATGATTTTTCCTCATCTTCTCCAATCTCTTTTGATTTCAATAATTTTTTTAACTCCTCATTTGCATCTCTTCGAATATTTCTAATTGTAATTTTACATTTTTCGCCCATAGATTTAATTAATTTTTTTAATTCAGTTCTTCTCTCTTCGTTTAATTCAGGAATTGGCAATCTTATTAATTGACCATCTATTTGCGGATTTAAACCTAATTCAGATTTTTGTATGGCGGCATCTATTAATCCCACATTATTTTGATCCCAAACTTGAATATTAATCATTCTTGGTTCGGGAGTTGTTATACTTCCTATTTGATTAATTGGCATTTTTTGACCATATACATCAACCTTAATTATATCGAGCATATTTGCATTAGCTCTACCAGTTCTAAGGGAAGAGAGTTCTTTTGAAAAAACTTCTATGGCTTTATCCATCTTGAGGCTATGAGATTTTTCATCAAACATTTATTCGCCAATTTTAATTCTACTAAATTCTTTAATTTTTAAGTCATTGATGGATAGCTCTTTTATTATATCTTGAACTTTTTTTTTTGGTTCCATCACCCAAGCTTGTGTCAAAAGAGAATTTTCTTCTTTAAATTTATTCATTTTACCTAAACTAATTTTTTTAGCAATATCATCAGATTTACCTGAATTTTTTAGTTCCTCAGTAACTAACTCTAGTTCTTTTTTAATGATTGATGCATCAATTAAGTTAGACTCTAAAGCTAAAGGATTTGAGGCTGCAATATGCATAGATAATTGCTTTCCAAAAGTTTTAACTATATCAGAATTATCTCTTGTTTCTAAAGAAACTACTACTGCTAATTTTGCCAAGTTATCTTGAACCACAGTGTGAAGATATTGAAAATTTTTAGATGAAGAATTCGAAATTGTTTTAGTTTTTCCTATTGTTATTTTTTCTCCAATCTTTGCAATTAAGGCTACTAAATTATCCTCTACAGTAATTCCATTTTTCATTTTAGTTTTTTTTAATTCATCAGTATTTGAATTTTTTTCATTATTTAATTCACTTAATTCTTTAACAAAATTTACAAAAGATTCATTTTTTGCTACAAAATCAGTTTCGCAATTTACTTCAATGATTGAAGTTTTTTTTTCATTTCCACTAACTGCTACAACACCTTCTTTTGCATCTCTAGACATTTTCTTCGATGCTTTCGAAATTCCTTTTACTCTTAAAATTTCAACCGCTTTATCAAGATCTCCTCCAGACTCCTTAATGGCTAAATTACAATCTTTAAAACCTGCGCCCGTTGCTTCTCTTAGCTTTTTAACTTTTTCAATATCACTCATCTTAACTAAGTTTCACCTCTTTTTTTTTAGAAAATTTTTTTTCTAACTTTTCTTTATCAATTTCTTGAAGCGTTTTATTCTTTTTTTTTTGACTTTCTTCTTTATCTAAATTTTTTTTTGTATCAATAACTGGTGCATCTTTTTTTGCTGCTACTATTGTCTCTTTAATTAAATTACAATATAGATCAATAGATCTTCTAGCATCATCATTACCAGGAATTGGAAAATCAATTCCATCAGGATTTGAATTGCTGTCTAAAATAGCGATTATAGGTATACCAAGCTTTGCTGACTCCTGAATAGCTAGAGATTCATAATTTGTATCTATGATAAAAACTAAATCAGGAATTTTTTTCATTTCTGAAATTCCACCTAATGATCTTTGAAGTTTATCTTTTTTTACACTCATTTTTAAAAGTTCTTTTTTTGTGAAACCTCTATTTTCGGCTGTTAAATCTACCTCTAACTTTTTTAATTTTTTTATAGAATTAGAAATTGTACCCCAATTGGTTAACATTCCACCAAGCCATCTATAATTTACAAAATATTGGTTTGTTTCTTTTGCAACTTCTGCAATAGCTTCTGAGGCTTGTTTTTTGGTAGATACAAACAAAATTTTTCCATTATTTGAAATAACTTCATAAACTTTTTCTAGTGCTATTTTTGTTAATTCTAGTGTTTGTGTTAAATCAATTATATGTATTGAGTCTCTTTTTCCAAAGATATACTTTTTCATTTTTGGGTTCCATCTTAAGGTTTTATGACCAAGATGTACTCCAGCTTCTAATAATTGTTGTATTGTTACGTTAGGTATCTTCATATTTATTCCCGGTTATGCCACCACAGTAATTTCCATTTAAGGACCGGAGGTATAAAACCACTAACTGTGTGCGTATTAATTTAAATTTGAACTTATTTACTAAGATTTAGATCAATAAACAAGTATAATTTAATTAATTATTGCTGATATTTCCTTGTTTCTTATAAGATTCAAAGTTTTTCTATCTAAATTCCTTCTGTTTTGAAGTTGAAAACTTAAGTCATTATCATTGTCGCGAAATCTAATGTTAATTAAAGTATCACCATTTTTATTTAAAATTTTTGAAATTTCATCTAATTGATCAAATGATCTGACATCAAAAGTAACTTCTTCAATAGGTTTATTTGTTATGTCCGTAAGAGAAGCTATTTTTTTAACATTTATTCTTTTGAATCTATTTTGGTCATCACCTTCTGATTTTAAAAGTGTTAGTATTAACGATTTACCTTCTTTTAATATTTCTCTATTTGACTCCAATTGGTCTGAAAAAATGAATAATTCAAATACACTAGATAAGTCAGTCAATTTTAAAACAGCGTATGAATTTCCTTTTGCCGTTTTTCTTTCTTGAATCTTTAAAAGTGTTGCGGCTATATTTCCTTCATGAAAATTCTTATTATTGAAATCTTGATAATCAATAATTTTATAGTCTTTAAAAAATTCTTTAAATTGATTTAGAGGATGATCCGAAATAAAAAAACCAACTGACTCAAATTCTTTTGATAATCGTTCTTCAAATTTCCAATCCTCAATCGATAAAATCAGATTTTCATGTTCTATTATATCACCAAAAAGATCAATTTGATTTGCTGCTTTGTTTTCAAATAGATTTTTTGATTTTGTTATTAAATTAGGTATTGATAAAAATATAGATTTTCTATTTTTATTCAGGGAGTCAAAAGCTCCAGCTTTTACTAAACCTTCAAGCTGTAATTTATTTATATCTTTAGGATTTACTCTTTCAACAAAATTATTTATTGATTTAAATTTACCATTATCAAGTCTTTCTTTAACGATATTTGAAATGGCCTCATAACCTACTGCTTTAATACCTCCTAATGCATAATAAAATTTTTTATCATCAGTTCTAAAATCCGCAAAGCATTCATTAATATCTGGTCTAATGACATTAATTTCAAGTCTTTTTAATTCCTCATAAAATTCACTTAGTTTATTTTGATTTGAAATATCCATTGACATTGATGCAGCAATAAATTCTTTTGGAAAATAAGTTTTTAAATATGCAGTTTGATATGATATTATAGCATAAGCAGCAGCATGACTTTTATTAAATCCATATTCTGCAAAAGGCTCGATCTTTAAGAATATACTGGCAGCTACTTCTTTGTTGATGCCTTTATTAACTGCTCCAGCAATAAAGTTTAGTTTTTGTTTTTCTAATTCAGCCCTTTTCTTTTTCCCCATAGCACGTCTTAAGATATCAGCTTGGCCAGCTGTAAAACCAGATAACTTTTGAGCTATTTGCATTACTTGTTCTTGATAAATGATGACACCATATGTTGGTTTCAAAATATCTTCTAATAATGGATGAAGATAGTCTGGTTTTTGTCTACCATGCTTACAATCATTATAAGTTGATATATTACTCATTGGGCCAGGACGGTATAGTGCTACTAATGCTATAATATCTTCAATATGATTAGGTTTCATTTGAATAAGAGCCTCTCTCATTCCTGCACTTTCAATTTGGAATAAGCCAACAGTTTTTCCTGAAGACAACAGGTCAAAAACTTTTTGATCTTCAAAATTTATGTCTTCAATATTAAAATTTTTATTTTTTTTTCTGACTAATTTCTGTGTATTGTTAATTACTGTTAAGGTTTTTAAGCCTAAAAAATCAAATTTTATTAGTCCCGCATTTTCTGCTGAATACATGTCAAATTGAGTTGAAGGTAGTAAAAGATTAGCATTTGGATCTTTATATAAAGGCACAACTTCAGTTAATTTTTTATCTGCAATAACCACTCCTGCTGCATGAGTGGCAACATTTCTATTTAAACCCTCTAACTTTAAAGAAAGGTCTGTGAGTTTTTTTACTCTTGGATCGTCATTAATTAATTTTTGAAGCCTGGGTTCTCCTAAAATACATTCAGTTAAGTTTTGGGGTCGTGATGGATCAAATGGTATCATTTTAGATATCATATCCACAAAGCCATAAGATAAGCCCAAAACTCTTCCTACATCCCTTATAACCATTCTGGCTTTTAATTTCCCAAAAGTGATTATGTGTGCGACGCTATTTTGATATTTTTGAGTTAAATACTCAAAGACTAAATCTCTTTTTTCTTCACAGAAGTCTATATCAAAATCTGGCATTGAAATACGGTCAGGATTCAAAAATCTTTCAAAAATCAAATTAAATTTTATTGGATCAACGTCAGTAATTGATAAACACCATGCTACTAAAGATCCTGCACCAGATCCTCTTCCAGGACCAACTGGTATATCATTTTTTTTTGCCCATTTGATATAGTCAGCAACTATTAAAAAATAACTAGAGTAATTCATTTCGATGATAATCTCTAATTCATGATCTAATCTATCTTTGTATTTTAGATATAATTTATTTGAAGAAATTTTTTCATCTTTTATTCTAAAAATATTTTCGAATTTATTTTTTAAACCCTCTAATGAATCATTTGTTAAAATTTGATCAGCATTATTTTTTTCAGAACTAATATTTGGTAATATTGGTTTTGAAGAAGAAGGTTTAAAATTACAACGGAACGGAAAATTAAAATTATTTTCTAAAGCCTCAGGAATATCTGAAAATAATTCAAACATCTCGTTATCACTTTTCAAATAATGCTGATCACTAAGTCTTAATCTTTTTTTTTCATTTAAATATGTCTTATTTTTAATACATATTAAAGCATCATGTGCATCATACATATTCTTTTCTAGATAAAAAACCTCATTAGTAGCTATTAAAGGTATCTCTAATTTAATTGATTGATTTAAGTTAAATTTTTCAAAATCAATTTCATTCAAATCACCGTGTCTTTGGATTTCTAAGTAAAATCTATCCTGAAATTTAGATTTTAATCTTGAGTATAACTTACTTATTTCAGATAATTTTCCGCTATCAAATAATTTTCCAAATAAACCAAATACTGTTCCACTGAAAATTGCCACACCCTCATTTTTAATTAATAACTCATCAAAATCTAAATGGGGATCTGTTGAACCATCATTTTTTAAAAATGACTCAGAAGATAGTTCAATTATTCTTTTATATCCTTTTTCATTTAATGCAAATAAAGGTAATAAACCAACACTACCTTCAAAATTGAAATTAATAAGTGTACCAATAATTGGCTGTGTGCCTACTTTAGATATTTTTTCTGAAAATTCTAATGCGCCACATAAATTTGAGGTATCACAAATTCCTAATGATCTTAATTTATGGTTTTTGGAAAATTCTTTTAAATCATCTATTTTAAGAGCACCTTCGCAAATTGAATATTGTGTGTGTATTTTTAAATGGTTATAATTTTGAATTTTAGACTCAGGCATTAATTATTTATATTACCATTAACCATTTCTAATAGGCAATCTGCCTTATTAGCAAAAAATCTATTATGAGTTGCAAAAATTATTAATCGTTCTGAATTTATTTGATTTTTTAAGAGTTTAAAAACTTCTTTAGCTGTTTCTAAATCTAAACTTCCTGTAGGTTCATCTGCTAAAATAATCTGTGGATCATTAATTACAGCTCTTGCAATAGATATTCTTTGTTTTTCACCTCCTGACATTTGATAAGGATAATGATTAGATCTATTAGTTAATCCAACTTTTTTTAATAAATTTTTTGCTTTATCTTTAGACACTTCTTTATTGTTTCCTACAGCTAAACAAGCAAGAAAGATATTTTCTAGAGCTGTAAAATCAGGTAATAAATTATCTTGTTGATAAATTATCCCAATTTTATTTGCTCTTAAAATATCATTCTTATGTGAATCATCAAAATTTATTTGTTTGTTATCAAATGATATTGATCCTGATGTTGGTTTATCTATTAAAGAAATCAAATTTAATAGAGTAGATTTTCCAGATCCTGATGGACCCATTAATGAATAAATTTTTCCTTTTCTAAAATTATATGAAATTTTTTTAAGAACTTTGATTTTTTTTAAAGTATCAAATGATTTATTTAAATTAGTAAGTTTAATAAGACTATTCATATTTTAAAGCTTTAATGGGATCTAATTTAGCTGCTTTTAAAGCAGGAAATATTGAAACAATAATTGTTATCATTATCGAGCATAAAGAAATAATAAATATAGAATATGGATTAATTTCTGATGGCATTGTACTCAAAAAATATATTTCTTCTGGAAATAAACTAATGTTAAACATAGAACTTAAAAATTGACGTAAATTTTCCACGTAAATTGAAA
>MDTD01149240.1_pt1 | contig 14235 bp, 16 predicted proteins | sample 811221 | NCBI WGS metagenome assembly MDTD01 (sample SAMN05326646, study PRJNA326480) | marine metagenome | isolation source: seawater | place: Pacific Ocean: South West | collected 2011
CAGGGAATTTGCAACAATCTACACATCAATACAAAAGCCCTCAGTTACAGGCTAATCCCCATATGTCTTGGAAAAAGTTAGCTAATGGTGAATATGTTTACATAGAAAATAATAATGTGGCTTCTTACGCGGGTAACCACGCTGTTGTTATTGTTGGATATAATGTAAGTACCTTGAATGGAGTTAAAATTCCTTATTGGATTGTTAGAAATTCATGGAGTGAACGATGGAACGATGATGGATATTTTAATATCGCGATGTTTCCTGTCAATGTTTTCTCACAGTTTTCATATGAATGGCAAAATTATGATCAAAGTTTACTTCCAAATGGGGCGTTAGAAACACCACCTGGCGCGGGTACAAGTGGAATTTATGTCACTTTTGAACTGAAAGATGTAGAATCTAAAACAGATTTACCTGTTTTACCCGGCTGGGGTAATAGCAAAAAGGGTAAAAATCCGCCATTGAAAAATTGTCCCAATGACAATTCTTTGATAGGTAATAAATCACAATGGATTGCTTATCATCAAAGTGACAATGTTAAAAGTTTTGAAAATCCAAATTCCGGACCTGATAAGCCCGCTGGTGGTAGTTCCTCTAATGGACAAATACAGGAATTTTTGTCTAAAAATTGGATGTATTTCTTGGCTGGTTTTGCTATTTTCATTGTTGCAATAATTTTGTTTACCAGATAAAAAAGAACTGATATTAAATTAACAATTTAATATAATAAATGTCAATCAAAGTTTGTTTAGATAACTTAAGCGAAGAGCTTAAAACGAATATAGCAAGAAATTTACAGTTTACACCAAAAGAAACAAAATATGGACCCTCAGACAAAGTAGTTTGCGCATTTGATATAGAAGATAATGATGTATATTTACCATTATATTTCGCACAAAAAACTCTTAAACTTGAACGCAGAAGTAGAAAAGATTTTCCTCAGTTAAAACTTAAATTTTCTGGAAAGTTGCGACCTTTGCAACAAGAAGTTAAAAAAGAGGCTTTGCGAAAACTAAATAAAAAAGGTACTACTATAATTTCCCTTTTTACAGGGGGTGGAAAAACTATAACCGCGATTAATATAACATTGACAATTAAAATGCCAGTGTTAATTATCGTAAGTAGAGTCATATTAATAAATCAATGGGAGGAATCTATTAAAAAATTTTGTGATGACGCAATTGTCCAAAAAGTCAAACCTAAAACCAAGGTAGATAAAAAGGCTCATTTCTACATTATCAACGCAATTAACGTTCCAAAATTACCGAGAGATACTTTTAATCACGTAGGTACACTAGTTGTTGATGAGTTGCACTTGATAGGCACCGAAAAACTTTCTAATTCTTTGCATTATGTTTCTCCAAGATACGCAATTGGACTTAGTGCTACTCCGAGTAGACCAGATGGGATGGACAATTTATTATTTGCATATTTTGGTTCGGACATTATATTTAGAAAATTGCATAGAAAACATTTAGTATATCGCGTAAAAACTAATTTCGTTCCAACAGTGGAGCAAACAAGAATGGGAAAACTAGATTGGAATAGTGTGTTGAATTCTCAAGCAGAATCAGATGAAAGAAATGACAAAATTGTTAAAATAATAGAGCATTTTTCTGACAGATGTTTTTTAGTTTTATGCAAAAGAGTGTCGCATGTACAAACAATTGTTGAAAAATTGAAAGCTAAAAATATTGATGTTACTTCGCTGGTGGGAATGAAAAAAGAATTTGATACTACCTCTAGAGTGTTAATCGCGACAGTTCAGAAGGCGGGTGTTGGGTTTAACCATCCAAAACTGGATGCTTTAATTGTGGCAGCTGATTTACAAGAATATTTTATTCAATATTTAGGTAGGGTATTTAGAACAGAAGAAGGTGTACCTGTAATTTTTGATTTAGTGGACAAATTTCCGGTTTTAGAAAGACACTATAGGCAAAGAAGATTGGTTTATCTAGAGCATGGCGGTACTATTAAAAATTTTCAAACAACTTTTCCTAATTTTTTTGTAAATTGAATTTAAAGCGAATTTAAGAAAAGTTAAAGATGTCTAAAAATAAACAAAAATTAGTTACACCAGAGTTTGATAGAATTCCGGTGTCTACCAAGACAGTCATCGGCCTGTCAAATGCTGTATATGACATATCTAGACTTTTCAATATGTTGCCTGTGGCTCCTTACACAGTAATACCCAAAAAAAGAGGTCGACGAAGTCATAAGAATATTGAAGATCCAAATAAAGATTTACCCTCTGGATCTATAATTACCCTTAAATTTTTTGAAAAAGTCAAAGGAGTTGATCTTAAAAAACCCAAAAAGAAAGGTAGTAACCGATATTTCAGAAATGCTTTATCTGTTGTTATCAAAGTTGACGATAAACTTGTTAATTTTAAACTTTCTGCTAATGGAAAGTTTCAAATGACAGGCATCAAAAAGCATGAACACGCTGTTAAATGCATAAAACATCTATGGGATCATATTTTGAATCTTGATGATCATACTTTGTACACTTTAAAAGAAAAAGAGCATGTCAGAGTGATAATTAAAACTGTTATGACTAACATAGATTTTTCTCTTGGTTTCGAAGTCAACAGGGAGAATCTAGATTGTTATTTTAATGAAAGCACAAATTATGGAAGTTTGCTTGAAACAAGTTTTGGTTACACCGGCTGTAACATTAAAATGCCAATTGAAGGAGGTGGATCTTCAATATACGAATCATTGGAAACTATCGTTCTTGATATTTCAAAAACTGAGTGGTCGACCGAAACGACCACATATGAAGAGTATTTGGATATACTATCCCCGAGTGATAAAACAAAGGAATTAAATAAAGTAAAACACAATACTTTTTTGGTTTTTCACTCGGGTAATGTAATTTTATCGGGAGCTACTAGAAAATCCATGGAACCGGCTTATAACGAGTTTTTAAAAATCATAAAGGATATTAAACCAGAGATAGAAGAAAGACTTATTCAAGTAGGTCAATAATTTTAACATTAATGGATGTTAAAATTTAAGCTGTTCTCCATTTTTCTTTATTTGGCTTGTAAAGACAGAAAAAAGCCACGGCAACTAATATAGCACATCCAAACAAGGCCGCTATACCGACTCCACTGTGTATATCACAATCAAAGATAAATTGCAGCAATAGAAAAGAACCTATTCCAAAAGCTACAATTCTTAATATTAAATTCACAATCGTATTCATTTAATTACTAGGGCGAATATTATTTTCGGCTCCACGTGGCATAGCTGCTTGCTGTGACTCTCGTTCTTTTGCCATTTGAGCCGCCAATGCGCTAACCCCAGAAGATTGTTTAATAGGTAAATTTTCCCCCTGACCTCTATCACTGTTTTCATCAGAAGACTCGGGACTATTACTAGCAGGGGGTGGTAAGGTAACTGGCGGGCTTTCAGTATTATTTGTCTCGGCATCCAAATCTAAAATATTTGTGTGTTTTTCCGAAGCTTCAGGTGGTTTACGAACGGCGGGTGGTTCTTGTTTAGCTACTTTGGTGGTCATTCTTTCTGCCCAATTAGTATCACCAGGACTTTCCTCTATTATTGTTTTTTGTTCCGCGGGTGCTTGCGGTGGTTCAGGTATAGTGACTTGTTTTTGTTGATTGATTTTCTCGAATGAACTTAACAATAATTCCATTACTTTTGATCCTTCGTATTTTTCAACAACTCCAGTATCATACAGGGACAAAAGTGTGGGAACTACTGTTATATTTAGTCTTTTGTCGTTCATTACTCTCTGTCGAACTTCTTTATTATCAAGACAAACCATGGCTATATTTGCTCCAAATCTTTGCATTGTTTGAAGAAGTTGTCGGCAACTTTCTGAATATTTACTGTATAGCAACACTTGTTTCATTTATTTGAATCTCAATTGAGTTTTAAGTTAGTTATCTACATAGATTAATTTTGTGATTTGTATCAAATTTGACATAAATCATCTATAAAAACTGTTTCTTAGAGATCTAACCCAATTATTATGCGCATTGTTTGTTACTGAGTTTTTTACACCCGCCGGATTTTTCGTTTTTGTTTTAGGGGGATCTTGAGCATTTTTAATACGCATTTGATGCAATAAAAAAGTAGCTTCTGCCAATTTTTTGCTTAATTTTTCATAATTCTCTGTCTCTGACATCTTTTATGAAAAATAAGGTTACAATTTTTTATCTCATAATAAAGAAAATGTCGAATTCTCATAATGATAACCGCGGAACTTTAGGACATCCATGCAGACCTAGTGGAGGTGATATGGGTGGTGTCCCATGTGATTACCCGCTTGTCTGTCGCGCTTCCGGTGGTGATACGGGGGGTGTGAAAATGTGCGTTAACCCCTCAACGCCTATGCATTTAATTCCATGCAGTGGATCTACTGGACAGAACTGTCCAGATGGTTACAAATGCATGTCAGGTGGCAAAATCGGCGCCCCCGGACATTGCGTCCCCGAGTTGATCCCGGCGCATCACAACAAACATGTTAGTTTGATGACATGTGGCCCCACAGGTCAGAAATGTCCCCCTAATTTTAAATGCGTGGAGTCTAGCCAGCATAACCAAAAAATTGGCGCCCCCGGACATTGTGTTCCACTTAAGTTGGGACCTGGTGGGCAACATCAACCCCATTTGGGCGGTTTTAGTTATCAGTGTGTGGATGGTATTGGATGTCATTTAGTCCAAGAACCCGCCTCCGCTCATGCTGGTAGATTCTCAAACTATGAACAATGCGAGAGAAGTTGCCCCGTACCAACACATCTCCAAACTTATTACAGATGTGATGGAAAACAAGGAGTTGCTTGCACTGGTCCGTATCCTGGATTTCCAGATCCCAAAAGAGGCTTGTTTGCCAGCAAAGCGGAATGCCAGGAAGGAACAATTTGCGGCAAACCTGTTGTTGTGAAGCCAATGTGGCCGGAATGGGATGCTGGGGTTGGTGGTAGTAATCCATTTGTTAAGATTATGTCCAAAACTTATAATATCCATGATCCTATCCAAAATTACATGGGAGAGCCGGCCCCTGGACCTCAGCGTACACATATGTGGCGTCCCGGGCGCAATCAACTACACTAAGTCTTAAATTATTGTTTTAATTGAAAATTAATTAAAACAGCAACTTATACATTTAATTCTTCTTGAAAAAATGCTACCTGTTTATTGGATTAATAAAAAAGAGTCTGTTGAAAAACGTCAGACGATGTTTAAAGATTGCTTTAAACAAAAAATATTAAATCACCGCGTTGAAGCAACGCAGCATAACATACCAATCGTTGATCGCATCTCTTCTCATATAAAAGCAATACACCAAGCTTATTTCGATGGTAATGAAATAGCTTTAATATGTGAAGACAATGTTGATTTAACGAATTTCAAAAGAATTTTTGAGAAAATTAACGAAATAATATTAAGTATACCAGAACCCTTTCAAGAACATTGGGAAGTTATACAGCTTAGATATACAAATACAGAGTTGTTGGAGGATTTAAATTCAAAAATAGATAAAGTTCCCAACACTTTAGTTAAGGGTTATTTCAATGGTTGTAGTGCATATTTAATAAACCGAAAGGGAATGAACAATTTGATGAGAGTTATGATTAAACCTGTTGAAGGGGATAGTTATAACTATACTCCTAATTTTGTGATAAACAAACATGATGCAACTGTTGATGAAATGGTTTACAAATTTTTACACAGTTACATTAGTCTTTATCCAGTTGTAAATACTCGAAATCATGAGATTTCGGGTACAAAAGACGAAAGCACTAGTACTATATCCGAAATTTTAGCCAAGTTAGACGAAAGTAAAGACCCCAAAAGTTATGCTTTCAAAGAATACAAAGAATTGCCATCTTCCTCTTGAGGATTACTTCTGTTGTAATGAATTTGTATAACTTTTTCGCAGTTTTGACTGGTCCAGCCATTCAAAAAAACTAAACTTCCATATCCAGACAACCAAAGAGTTTCCCCCGAACTATTTTTTTCGATTTGGATAGCCCCAATTGACTCTTTAGTACCATTAGGTCTTAAACTATATCCAGTTGTTGTCCCTAATAAAACGTTATTATGTAGAAACACTTTTATACCTTGTGTATTTGATAAATAATATAGAGACTTCATGTTTATACTGATTAAAAACTTCTAAAATAATTCAATTTATATTGATACATATGTATCAATATACTAAATATTCCGGACATTACTACTCATTCGAGCTGTTTTTTCATATCTTTGATAAATGCCTTGAAGTCTTTACTATTAACTATTATTTCACCACCGTAGCCCCTCTCGTCATCGATAAATTTAACGGTGAGCTTATACTTGCCCAAAAATTTAAGACCACTTTTCGCAACGTTTTCTGAAACAAAAAAAGTTTCCCCACAGAATGCAAAAGACATCTTATTCGTCTTTTTACTATCCTTAGCAAAATCCTGTGCGATGATAGGTTTAGTTTCCGACATTAAGGAAGCTATGCTACATAATCGACCAAACCAGTCTTCTGTTATATATCCGCTATTGAATTTTGTAGAACCAATACTAAAAGTTTGGAAATTTCCATTGTTTAATGACTCTGGGGGATCGGAATATGAAACAGCCAACGACTTCCAAGTAAAACCTGATTTAGCTCCTACTGCCATATCCATTAATTCAAGTAAGCTCTTTTCTTTTTGTGATAGTTTGTACATATTATAACTTATTCAAGTTACAATGATATTAATCATTTTTACTTTTAGTTCTCTAATCGTAGACTGGACTATAAGCTCTAAATCTTGGATCAGTGGCATATATTCTATCGTCGTTACTTGTTGTATCATTTTCTTTTTTGCGCTTTTTGGTTACAGGCATTAATAATAATCGATTATTATGATCTTCATTTAATTTATCTATCCTGGCTCTTTCCAATCTCCATTTTTCTTCATCCTTTTTAGCTTTTAGTTTTTTTCTTTTATTCAAGCATTTTGCACATAATATTTTGAATTCTGGTCCAAATGAACAGGAACCTTCTACATCGCAACATTTTGTGCATATCCATACGCATCTAGTACGCATTTCATCATTCGTAATTTCTCCTAAATACAAAGGTTTTAAACTGTCGCAATTTAAACAAAACGCATGTCCAGCTTTACCTTCATCGGGTAAATGATATTTGCCGGGGTTTAAAGGCGGTTCGAGCGAAAATTTGCGCTTGTTTATATGCACACAACACGCATATTTTTTTACGTTCTCCCATAGTAGTTTATTTTCTTTTCGTAATTCGCGACATTTTTTGCGTTCATTCTTTAACTTTTGTTCTAGAGACTTTATTTTTTCTGAATCGGTCATCGTCATACAATAATAAAATTGAGAATAACAAAATCATTTTACACAGAGACTATGCCTATACCAGGTTTGCATTTACACCATTTGACTTTGTCGTAATCAGCCAAATAATAATTTTCTTTGCCAGCTAAAGCTGCTGGCGGTGGAAATAAAGCTTCCCATTTATAAATGTATGCAACGATCAATGCCAAACAAATTATTCCTAGAATCGCTAAAGCTATTGGATAGCGTTTATCCTTTGCTAATAATAAATTTACAGAGGGTATCGCAAACCAAATACCAATTAATGACAGGTAAGCAATTAATAATCCTAAATCTTCCGAAGTGTGTCGAGAAAAATACATTTATTAATAATAAAAAATGAGTTGGACAGAGTTCGCAATTTCTACATTTTTGATGATCGGCGTTTACGCGGCTTTCGTGGGAATTTTTTTCTTTACATACGGAAGTTATACTGAACGCAAAGTCATTGATAATCAAATGGATATTTTAGTTAAGGATTTTACCAGCGATTTTGTGTTTTTTGCAAATGAGATATCCCCGGAGTCTGTTAAAACATTACAAAATAATGTAAAAACCGCAAAACTTCCCGATTCGAGTGAAGCAGATAAAGAAGTAACTGAAAGTAATAATAAGTTATTTCATCAAGCAGTAAGTATGCTCACGGTTACCCTTTGTGTTGGAGTTATAACTAGCGTTTGTTGGTGGCTTTGTTTCGGAAAAAGCAAGGGAATTGAATATTCCGAAGTTGGTTTGAAAGTCGCCTTTTTACTTTTCTTAGTTATGGTAGTAGAATTTTTGTTTTTTACTTTAATATCTCAAAATTTTCGACCCGTTGACCCAAATAAGGTTAAAGGATATATGTTAAATAGCTTGGAAAAATACGCAGGGACTGCTTAGATTTAATTTTAAAGAATATCTTTAAAATTATCTTCTACACGTTGAACAAGGAATTTCATAGGGTTGCATTTCAGATACGTGATAATCATTTGTTCGGTATCTTGCCATTGATCTATCTCTAACAGCTCTTTGTCTAGAAGCCGAACGATAATGCTCGTGAATTTCAGAGTACCGAGGTTGCAAAATAAATTGATCAGATGGAAAGCTTTTTGCTCGATCAACGGAAAAACACCAAGGGGCATTTCCAATATAATGATCAAGTTGATTCATAGTACAATAGTTTACTTGATTCGACATTTTACTTAATACGTAAATAATTCAAAATTCTAAAAACAACTCAATCGTCAAACAAATCATCGTCCGATTCCGAAATTTGTTCTATCTCACTCTCTGATGAAAATTCAGGTTTTAAAGTCAACCCAATAGCGCGCGCCTTGGAAGCTGCCCATAGTGCTCGTCCCACCTTTTCAGCTGTCCAGTCTTCGCCTAATTCTGCTGCCTTCTCACGGAGCGCTTGTGCAAACTGTAGATATCTTGATAGTGTATATGGTTCTCTATACATACCTACGCTTTCCATGGCTTCGTCCGAATAAAAAGGACATGTTTCTGGGAATTGAGCCGCCAAAATGGCTGTAACCGTAGCTGGGCCTACTTGCGACAGTACTGTGGCTGCTTTTACTGCTGATTTAATGGTCTCATTTATAATTTTGTCATTATGAAGATCTTCACCGAGAGGAGCCGCAGCTTTTAAACAAGCTTTGGTAGCGTCTACGACTGACTTATCTGTATTATTTTTCTCAAATTTAGTACGTCCTGGCCGGAATTGACCACGACCCCATTTCCATGCCAACAAAGTCCGCATGTCGTTTTTGTTCATGTATCCGCGTTCTTTGAGGAGTTCAGGTAGCGTTTCGCGCCACCAAAGGTCATTCTCGACAAGGTTTTCCATGACTACTGGTTTTTCTCCCCAGCGCGTGTTAGCATCCCCGCTTTTTCTTTTCTTGGGTGGCTTATATTCAGAAGCCAAGCGAGAAATGACCGTATCGTACAGAAATAAGTTAATGGAAAAATCACTAGGTTCGGAGGAAGCAAAAAGAGCTTGTCCTGCTTCAACCCCGGGTCGCCATTTTTCTTTAGATGATTTTATAAAAAACATATAATGAACAGCTCCAATTATTTTTTGCTTTTGTTTTTCGAGATTTTTCTGCTCTTCCAGTAATTTACGATGTTTAACAACATCTTCGTAAATTTTTCCATTTTCATATTCAATATATTGTCGCAAACTATCATACCTGATACGGTTCAAATTTACTATGTTATGTTTGTCTTTTAAAAAATCTTTATACTCATTTATCCAAACACCATTTCTTTCATTTTCCCCTTTGATTGTTTCAACTAGTTTAAAATTGTTAGCAAGAGCAGCATTTTTATAACAAAAATATCCAGCTACAGGATTATTACTAGCAAGAACTAATTGTAGATATTTTATGTTTTTGTGCATTGCTATTATTTTAGATATTGCCTCTGTTAAAACTTTTGTGCATCTACCACCCTCCCCATAACGGTCTGCGTTATGTAATTCTAAAAAATTCCCTTTCACTTTGAAGACGAACTCATAATTTTCTTCCTTATCAACTGCCATAATATTTCCACTTTTTGTTAATTTAATTTTTACTTGCTCTTTCTTCTTTGTCTTCTTTATTTTTTTGGCCACGATTGGGTATCTTTCTTCTAAAATTGGGAAAATATTTTGGTGTCCATCAAATATCAGATCCTCAAGCGTTTCCCATGTATTTTCTTCGGAGGGATAATTTTTCCATTTGATACGCAAATAAAGTTTCTCGTCTTCAAATTTGGTGTCTACAATATCCTCTATTTCAAAATTTAAAGGGTACAATTGAGTTGGTTTGTATATAGACAATTCTTCTTCTGAATATTCAGGGTAAACCAACAAATTCATTGTTTTTAAAGATGGTAAAAAACGATAAACTAACGGAGATTTTCCGGCTTCTGCTCTTTTTGGATCCAAGCATTCAGGTACAAAAGTATCAACAGACCATTCTGATAAGTTTTTCTCAATCGGATCGCTTCCGTTTTTCCCGTATAATGGATTTTTAGACCCAAACAAGTAAAAAGCTTTGGTTTGGTAATAACTCAAATGACTTTTACTATACATCGGAGGTTCTTGTCCGCTACCAAGCGGCAAAATTGCTTGTTCTTTTAAACGTTTAGAAATATCCCAAACAGGTCTCGACAACACATCGATCGAATAGCCAATAAAAACTCTTTTAATCCAATGATCCACAGGATTAGCTACTATTTCATGTAAAATATACTGGGGAAAGCTAATAGCATGTCCAGGAGGTATTTCGAAAATTGTTTTGTTTTCTGAAAGTATTTTCCGCATCTGTTGTAATTGCGTTTTCAAGCTTTTAATTTCTTCGGTAAGTGTTGTATATTCTTCAGAATCTTTTTCAAGGCTTTTTCGAGATTTTTCGAGATTCTTGATTTTGGATTCAATAGAGTGCCCAGGTTCGGCAAATCCTCTTTCCAAATGTGAAAATCTAACTCCTAAATGGCTACCAGCTATAGTTGAAAACTTTTGAGTATGTTTAGAGGTGTTAACCCAACCACCTAGTATTACCCCATCGTCCGAAACATTAGCTCCTATATCAGCTACGTCTCTGTGCCATGCTTCTGGTGTAGGAGTCATATAAGGAGGTCTTCTCATCATTCTATCGGGCATTGTTGCAAGTTGTAAATTAAATTCTAACGTCCGACTCGAAAGATCATCTTTCATCGGTAGCAAAATTTTCTCTTTGATTGCTTTTGTTGATTTGATACGTAAATTTCTAACAAAAGGATTATGAAACGATCCAGGATTTCCAGCTGCTGCAAAGCCTCCAACAACATAACATATAGGTTTCCCATCGATTCCCAAAGATAAATTGTCTGAATTTCGACGATATTCTGGAAAAGATAAGTATGCTTCATCGAAATCTTTTTCCACATTCTCCAATTCTTTTTCTTCAAAGACATCATAAACGGCTACTCCTAACACTGGTAATTTTTTTGACTGTGTTAAATTTTGTCCATATGCTTTGCCTTTGTCTGTTAAACAAATTATGTCATTCTTAGCTCCCAAAGTTTCCTTATCTATTAAAATTTTAATCATATCTTCGTGTAGTAAAATTTCTCTAGCAAATTGTAAATCACCAGACCCTTGATACAGTATTTGAAAAGATTTTTCGATAAAAACATTTCTAACTTTGACAGCGAGCTTGTCATATATATTCATATCCTTAGTTTTGCAAAAATTCTTAATGGATAACATTTATTCTTAATCACAAATATCTAAAATTTCATTTTAATGTGACGATTAAAATGAATTACCTTTTAATGTAAGCTGCCATAAGCTTGGCAAGTTTTGGGATATCTTTCTTTTTGTATTTGGATAAAGCCATATCACCTAGAGCTGATTTTGGGATGGCAAATAAAGAGCAAATATCCTTTAATTTTTTAAGAGAAGTTAACTTAAATTCAGCTTCTAGACTTTTCTGTGAACTGCTAAGATAAGTTTGTTTTGGATCCACAACATTTATTTTCTTTGGTTTGACCTTTTTATGCTTAATCGAAGCTTCTTTAAGAATTTTGTCGATGATTTTCGTCATTTTTTCTTTTTGGTCAACATATGTATACAACATTTGATCACCTGTGCGTAGCATAGCCGACTCCGGAAATAATTCTGTTACATTTGGATATGTAAGAACGAGTTTGTAAGCCTTAACTTTACGTTGACTTTTTGGTAAATGATCATGTGATTTATACCTAACCGCCCTTCCTATTATTTGTTTAATTCCAGCATCGCTCCAAACTGGTTCCAATATAATTACGTTTCTCACTCCCTTCAAATCTAGTCCCTCTCCGCCAGCTTTTGTCATTATTAAAATAGGAAATTCCGAATTATTATATCTTTCCACTATTTTATCTTTTTCTGAGGAAGATAAACCTCCCTTGAATACTTCAAAATCTTTTCCTTTTTTGTATCCCGCTCTTCTAAGAACTTTTACCAATGTTTGAACTCCGTATTCTATCCAATTAGTGTAAATTATGGATTGTTGAAGTTTTCCTTTTTTAGTTATCAAAGTAAGAGCCCTGGAAAACTTCAAACTATAATAATACTCACTTCCAGCTTTGTTAACAGCTTTTCTGTAACCATGTAAAAAAGTACGAGGGTTTGTGAAAACATCAATACTATTTAAATTCTCAGCACCACTTCCTGTTAAAGCTGCGGTATACGCTGCTTCGAATTCTTCCCCCATTTCTACTAAATCATATTTTTCCTTCAAATCTGGAAAATGTTCATTTCCTCTACAAGAAGGAACGTAATCAACCCTTCCGTGTAAAAGATTTTTGAGATTTTCGATAGTTACACTACCGTTTACGGTTTCCTTGTCTAACGATTTAGATATCTTGTAAAGATCGAAACTGGAGGTTTTAGTTCCGGCTACAGTTCTACCGTATAATATGTTTATAGGAACTATCAAATCATGGGCGTTATTGACAAAAGGAGTAGCAGTCAATAATAATCTTTTACGTGCTTTGTAAGCACATTGCATAGCAGCTTTGGCTTTGTATCCTCCAGATCTGACATATCCTCCGCGTAAATTATGCGCCTCGTCTATTATTAACATCGCATCGGTGCAATCAAATGCTTCTCCTTTTTTTGATATGTTCAAGAATCGATCATAGGAAAAATAGTGATATTTATCCATATGTCTGGCATCACCAGGGGGTTGTACATTCTCTACCTCTTTTTCAAAATTACTTAACAAACTAGCAGGACCGATAAACACAACTTTTGAGTCAGGATATTTATCTAAATAACACTGAGAAGCGATAGCAGCTGTTAAAGTTTTCCCACAACCAGTACCGTGTACGATCATTATACCAGAGTATTCTTCTGAATCATTGTTGATATATTTTAAAACTCTTCTTTGTAAATCGTAAGGCTGTTTGGGACTTCTCTTGATACAGTCTGGAGTTGATTTGGCGGCAGATTTTTTCTTCTTCTTTTTCTTAACTTTTTTAGGGGGTCTGCAAGTATTTTGGTCGTCGCAAGTCCAACCATCATTACACCATTCTACACAATCATCATCTGTCTTGCATTCGTTGTCGCAAAATTCTGTTTTAATTTTTCGCCGTTTGGCTTTTGATTTTTTCTTTGGCGGCATTTATTTGATTAATTAAAACATTAATACAAATCTTAAAATGTATTGGTTACTTATTTCGCATGCCACGGCGATAATACCCACAGTCCTACTTTTTAGAAAATTTTGGCAGGATAGAAATTATCAAGCTTGTTTCACTGGATTGAACATATTCGCAACAGCGTCTTTTTCTATTTTATATCATTTGTATGATTACGACACTATTGAAAATAGTTTTGGTACTTATAATTTATGGTCTATCATGGATTGGTGGGCTTCTCCCTCCACTATTATTACCACAGTTTTGTATTCTGGTAAATGGAGAACAGAAATTTTTTACTCGATTAATTATTTATGTCAAGCTTGTTTTTTGATTTGCGTAATTTCAAAAACACAATTTTTAGATATAATTGTTGTTCTATCTAGCACAGCCCTGAGTTTATGCCGTTTTAAAATTTTATGGCAATACATCAAAAATTTCCCCAAAACTCTTTGGTTTGGTATACTATTTTTGATAAGTGCAATATTTTGCTATATTAAAGCTAGAGATAAAGATACTTACGAAACCTGGCATTCTTTATGGCATCTTTTTATTTTTTCATCAGCAACTGTTTTTTGCCAGCTAAGACATAACCTCGATAGACTTTTAATAGGGAGAGATGTGTCATATAATAGAGCTGCCGCTGATAGTATATAATTTTTTGGTTTCGACAACAAAATTGTCGAAACACGCTCGGAACAGGGATCGAACCTGTGACCTTTCGATTAACAGTCGAACGCTCTAACCAACTGA
>MDTD01021464.1_pt1 | contig 14234 bp, 12 predicted proteins | sample 811221 | NCBI WGS metagenome assembly MDTD01 (sample SAMN05326646, study PRJNA326480) | marine metagenome | isolation source: seawater | place: Pacific Ocean: South West | collected 2011
GCCGCGGGTGCCGAGGGTGTCGAGGGTGCAGCATGTGCCGAGACGGTGGGTTATATGGGGATGCCGTGGCAGGATAGTGATCTGGCGAAGTGGCTGGAAGCGGTAGGTTATATCCTGGCGGCAGCACCGGATGCGCAACTGGAGGAAGCGGCTGAGGTGGCGATCGAGGTCCTGATGCAGGCTCAAATGGCGGATGGTTATCTTAATTCGTATTTTACGGTGAAGGAGCCGGGGAAGCGGTGGACCAATCTGCGGGATCGGCATGAGCTTTACTGTGCGGGGCATCTGATTGAGGCGGCAGTGGCCTATTATGAAGGGACGGGTAAAGTGCAGATTCTGAAGGTGGCGCGCCGGCTGGCGGACCATATCTGCAGCCGGTTCGGAAAAGGTGCCGATCAGCAGCGGGGTTTTCCGGGGCATGAAGAGATTGAGCTGGCACTAGTGAAGCTGTACCGAGCGACGGGAGAGAAGCGGTATCTCGATCAGGCGCGGTATTTTGTGGATGAACGGGGCACGGCACCGGAGTTTTTTGCGGTTGAAGCGGAAAAGGATGGGCGATCGGCAACGGAGAAGTATGATCTGGCTTATTATCAGGCGCACCTGCCGGTGCGCGAGCAGCAGAGTGCCGAGGGGCATGCGGTGCGGGCGGTCTATCTGTATGCGGCGATGGCTGATCTGGCCAGGGAAACGGATGATGCAGCTCTGCATGGGGCCTGCCGCGCGCTGTGGCGCAACATGGTCAGCCGGCGGATGTCGATTCATGGGGGGATCGGGGTGTCGCGCTTCGGGGAGCGCTTTACGTTTGATTATGACCTGCCGAATGAGGAGGTTTATGCCGAGACCTGTGCGGCAATCGGGCTTGTGTTCTTTGCGCAGCGCATGCTGGCTCTGGAGCCACGGGGTGAGTATGGCGATGTGATGGAGCGGGCGCTTTATAACGGGGTGATCAGCGGGGTTTCGCTTGATGGGACGCGCTTTTTCTACAGCAATTATCTGGCAAGCAAACCAGGGGCGCATGGGTTTAACAATCTGAACAAGCCAGAGCGGGTGGGATGGTTTGGCTGTGCCTGCTGTCCGCCGAATCTGGCGCGGTTGACGGCATCGCTGGGGAGCTATGCTTATGGAGTGAGTGCGGAAACGCTGTATGTGCACCTTTATGCGAATAGCCAGATTGAGACGGAGCTTGGCAATCAGGCGGTGACTTTCAGGCAACGGACGGATTATCCGTGGGAAGGCCGGATCGAGGGTGAAGTGTCGATGGAATCGTCTGCAGTCTTTACGGTGGCATTGCGGTTGCCGGGTTGGTGTCGGAGTGCGGTGCTGACAGTGAATGATGAACAAGTGGCAATCGGCGATATTCTGGATGAGGGGTATGTTTATGTGAAGCGGGAATGGCAATCAGGGGATCGGATAGGCTTGAGGCTGGAGATGCCGGTGGAGCGGGTGCATGCCAACCCTCAGGTGCGGCAGACTTGCGGGAGAACGGCTTTGATGCGGGGTCCGTTGCTGTATTGCCTGGAAGCGTGCGACAATGGGGCTGATCTGAATGCGTTGTCGTTGCCGGCGGATGCAGGGCTTGGGGCAGAGTGGCGGGCTGATCTGCTGGGCGGAGTGATGGTGATTCGGGGTGAAGCGCAGCGGGATCAGTCCGAGGATTGGGGGGAAACGCTGTATCGGGCTGAAGGTTCCGGCACAGAGCGAGTGGCCATGACAGCGGTGCCGTATTACGCCTGGGCGAATCGAGGTAAAGGCGAGATGGTGGTGTGGGTACGGGAATGATTTTTGTCCACGGACAACACGTAAGTACACGGAAAGTATCTGGGGTGGACTCAGCACTGAGGCGCTTCGGTCAGTCAAGGACACATGACATCGACATTTTCGATGGCAATCCCGATACCGAAATATGAGAAACTACTGGCCCCAATGATGTGTATAGCAGGGATAAGCTTCCCTCCGAGGACACAGAGTTTTTTGGGGTACTCTGTGCTGAGTCCACGAGGCATGAGGAGAAAAAGCACAAGCATGGGCTACATGCGCAGAGTAACTACCAGAAGTCGAAAGATATGTAAATATTACAAATTATACCCCGAAGTTTTCATATATACTTGAAACTCAAATCAGAATGGCCATTATCTGAAGTGGAACTATTTACACTCCATACAGCCCATATATCAGGATAGCCCCAAGAATGAAAGGGTTTCTTAGCTGGTCAGGAGTCACAAGTCAGTGTCTGTATGACAGAGGGAAGCCAATCTCGGAAAACAAGCGCTCTTTTAACTTGAAAACTTGTGTGATTGAACGTTTTCTGTTTGGTGTGTATGCGTTTTTTGTGCAGTGCTTGTTTGGGGGAGGGGGGTCTTTTGGGTGAATATGCGATTGGCATGGCCATTGCTTAGGCAATGTTAATGTCGTGCATCTGTTTTCTAAACCCCATAAGGATTCTCCCCCATGAAGCCTCTGTTTTCTCTCTGTCTGTGTGTTGTCGTCGCATTATCCATCGGTCATCTCCGTGGTGAAGATTCACCAACCGTTCCATTCTCTGTTTATCAGCATGAGCAGCTTGGCCTTTCTGTGATCAAGGCAGAACTGATGCTGCCTTTCGGAACCTGGGAATCGGCTGGCAATGATGATTTTCGGCAGGTCTATATTGAACCGTCAGAAAGTGCCTGGGAAGCATCCGAAAGCCGTGGGGAACGGTACAGCCAGGTGGTCAAAGAGGAGAAGAATCGCCAGGGGGGCAATCAGCTTTGGAGTATAAATTGGGCTGTCCGCAAGTATGCCGAGGCCCATGACTGGCTGGGGCCGGAGTCTATCTTGGTTTTATCGGAAAAGGATCAGGCGTTGTTTGACCAGGATGGGAAACGTTATGCCCTGCTTGCCAAGGTTAAAATCGCAGAAAAATTCGATCCTGCCCGTAAAGAGATTCTCGCAGCAGAACTGACACCGTATCTGGATGATGGCAAGCATTATGTCCTTTATGCCAATGGCCGGGTTGAGCGGGTAAATATTGATCAGGAGTGGCTTGTTGCTCATGCTTTAACTGTGGTACCTCGGACGAATAAAGAAGATAAGCCTGCCAGCATATCTGAACGGGTGAGTTTTGTGCTTTACGCACAGGTGCGTGGTGATATTCCTGCCTTGAGTGACTTGACCATAACTGCCCTGAGCGGAGACACCCATATAGTAAAACTCCGGCGTGCAGCCGAGCCGGGCACTGCCGATATTTTGAAGGAATGGGCAGATATTCGCTGCTGGATGATTGCCGAGTATGCCGATCCCCGGAATCCGATCATGCTGGATGTCTGGGCGTTTCTGCATCAGCAGGTTTATGGCGTTGATGGGAACGCTTTAAATGATTTTCGTCGGGCTGCCTGGGGACGTCGTGGTAATCTTCCCACGCCCATGGGCGTTTTCGGGGGACGTGCTGCTGTGCGTGAGACCTTGCAGATGCAGGCTATCGGTGGGCGACTGGTTTCGATGAAGTCCGATAAAGCGGACGAGTTGGTGCCGATTTCTTCCATTCCGGGAGTGGAAGTGCAGTCTCATGCGTATGCTGACATGCTTGCCGGTCAGGCAGGTGGTCGTCTGGCTGCTGCCGATCTGGTTCCTCATGACCGTCTGATGATTCATGCTGCCCGGCCCGCTGCTTTGCTGGGGATGTTGGATGGAGGTCATGATTTTGCCCACTATCTGGGCGTGATGGGAACGGGAAACAGCCTGGATTATGGCTTGAAGGCACGCTATTTCGAACGACTTGGCATGAATGAAGAATGTGTGCGGACCATGCTGAAATCCCCCTTTATTGAGGATGTGACCCTGATATTGCCGGACCTGTTTTTCATTGAGGGGAGTGACATTTCTGCGGTCCTGACCATCCAAAACCTACAGATGATCAAACCACTACTGGCCTTGATTGGTGCTCAGGGGCTGAATGAAGGGGTGATTCTGCCGTTGACAGCCGTTTCCGGTGAAAAATCATACTGGGCGATTCAGGGTAGCCACCTTTTCCTGAGCACCAATCGCGGAGAGTTGGTCAGATCGCTTGAGCTTGCAGATGCAGGTGGTGTTGGAAGTCTCGGGCAGAGTGCAGAATTCCGCTATATGCTTACCAAACTGGCACCCAGCCAGCAGACACAAGTATTTGCCTATCTGTCCGATCCGTTTATCCGGCAGTTGGTCAGCCCTGCCACCAAGATCAATCAACTGCGTCGTCTCCAGGCTAAAGCCACGCTGGAAGTGGCTGCTGCGGCGCAGTTGATGGCCAGAATGGACGGCCAATCGGTATCCACTTTGGCACAACTGCAAGACCTGGGTTATCTACCTGCAAGCCTGGATACCTCTGCCTTGTCCCTCACTGCGCAAGGGCAGCCATCCCATGCCATCTGGGGCACCATCCACCGGATGAAGACTTTGCTTGAGGTGCCGATAACCCAGGCCACCTCAAAAGAAGCCGAAGCCTATAAACGGTACATGGATAACTATTCCCGTTTCTGGCGACAGTTCTTTGATCCGATTGCCGTTCGTCTGGATGCGACTGGCGACAAAGAACATGAGCTTTCGATGTTTATTCTTCCGCTTATCGACAGCTCGATCTACAACGGCCTGAAAGGCTTCCTCATGCACCAGGACGGCAACACGGCTTTACAAGCACCGCGACTGCAGCCTGAACCGGTGCTGATGATGTCGGCTAATCTCGGGGAAGCCGCCTGGACGCAGCTTATTGGCAATCTCAAGTACTCGATCCGCAAGACGGGAATTGATCCGGCAGTTCTGGATGTGCTGGGACCAGGCCTGCATCTGGCAATTATGGATGCCGATCCCATCATCAGCCTCGGAAGCGGCGACGTTTTTGGTGCTTTTGGCGGGCAGTTCTTTGGTCGGCGGAGCGAGATGGTCATGATTCCGGTTGCGGCATCGTTTTTCACCCGGCCCTGTCAGATTGTCATCGAAGTGCAGGATGAGGATCTGGTTCGACAGGCTCTTCAGCAACTCTGCATGACCGCAGTGCCTGATGGTGATGTGCGGGTCAGTGCGGTCCGTATCGGTGACCGCGATACCTGGATGATCAATTTCCACCTTTTCGGCATGTTTTCCATCAGGCTGGGTGCAGAAGTGCGGGATGGTTATCTTGCCCTCAGCAATGTCCCCTGGTCGCAACTCAATTCCCTTACTGGTGAGGGGCGTGAATTGCTGGCCACGCTGGGCATTCGCATTTCACCTACAGTCGGCATAAAGCAACAGCCCGGCCTGCACGCTGCCGCCAGCGAAAAGCAACGGCATGCAGCTTATGCAGGTGCAGGATTACTGTATCCGTTTATGCTTGCTGGTACTGCCACTGCTGACGAAGCTGCACGGCTGCACCAGCAGCAATTCGGATTCCAACCCGTGCATCCTGCCGAAGGCAGATGGTTCTGGCTGGAAAATCAGATGCACAGCAGTCTCTATGGCACTCCTGCCGCACAACGCCAACCTGCATATGAGCAAGGTGATCGTGATTTTGGCGTTCTGCGCCAGATCGACGACATGACCATCAGCATGCAGTTCGAAGAAGGCGGCTTGCGCACCCGGTGCCGCTGGATCAGCCGCTGATATTCAGGAGATTTACCTTATGCGTACTGACAGGATATCACCATGGACTTACCTTTGGGCTGCCGTTTTCGGGGCGGTGCTGATCTGGTCCGGCATTGCCCCCAAAGAACGGCTTACCTGGTTTCTTGAGGTCCTCCCGGCGATCATCGGTGCCGTATTACTGTTTGTTACCTGGAAGCGTTTTCGGCTGACTCCACTGCTGTACGGCCTGATCCTCCTGCACTGCATCATCCTGATGGTAGGTGGCCATTATACCTATGAAGATGTGCCGCTTTTCGATAAAATTGCCCAATGGATGGGGCATTCCCGCAATAATTATGATAAAATTGGCCACTTTTTTCAGGGCTTTGTCCCGGCGCTGCTGGCCAGAGAGATCCTCATCCGCAAGCAGGTGGTAAATGGTCGGCATTGGCTCAAGGTCTTTGTCGTGTCTATCTGCCTGGCATTCAGCGCCTTCTACGAGTTGATCGAATGGTGGACCGCAGTCCTGCTGGGCGGAGATAAATCAGATGCCTTTCTGGGGACGCAAGGCTATGTTTGGGATACTCAGTCTGATATGGCTCTGGCCCTGATTGGGGCGATATCATGCCTGCTGTTATTGAGTCGCTATCATGATCGGCAGCTCAAAAACCTTCCTGGAAAAGGGATACAGCCTGACACCTCAATCATTTAAAGCTTGCTGACGGAGAGCTTCCGTAAACTTTTCAAGCTGTATTTTGTAGTGCTCCGTCATCCCATCACTTTCTTTATTCGCCTTATCCAAAGCTTCCCTGCCGAGTTCTGCGGCGCGTGCGAGATTGCCATTGCGGAAATGAGCTTCTGCCAGGGTATCCGTGATAAATGCTTCAGGGAGCTGGGCGTAGGCTTTTTCTGCCAGTGCCAGGCCTTTTTCCGGGTTCTGCAGATCAGGGGCTTTTGCTGTGCAGAGTAGCCAGGCATAGTTATTCATGTTTTGGGCATCCATTTGAAATCGCTCATGGATATAGCCGTAGGCAATGGCCTGATCGTTTTCTGCTTCAGCGCGAACCGCCGCCATAGCATAGGCTTCCCAGGCACCCGGATGGGCAGGATTGCTGAGGGCGACAAGTCTCGCGGCTTGCAGGTCCTCTGAGCCGGCTTCCAGCATCAGGTCCGAAAGGGTGTTTCCTGGTTCAGGCAGATACCGCTGGATGGCTGTGCCAATGGCTCTTCGCTGGGAAAATCCGACAGCGATCATCAGCAGCGACCAGAGCACCAATGCTACTTTGCCCCAGGGGGATTTCTTTTTGGGTTGTTGCGGTTCAGGCAGGGTGGTGTCTGGAAGGGTTGAGGAGGGCAGAAGCGGTTGAGCGGATGGAATATTATTGAAGGACAGGCTGCCAGGTGCTCCGAAAGTTCCTGCATGAGGATCGCTGTCTGAGGCGCTTTTCTCCTGGTTTGCATCACCACGCAGTGATTGTGCTGCTGTCTGCAGGACTTCACTGCTTTCTTCGCCCTGAGCGATCTGGGTTAACTGGCCGATGGATTGGCAGAGCTGGTCCATCAATGCCTGGGTCGCAGAGTAGTCAGGTAGATATTTGGAGTAGCGTGCCTGCTGATAAAGGGCGATATAGGCTTCGAGTTGCTCAGCTGGCAGCAACCGATGTTTACTCAACTCGCGGCAATATTCTTCCAGGCTTTTTCCCGCGGGGCGTTTGAGCCCGATTGCGCTGAGCGCAACCAGCGGACGATTCAACTGGGCGATGATATCATCTGCTGAAGAAGATGCCGGTTTGGTTCCTTCCGATCCTTTCCCTGCTTCTGGTTGGCTGACAGAATCGGTAGTCGGATTGTCTGGTACCTGGCTGCCAGAACCATTGACTTCCCGATCATTGGCTTCCTGATCATCCGGTGGTTTAGGTGCATCTGTCATGATTTCGCCCGAAACCTGGAGTTAGAAAAGGCTTGATGCAGACGGCAGTGAATCTTCGCCACCTGCAGCGTGAAGAGGGGTCGCCCGTCCATAAAGGGTGTCTACCATATACAGGGACTGCCGGCCCTGAACCCGTCGGGAACAGACTACATGACGGCCATCCGGCAGCCAGCTTGGGGCTTCCCAGTCACCCGGTGCTTCGGTAAGGATTTTCGGGGTATTGTTTTTCTCCGTCATATCAAGCAGGGCCAGGACGTAACGACCGTTGACCCGCATGGTGAAGACCAGCTTATTGGAAATTCCTGACCAGTCCGGGGAGACAGCTTCGGCACTGGAACTGAGCAATCTTTTGGGGCGACCACCAGACGAAGGAATCAGATAGAGCGTTGGTCGGATACTGTGGGCATCAGAAACATAGCACAGGGTCTGATCGTCAGGTGACCAGACGGGAGAGGCCTCTACTCCGTCGGTATGGGTAATACGATTCATAGCTCCGTCACTCAGGCGCATGATATATAGCTCCATGTTGTCGGAGTTACTGTGGGTCAGAGCGACGTATTTCCCGCTGTTGGAGACGGCTGCAGCCGAATTCAGGCCACCTTTGCGGGTCACCAGACGATGCTTGCGATTCCTGAGGTCAATCTGAACAATAGCAGTCGATGATTGGCCATACTGGGTATAAAGCAGATACTGGTTGTTCGGGCTCCAGGCGGGTTCGACGGAATAGGTCTGATTATTGGTGACACGATAGGCATGGGTCCCGTCGAAATCCGACATCCAGATTTCTTTGGTATTGCCCTGGCGCTTGGTAAAAGCCAGCATCGACGAACAGATCCCGGGGGCCTGAAAGATCTTCTCGATCACCTGGTCAACCGCCCGGTGTACCATCCAGCGCTGATCCTTCCCGGATGAATGGCGCACGGTAAACTGGACAACAGGCTTGCTGGCTGCATCCACGACGGAAATCTGCATGGTTTCGCTGGTGCCTTTTGCAAGATGCACAACTGTCATGCGGTAGTCAGCTTTGTCGGTGGTGACCAGTTCAAACCAGTCAGAAACGGTCAGGTCGCTGATGAGCTGTTTGCGCAATGCCGGTGAACCTTCGTAAGAAGCAATATAAAGACTTGGATTACGATCCAGTGCGTCTTTGATGACATCAATCGGGGCTGCATGGACGGTAGCAATCAGGCAGGCAGCAGCATAGAGGAAGAAACGGATACAGGCAGGCATTCTTGGTTGAGATCCTTGGACGTTGGGCGCTTGCGGTGTCGGGTATGGAAAGTGGGGCATGCGAGCAGCCCCCTGGCACCGATGGACAGGTGGGATTACCATAGGTCGAATCGACCAGAACTCAACAGCCCGGAAGAAACAGAACTGCAATTCACAGGTTGGTTTCAGGCTGGTTGGTTTAAGGTTTATGATGAGGAGGAACAGTTACCTGTTCCTGTCGGCGATAGGCCAATGGTGAGAGCCCCTGCTTTTTGCGGAATATGCGGGCGAAGTAACTTTGGCTGTCATATCCACACTGCATGGCAATATCTGCGATACGAAGGTTGGTTTGCTGGAGCAGGGTCAGTGCATGTTGCATGCGCAGACGATTGAGATACTCCTTAGGCGGGATACCTACTGCTTCATTGAATTGCCTGCTAAGGGAAGAACGGTGGGTCTGAAGCTGACGGGCCACACTTTCGACATTGAATGTGGTTGATTTCCAGTTGGTGTTCATGATCTCCAGTGCGGACGCAACCAAAGAATCATCGGAGCGTAGTCCCTTTCTCAGGGCAGTATGCGCCAGCAGGTCGTAGAGAATGGAGCCTGCCCGGCATTCACCGTCAGGGCTGATGTCTTTGATGGCTTGCCGGAGCTTTTCAAATTCTGTTTCCGGGGGAGGGGCTGCCTGATAAATGCCTTCCTTCTGAAAACCGAACGTGGCGACAATCTGAGCTGAAAGTTGTCCATCCATTGTGATCCATTTCAACTCAGTCGGACCACGATAGGCTTGGGCGTAATGCCGGGTATTGGGAAACATCACCGCCACTTCACCTTGATGCAGGATCTGGACCTGATCAGAGAAGCGCATCCTGGCCTGTCCTTCAATGCACCACATCAGCTTGGTGTAATAGCGAAGCTGGCGGTCTTCATAGTCTCCTGCCAGGTAACGGCCATACCCGATAGTTCTGACGGCGAGTGGCATCATCGCCCTTGGGGTCGGCATTGGGCGAGGGACGATTCTTATGAAATGGCCTTCTTGAGTCATTGAAATGTTCCTGTCACAAAAGTGCTCAAAACATCACCGATATTTCCTGTTGAGTTTGCTGGTTTTTACTTAAAATAGATAACAAGTGCGCATCTGAAAACTCAAAGATGTCACAAAGTTTCTCTTTGATTTTCCAACCACTGGATGACAAGACTAAAAGAAAGGCAGGAACGGATATGTCAGATAGATGTTTACAAGCCGTGATTCCCACTCCAGGGAAATGTCACCTGGAATTTTCACCTGTTCCAGAACTTGGGGAGAATGACGTTTTAATGGAGTGTACCCATTCTCTTCTGAGTGCCGGAACCGAGTTATGTATTTATAAAGGGTCGCATTCCGGGCTACAGTCCGAGAAAAAGTGGCCCAGATACCCATATTATCCGGGCTACTCCGCAGTCGGGCGAGTCCTTCAGAAAGGTCAGGCGGTTGGAGACAGGATTCATACCGGGGATTACGCTTTTTATATGGGGAATCATGCGAGCCAACATATTAAAGATGTAAACCAGCTTTATAAAATCCCTGAAGGCGTCAAGCCAGAAGAAGGCACTTTTGGGAAATTGGGGGCCATTTCGCTTCAGGGTGTCAGGCGATCCGATATTCGCCTTGGAGATAGTGCTGTTATTCAGGGACAGGGAATAATTGGTCTTCTGGCAACGCGTTTTGCTGCTCTTGCAGGTGCCTATCCCATCATCGCTATTGATCGTCTGCCACATCGATTAGAGCTGGCAATGGAGTTGGGGGCAACGCATGCCATCAATTGTGATGAAAACGATGTGACCGGGAAAGTTCGAAACCTTACTGATGGTAAAGGTGCTGATATTGTCATTGAGGCTTCTGGGCATGCTCCGTCAATTCAGACGGCCTGTACCTTTGCAAGGGACGGTGGCTCTGTTGTTCTTCTTGGATCACCTCATGGAGTTGCATCCATGAATTTCTATACGGATGTTCACGCCCGGTATCTGAGAATAATTGGTGCCCATGAAAATGGTTCCCGTGATATATCGACGGATTCTCACAGTTGGTCGATGCCGGATTGTGTGCGAAGAGTATTGGCACTTATCGCTCATGGAGATCTTCAGCCCGGAGCGATCATCAACCATCGTGTTTCTCCTGATGATTTACCTGATGTTTACCAGCGGTTGGCTGAAGGGACTTTGACATCACTCGGCATTATGGTGGACTGGAAGGGATATAATCATGGATAAGGTCAGATTGGCTCTGGTTGGCGTTGGGGCCATAGGTAAACGTCATGCGAAATTACTGATTGATGGGGAGATCCCTGGTGCAAGCCTGGCTGCTATCTGTGATCTGCCCGATTCGCTGAAACATGCAACCCAAGAACTTCAGTGGAGCAAGTCTTGTTTTATTGACTATGAAGCGATGCTGAAGTGGGGGGAATTTGATGCCGTCATTGTAGCGACTCCGCATATGTTCCATCCTCGGCAGGCGTTGCGTGCATTGGAATCCAGTTTCCATGTCTTTTGCGAAAAACCGATCGGTGTACGTGCGAGTGATTGCACTGGCTTGCTGAATGCCGCGGCAGAATCTCCCAACTTGTTCATGGTCAACTTCAATCAACGCTTTGAAGGCGCGAAGAGAGCATTAAAGGACCTGGTGTCTTCTGGCGGGGTGGGGGAATTACGTCGATCCCAATGGAATGCCAGCTGGTATCGGCCACAAGCCTATTACGATAGCCAGGCCTGGCGAGGTACCTGGAAAGGAGAGGGAGGCGGTCTGCTAATCAATCAGGCCCCACATAACCTTGATTTGTGGCAGTGGATCTGCGGCATGCCAACCCGCATTCGAGCTTTCTGCAAGTTTGGCCGCTATCATCAGATTGAAGTTGAAGATGATGTCATTGTCTACGCTGAATATGCCAATGGCGCGACCGGTGTATTTGCAGCCAGCACCGGGGAGTGTCCAGCACCTGACCGCATGGAAATCATTGGGGATCGGGGACGCGTCTTGTTGGAAGACGATAGGCTTACGCTTCGTCGTTCTGCCCAGAGCATGTCGACGTTTACTGCGACATGTGCTGAAATGTGGGGCATTCCTGAGACTGCGCTGGAGCAGATTCCGGTTGAATCCACGGAAGTCGATATCTGGAAGGAGCCTCTCATACATTTTGTCAGTGCTGTCAAAGATGGCAGTGCACTCTTTGTCGATGGTTGCGAAGCTATTCGCAGTCTGGAACTGGCTCATGCCATTCATCTGTCCAGCTGGTTGGATGACTGGGTGAGACTGCCTGTTGATCAAGCGCTTTTTGATGCGCAATTCGATCAAAAACTTACTGAAGGTAACTGAATTCTACTGGAGTTGCTGGCTGATGTCCTTCTTCTTTCGTTTTAATATTAGTGAATTATTAGTCATAATGAATCTTGATATTAGCTCCGGGAATATCTATAACGATATTAGAAGAACGCAAGTGGCAACGCATTCCAGACAAGGAAAAGCCAGATGGTAACGCAGAACGAAATTGTGGAAAGACTTGGGGTTTCCCAGTCAGCTGTATCCTTCGCTCTATCTCCCGATGAGAAAGTCAGGAGTCGAATCTCAGAGAAGTTACGGGATCGTATTGTACGCGAAGCACAGCGTTTGAACTACCAGCCGGGGCGTAGCACGCGCAAGACGAAGGTCACGACAAAGACCATCGCTCTTCTGGAGAGTCAGGAAGAGCACAGCTACTGCCATCCGACTTTGGTAAGGAGCGTCCATACGTCTGCGTTGCAGTCATCCTATCTGTTGAATCATTTTTTTTATGATCCGGAGTCTGGTCTTCCCGATGAGTTCCTGAATTCAGTGGATGGCATCGTTTCTCTGGTTCAGATATCGCCGCAGGACCACAAGTTGCTGGAAAGCAGAGGTACCCCGATCATCATGCTCAACACGACGGCCGGTGACAATTCCTGCGACGTCGTCATGCCAGATCATTATTCCGGGCTTCGGCAGGCCATGCATCACCTTTTTGAACTGGGACATCGGCGATTCGCGTTTTTTGGATTGCAGGATTTCAGCCCGCATCATGCTCAACGGTACGGTGCATTCATGCAACTTGCGCTGGAACTGAAACTTCCCTATGTACCAGAGGTCTTTGTACCGTTCCGTACAGACCGTTCATTGCGGAACGTGGATGAAAAGGTCCGAGAGATGTTGTCCAATATAGCCCGGATGAAGGACCGACCGACTGCCCTGGTCTGCGCGGTGGATGTGTATGCTCTGCCTGTTCTCAGACTTGCTGGTGAATTCGGATTGCGTGTACCAGAGGATCTGAGCGTCATTGGCATGGATAACATTCAGGAGTGTCAGATCAGCACTCCCACGTTGAGTTCGATATCTCTTTTGCTGGAAGATCTGGGAAGTGTGGCAACCCATGCGTTGATCCGGCGGATTGATGGCTGCAGTTCTCCCAACATTGCGATGATGGTCGATACCCAATGGATTCCACGTGACAGCATTGCTCCTCCGTCAAAGGATGCAATTTCCAACATTTAACCATTGCAGAATGCGAACGGGGGTTCTGTTAAACGATACTCACCACCAAAAGGAGCCTTGAGATGAAACCGAAGAAACAGAATTTTACGTTGATTGAGTTGCTGGTTGTGGTTTCTATAATTGCCATTCTCGCCAGTCTATTGCTTCCTGCATTATCAAAAGCCAGAAGTATGGCTAAGCGCACCGAATGCCTGTCCGGTCTGAAGCAAGTGGGTATGGGCATGTTGCAGTATCTGGATGACAATAACGACACCTTTCCGCCTTCCGGTGGAATATCGCTGGATGGCCATGCCACATGGGGCATTCTGCTGCTTCGTCCTTACTATTGGGGTGGTGAGAATGGCAAATTCTGGTGGGATGGTGGAACTCAACTCCCCGACAACAACGACCACGTGTTGCCGATCGAAAGGTGCTCTGGTGACCCTACTGGCAGATTTGGATACACCTATGTCCATCGCGCCGGTGCCCGTTATTACGCCAGATTTTACGACCAGCCCAGTGCAACCCCGCTGGTCTTTGATGATGACTTCCTGACCTCAAGCAACGCCTATGGTTCCCCGCAATGGTGGACCCAGACGTTTTTGATGGACAGGCATGCCGGTGCGATCAACGCCTGGTTTCTGGATGGTCATGTTGAAAGCCTGAGCGCAAGCCGAAAAGAAGCAACTGTCGGTTGGTTGTACCAACTGCACGCCAATGGCATCTACCAATAATTAAAACCTTCATACTGGAAAACTATGACACTATCGAAACAACTATTTGCCAGCCTGATCTTGGTGGCATGGATAAGCTTTGCTCAGGCTGGTGAGATCACGATATTTCCGGATCATGTCAGAAACGTCAATGGATTTGATTCGGTTCAGGGAATCTTTGGTGTGCACTGCAATGGCTGGCAGCGGGATATGGCCAAAGAGGAGATCCGCCAACTGAATCTGAACGCGTCACGGCAACCGTTCTGGCCATGGTCCAAGTATGAAAAGGACCAGCCCCATTACCTGCTTGCTA
>MDTD01050939.1_pt1 | contig 14234 bp, 20 predicted proteins | sample 811221 | NCBI WGS metagenome assembly MDTD01 (sample SAMN05326646, study PRJNA326480) | marine metagenome | isolation source: seawater | place: Pacific Ocean: South West | collected 2011
AAATAGACATATCCCTTGCTAGTGGGGGCGTTGAAAAAGTTGACGCTGAGCTATTCATCCAACAGCAGCAGCTCAACAGCCCGGAAACCCGTGCGGCAATGGCAAGATTCTATGAGACACAACTCGACACATTGCGAACTGACAAGGCCGCATTGCAAGAGCGCGTTGAAAGCCTGCTGCAAGAAATTGGAGAGCTTAGGGGGCAAGTCAAAACAGCGGGGATAGATAAGGTGATCGAACTGGAGCGCAAGCTAGCCGTCACTGAGTATCAATTAGACCAGGCACGGAAGCAAGCGGGGCAGGGTGAGCAGGACAGCAGCCAGGACGCCTAAAGCGACCGCTTAAACGGGCCATTTCCCGCGATTAGAGCAGCATGAGGGCAAAGTATACGCGGTGGTTTTTTGCAGGGCTTAGGGGCAATATTGGTAAAAATTTGCCGCTTTAGTTTCCGAACCGAGGGCAGGGTGTGCGACCAGGTGCTGAATAGCTTGCGGAAACCCGCAATATCGCACACCTGATCTATGTATAATGTGGGATACATTAATGAGAGATTAATGAGAAGTCCTTGCTTGTTATATGCGAATCTGCTACACTCTTTATACCTACTAATGGGAACTACTATATTCCCGTAAACGGTTGGAAAATGTGTGTAAACAGTGGCGACCTCTAGCGGGGGAGCTGCATACAGATCAAGGTTTGGCCGCCTGTTCTCTTTTCTGGAAGGCCAAACCGGGAGAGCAGGCGGCTAATTTGTTTTCACAAACCGCTTGCATTATCGAAAGCTGTTATCATCAACTTGTGCATTAAAGCAAAAGCCACGTCGGGCAACGTGGCAAAGGTACAGATGGTAGCAGACGCAAGCGCAAGTTTTTTGAAAGGTAAACAGCGTTTGCACTACAGATTAAGGTACAAACATCATAATGTATATTGGACAGAAAAGCAAGCAACATAGCATTAACGATAACTACATTTTTCGTCTGATTTTAGTTATAAGATCAGCGTTAATTATGGCGGTGGCCAGTGCTTAACGAAGGCGCGGCTCGGCGCAAGTGGTCGGGCAATAACGCGCTCAAACTTACGTCACTGCCTATAACATCGTCACCCTGGCAACGGCCTAATTTTGGCCTGTCAGTGCATTATAAATTCCACAACAAGACCCCAGAAGCCAGCCCCGCAGGGACTAGCTACTACGCCTCTGGCTATAAGCCCGTTGTCTTTGACATTTTCCAACTAGCTGCCCATGTCGATGCTGGCAACGCTTTTTGTATAGCTGATATTGGCACAGAGCGCAAAGGGGCTAACTTCCAAGCAGCCCAACTTATCGGCCTCGACTTCGATACAAAGGGCATTGAGGAACTCATACAAGACGCCTTCATACTCGACCGTGCTGCGCTCATTTACGAAACGGCCAGCAGCACAGCAGCAGCCCCCCGCGCGCGGGTTATCTTTGTTTTAGATCGGTCCATTATAGACGCTGCAACCTATACCAAATTTGTCACGCGGCTATTAGCTCTTTACCCGGAAGCCGATCAGTCATGCAAGGATGCGGCCCGTCTTTTCTTTGGTAGTGCCAGCGGCGAACAGCGCCTTTATCCTGACAATGTACTGCCCGTCGAATTACTCGAAAACCTACCAGACTCCGACACCATAGAAGCCCCTCTTAAACCAGAGCAGGGCAGCGCTACTAAGCCGCTATTACGTGTCGTGCAAGGGACTGATAACACACCACTTAAGCAAATTAACATCCCCCGTATTGAGGCTGCTTTAGGCATATCCGCAGGCGACTATACCGGGGAGTTTGCAGCCGTTTGCTGCCCGTTCCATGATGACAGCACGCCCAGCGCCAGCTTCCACCGTGATAAGGGCTTTTTGAAGTGCCACAGCGACAAATGCCCTGACAAGCCATACTTGCTTAAAGACATAGCCGCGCAGCTTGGCATTGAGTTGATTATGCCTGTTACAGAGCGCAAAGGGATACATGACAGCTTCCGACAGACGCTCACAAAACGCGGCTTATATAACATACCTCGGATTTTTGACGCGTTCGACTTATGCCATGTGCCCACAGGGCAAGGCTACACAGCAAACGAAATTGAAGCGGCTTTAGCTGATCTAAAGGTGACTGAGGGAAAGAAAAAAGGCCAACCAGCTTTTACCTACCACACGATAAAGCGGATATTAGATACGGTTGTACCTGATGATATTCGCACGACTTCGCTATGTGTGCATGGTTGCATAGGGGATGCTACCGCCCCCCTAAAAACCCCAGGTGCGGGGACAAGCCCCGCGTCTCTCTCTTCTTTCTTAGGTGAGAAAGTATTTTTTTGCAAAAGTTCCTGTTTCTTCAGTACACCTCTCAAAGAAGATACAGAAGATTTGCAAAAAAATAAAAGGGGGCGGCCCGCACAAACGTACTATATCCCTACTGAGGAAGAGTTAGCACGCTGGCTAGATATACAGCTAAAAGGCCAAAGGCAAGCAAGCGCTGATGCGGTATGCAACGGCAAGGGGGCATACAAGAAGGCAATACAACAGTATTACATAGAGCGCAATGAGGGCGAGCATAGCCGTGCACAACTAGGCGAGATAATTGACGTGGGTAAGGATATGGCTGGGAAGTATGCCCACGCTAACCCTAATGTGAATGTGAAGAACCAAGGCTTTAGGAAGATACGCCAAATAACGGCTGTTAAGCAATGCCCTCAGTCTAGGGGGGATGGGGCCTTAGTGAAATACAAGCCAAGCGGTGAACCTGTCCCGGAATATAACCCCGAAGGTGAGCCGGAAATAACGACATATGGCAATAGCCGACGATGGGCAGCCTCTTTGCTTGCAGGTGCTGAACAATCTGGTTATGAGGTTTGGCTTGTGATGTTTAACTGCAATTACTACAGCATAAATCAGCAAGCCGACCAGGAAGTCGAGCAGGGCAGTCTATCCACAACCCCGGCAGAAACGCCGCAAACGTGGCCAGACAACCTAATTGAAGTGGAATTTACACCCGCCAGGGATAAGCCCGCGGCTGGTGATTGAGGACATAGGAGCTAGGAAAATGACACGTATGACTATGACAGAAGCTACAGAGCTATTCAGGCATCACGGCCTACAGGTGGAAAAAGTCAACTATAAGGGCTTTGCACTCAACATGATAAAGCCATCCGACGAACTAGCGCAGCACTGGCAAGCACGCAATGAGATCAATGCCGTTGTGATGCAAATTGAGGATGCTATCGCCGTGATTGACGATGAGATAGCAGCCCTAAAGGCTAAGGTGGGGCTAGCGTCATGAGCCAGCCAAACATGCACCCAGGAACGCAGCAAAACAGCCCTCAGAGCCGCATTATCGACCTGCAAGCCTACCGGGCAGTGACGCGTCCGCAGAACGCCGCAGGCACGCGCCTAAGCCGCTACATGCGGATGTATGGCTACTATGTCGAGGCCAACATAAAGTGGCTGGCTAACTGGCGCTGGACACGCTCAGAAGCGCGGCAATTCCCGGCGCTGTATGCCCGTGCCAGGGCAGCGGGGTATGTGGTGAGCAATGAGGCCCGCAAGCAAAACATACTCAGGGCAGCGTAAGTTTTTTTGTGCTGAAATAGAACTAACGGTCCGAATTAATGAGCTAGGAAGGGAGCAAAACCATTGACGGTAATCCAACCCTTTAAGGGCAGCACCGCAGACCTACAAACGCGGCAGGCATTGCAGCAGGCCGCGGCGAAGCTGCTCGAAAGCTGGCAAGGGCTACACGCTGCAATAGCCCGGCTACCGAACCCGCGCCCCTTTGTGCGGCTTGTGCCGAAACGGGAAGCGACCAGCACGAAGACGGGGGTTATCTTCCTGCATGAAGGCCAGGAACGCCCCCCACTGCATGAACGGGATCTGACGCCCTTTTGGCAGCTCGACACATGGAACAGCCGCACCGACCGCCTTAAGGCTAGTGGCCTGATAGCCAGGAAGGGCAGCGCCGCATGAGTGAAGTCAATAATAACCAGGTCAAAGCTGCACAGGTGCTGGCCAATGGTGGCAGCGTCCTAGAAGCTGCTGAAGCCGCCGGGGTGACAGAGCGAACCGTGTACAACTGGCGTCACTCTGACATGGCTTTTCGGGCCAAGCTGACGGAACTAAAAGACGCCGTGTTTTTCGATGGCTATCTGGTGGTGTCGTCACTCGTTCGTAACGCTGCACTAGTCTTGCAGTCAGTCATGGACGACGAAACAGCTAGCAACCGCGACCGCATCAGCGCAGCAAGGGCTGTCTTGTCGAGCGTGCTACAGATACGAGAGAACTATGAACTGCAAGAGCGCCTAGAACGCATTGAACAGCAGTTAGCCACACTACAGGAAGGGGCCACTAATGGCTAAGGATACAGAGAAACGTTTACAGCAGGTCGAGCGTAACCCGGCCATATGGTGGGGCCAGCAAACGCCTAAGTTACGCGCCCAGATCGTCGCAGCAGTCGCAGCTTTAGAGGACATGGGCCATAACCCTGTCAACGTGCTAGAGCAGCTCACAGAGCGTACCAGGTCGGGGGAGTCGCCACTTGGGCAGCCGTTGACGTGGGAAGAAATGTTTAGGCGGGATGTATGAGTAACTTAAAGCGCCGTCTGGATACCATCGAAGCTAGCAAGCATCTGCAAGCCCTGCGGTGGGTCGAGCAGAACCCGGAACTATTCGCTCAATTCATCGGCTTTGTTGCTGCACTGGAACAGCTCGACATCAACCCGCTAGAAGCCATGACTAAGCTCATTGAACGGGCCAATAACCTACAAGACGCCCATGCAAAGGGCCAGACTATCGACCCGGCCAGCATTACAGGTTATAGGCCGATCTTCACCCAAGAGCAGCGCCGCCAGCGCATTATTGACCTGCTCTATACAGCCAAACAGCGCCGCGACGGCTTGACGCTCGACACGGTGCTAGATGAGCTGTCGGGGGCTGGCCAATGAGCAGCCTAAGCAAGCGCCTGGAAGCCGTTGAGGGTGCATTACCAACAGCTACGCAGGAAGCCAACCGCCGCCGCTTCTTTGAACTGGTGCAAAGCCTGCCGGGAATAGTTCAGCACCCCGGCGAAAGCCGCATCTATTTCTATCTATCACACCCGGAACCTGGCAGCCTGCCCACAGCCACCGACACGGAAGCGGGCCAGCTACAGCAATTGGCCCCTATCATCCCTGCTGCTGACGCGGCCAGCTATACACAGCGGCTTAAAGCGACTGGAGCTAAGTACATGACGTTTCTAACGGGCACTGTGCCCGGCGACTACAACCTAAGCGACGCTGAGAAGCTCATAGCATGGCACGGGGTGCGGTATGCCGACGAATAACTTAGAGAAGCGTTTACAGAACGTGGAACAGGCCGCAAAGGGATTAGGACGTAACCCCGGCGCTGTCGCTGAATACTGTCAGCAGCATGATATCAACTACCGGGCAGGGCAGCCGATCATGCTGTTATCTGTTCCGGCAGACATGGAGCCAGAACGGCCCAACCGACTAAGCCAGGAAGATGCACAGCGCCATGCCGATCAGCTCGAAGCAATGGGGGCCAATGTGCTGCACATCAATCTGGTATATCCCGACACACAGCCGGAAGTAGACGACGATGACAGCCGCGACGATTAGCCCTGCAGTGACTGAGTCTGTGCTCACGGTGGGCAATGCCACGTCTGCCGACTTCGAGCGCGTCACGGCTTGGGTCAATGCGCAGCTCGACATCCGAGCCAGCCATGAGGAAACGGCCACGCTCGAAGGGTGGGGCATACCCCGGCGACCAGATAAGCCACGCTTTAAGCAGGGCCATACCGGGGGCTATCTGGTGTTATTGGGTACACCTCAGAGCGCAGACCGGGCCGGGGAATACTTCACAGCCCAAACCGACTTTGAATTGACGCCCCATAAGCCGCGCCGTGTGCGTGTCTGCTATCAGCACAAATGGGGTGAACTGCCGAATTACCTGACATATCCGGCTAAGATCGGCTTAGATGCCAATGGCGTGTGGATTAAGCACCAGCTCGACCTAAGCAACCTATGGGAGTTTGGTATCTGGCAGCTTGTGCGCGTTGGTGCGGTGGGCTGGTCGTCACGTTCCAGCCAGTACAAAGCCCGACCAGGCACAACCCAACAGACCGCACAGCAAGCCATTAGTCAGGCCATAAAACAGTGGCCTATTGAACATGCGAGTTATTCACCGTGCCCCGTTGATTTTCGTAATGTGGTGTGGTGGTGATCGAAAGCAAGAGGCAGCAATAACCCATATCAGCAAGTCATATCAGAAGCTATATCAACCAATTGAAAGGGTAAGGCAACATGACCACAGCAACAGAAGCACCCAAGACAAAGACCATCGAAATTACCGTAACGGTGGAACTGCCGGAACTGGAAGCCGACACCGTAGCCGATCAGGTCGAGCAGGAAGTTGTACGGCTGCTAACTGCACTAAAAGACAATAACCAAAGCATCGGCCCAGAAATTGACGCCGTAGCCGACCGCCTAAAGAATGTCGCTAAAAAGGCTGGCAAGGGCGACGTGCTGCAAAGCTACATTGAGACATACATCCAGCGCGAAACACATAACCATATTTCAGCAGTTGTCGATAAGCGCCTGCAAGCGCTATCTCTCCACTATCAAAAACGCGCCAAAAACCTAGCCCGCGCACACATGGGCGGCAAAACGCATTTCTCAGAGCACACGCACAAACTACACGCCGCGCTTGGTGCGGATAAATGGCAGGCAATGCAGGCCGACATCAGCAGCGCCATTGCAAAGCAGGTTGAGGGTGTTATTGCTGAACTGCTGCCACCCATGCCGGAACTCGACTAACTGGCAGCACTCGACTAACTAACTACCGTGTTCTAACGTGGCCCTGGTGCACCCTGTCAGTGTACCCCTTCACACGATAAGCGACGGCTGGCGAATCCTGTAAAGCCTCTTGCGCAATACCTCTTGCACAGTGAGCGCCGCCGCCGATAAACTGCTGTATCAGCTCCTATGCAGCACGTCAGCACCAGGGCCGGGGCCAACAGAAACAAGCCAGCCGAAACACCCTCATAGAAAAGATCAGCGCGCATGACGCGCCCGCATACGTAACCCCGCGTACCTACACGTAAGGCCCACCCCGTAAGACCACCCCCAAAGGTTTGCATATTTGAACGGTTGTGCGTGGCGATAGTGTGTTATAGTTTAGTCACATAATATGAGATTATGAGACTAGGACACAAAAACATGACCCATAACGCAACTGAGCAGGACATCATACAGCAGACCACCGATGCATGGCAGCAGACCTATACCGCGTGGCTGCTCAACTTCAACAGCGACCGCACCCGGCAGGCTTACAACGCCGCTGTGCTGCAATTCTTTGAGCTGGCCCACAAACACGCTTCCCAGGTCGAGCAGGCCGACGCTATCGCCTATAAGGCGTGGCTTACAAAGCAAGGCTATGCACAGAGCACCATTAACCAACGGCTGGCCGCATTGTCGAGCTTTTACACGTATGCGATAGATAAGGGCTTGTGCAGTGAGAACCCCACAGCCGGCGTGAAGCGCAAAGCCATCAACCCCTACGGCAAAGCCAGCTACCTAGACACGGAAGCCGATCAGCATAGAACCCTGCTCGACCAGCCCGACCGTGACAGCTTGCAGGGCCTGCGAGACTACGCTGTGATGCTAACCCTGATGACAACCGGCTTACGGGTATCTGCATTGGCTGATGCCACCACCGCCGATCTCAAACCGACCCAGGCCGGGTATGTGCTGCAATTCGAGAACAAAGGCGGGGAAACGTCACAGAAACGACTACAGCCGCAAGCTGTCGCTGCCATAAATGCCTATCTGGCGAAACGGAAGGACAAGCCGACCAGCTCACTAGCCCTACCAGGACAGACGCGCAAAGCTGGCCCACTGTTTGCAACCGTGCCTAGCCCACGCTCGAAAAAAGGCGGCGAACCCCTGACACGTCATGCCATCACGAAGATGATAAGCCGCTACGCCAAAGCAGCCGGATTGCATCACATCACAGCGCACAGCTTGCGCCATACGTTCGCCGTGATGGCACAGCAGCATGGCACGGTTGCGGAAGTGAGCGCAGCCCTCGACCATAAGAACACGCGCGTTACGACCATCTACCTCGACCATGTGAACACGGCCAGCATTGACGCGCTATTCGATAAAGTCGGGGATGTATTCGAGGGAATGAACTAGGCCGCAAACAGGCATAGGAGAATAGGCTATGAACATATCGAAGTCGGCACTACAAAACCCATCAGCATTAGCTAACCACCTTCAAAAGCGCATTGCCCTATTACACCAGCTAGAGCAAGGTTTAAGGGGCCATGCTTTTGATTGGGGTAATTCTGCCGGGGCTGTCTGGCGCAAGCAGTTAAAAGATGAGTTTGGCATAGAGCTAGTAACAGAAACGGGCGCGGCCAAAGCAGGCCATAGGATTAAGAAACGCGCACAGCCAGTAGGCCGCATGTACTTCAAAGCACCGATTAGCAAATACGCTGATCTTTATGTTTTGAATGTGCAGACAGAGCCAAAATAAGAGCACCAAAATAAGGGGCCTAGAAGCCCCTTTTTAGCGCCTTAAAAGCCTATCTAAGAAGCCTAGTATGTAGTGACCTATATTTGCTAAAAAACGCTCTACGGCCTTGCTAGGGGCCTTATCTTCGATGCTAGGAAGCTAGCAGATAGGGGTTTAGTCGCCGGGGAGAAAACAGGCCGACAATGTAACAGATGTAACACTTTTTGCAGTCGTGTTAGACACACCCCGGCTGTTGGTGATATGCTATGAGGCATACTTACAAGAGAGATAAAACAATGGCTGAAAAACAACTAGCCCACGCTAAACAACTCATTCAAGCTAAGCAGTACGAAGAAGCCCGCGCCCTGCTTATTACCATCGACCACCCGACAGCCGACAAGTGGCTAGATCGGCTTAATAAGATCCCAAAAGCTGCACGGGCTAGCACAACAGAAGAGAAGGACTACAACACCCGTGCTGTGGCGCTTGTTGTGCTATATGTCATGCTGTTCATCCCCGGCTTTATCGCGGGCAACATCTGGTCACGCGAAGCAAAGCAGGACATTGCAGCAGGTCGTCCGGTGCGCGGTGCGGATACGCTGATAGCCATCCATACCGTTGTGCGTGTGTTGGTGATTGCTGGCCTAGTGATTGTACTGGCTGTGGCACTAATTGAGTCGGCGCGTTTGAATGGTAGTTCAATTATTTAAGGAGCACAGAAACCAAAGATCAAGACCGACAACCGCCCTAGCCTGCTCCGGCTGCAAAGGTTAGTAAATTCATAACCCACCCGGCTGCCCAACTATGCTATGCTGTTTTCAGTGAGCAACTCGAAGGTGAGCCAACGGCGCAACGAACGCCAGCGGCACAGAGAAGCCCCGCCCTGCCAGCCAGGACACGGGGCTTTTTTGTTGCTTGTACCGGACAACATTGTCTGACATAAAAAAGCGACTACCCGCCCAAGATTAGTAAATTCGTAACCTGTTATATTGTTCGTCATAATATGATCTGTGTATGCTTCTGCAATGGGCGGATACTCACCCCCACACCACGCTCATTGCACTCGAAGGCCTGCCACTGGTGCTACAAACACCAAAAGGCACAAAAAAGCCCCGATCCCCACCGGGGCTTTTTGTTTATGGTATCGGACTAAACAGTCAGCTAAAAAAGCACACCAGAGGTTTACACATAGAGCTTTACAGCTCCCCCTGCATATCACCTGCATAAACTGCAAAAACCCCACCCATCAGCCAGCCGGAATAACAGCCCAATGTAACAAAGCTATAACCGTAAATTAATTGACTTATATATGTACTATGTGTACTATATGTATAGTATCAACTTTATCCACTAGCTGTTCTATTTTGGGGGTTCTATGCTTATGACTAAGCCAGTGCTTACAGACCTGCAACGGCTGTTGTTGGAAGCCCTTCGCAAGTCGGGCGACTGGCTGACACGACCACAAATTGCAGATGCTATTCAGCGTGAAAGCCGACTTAATCCGCATGATGTGAACATGCTCAATGAGTTGGCAAAAATGGGGCTTATCGAAATTGATGAGCGTATCGTTGGCACAGTGAGGAAACAATACTTTTACCGTGCTGTCAGGCAAGACTAACACCATTAAATGCAGCGGGGCTATGCCGCACAGCTACCAACTAATCCGGCACAACCCCTAGAACCTTGAAAGGTTTGACCGTATGTTATCACAAATCACCTTAGAAGTGCATCAGCACCCTATCGACCAGGAAGCCCACAGCTTCCAACCCGGCGACGTGGTGTATTACCTCGAAGTCATCACCCACCCGGCCACCGGGGCCACCTTCCACGACATGAAGCAAGGCACGATTAAAGCTGTTGATGTTGACAGCCCCTACCATAGCGACACAAGCCGCTATCATGTTGTGTCGGGCTTTGGTCTGTCGTTTCTCGACTACGTAGAAGCCGACAAGCTAGAACTCATCACCCCGGCGCAAGCCATCGACAGCAGCGGCCTCGACCGCCTCAACCTGGGGGTGCTCTAATGACGACTGCTCAACAGGAAACCACCCCTTATGCTCGTAAATCCATCAGGGGCCTAGCTACTGATATACAGGCTGGTGACTGGATAGCCCCGGCATGGTCTACTGACATCGGCAGCCAGGAACACGGCCTGCTGAACTGGAAGCCGACACAACCCGCGCGCGTGGTCGAGGTGAAGGGCTACCATTGCAAAGTCAGCATTAATGGCAAGGTCTATGAGACTGTCACCTATAACCGTGTTCGCATTGCCAGGACGCCGCGCACATCCAAGCCAGCGCTGGCCGTGCTGCCCAAGCCTGTTAAGGCCCCTGCTCCACCGATGCCACAACCCATCACATCCATTGCCTGCGAGTTTGCCCCGGCAAGACAAGCCCCGGCAGTGTATACGCTGAACCGTTCAGCCTTTGGTAGCCGCTTCATGGCTGCGGGCATTGCAGAACAGATCAATGCCGACGCTGCCCGCTGGAATAAGCCGGAACGTGTCACCGTCGAGCAAGTTATCATCTGGCTGGATAGCTACGGCTGGAAGTGCTCAGATACAGGCAAGCAATACACGCTAGACGACCGCTTAACCTTTAAGTGGGTGATGCCATTGGGAAATGGTCGAGCCGGGCGCGTGGCGTTCTGCAACCTGCGGCCCGTGCTGCAAAGCCGACGCCGTTACTATGATGCCATCAAGGGTAACTTCATGTTTGGCTTGTGGGATGACGACAGCGACGACAGCGACCAGGAAGCCGACCAGGAAGCCGACCAGGACACCACCGACACCGACAGCCTAGCCGCTGCTATGTTCGCCCTGCCCGCTTGGGCTATCAGCTTAGGGGGTGTGGCATGACCCAGGATACCAAGCCAACAAAGAAACTGCCCACCGTGAACGGCTTCTCTCATGGGGCCGTCGCCAGTGCTGTGACTTACCACATTGTGCCCGTGCTGGGTGAACTGGTCGAGGATTGCGCCCGGCTGTTGGCCTATGCCGAAACAGGCTTAGAGCCGGATGCCATGCACCGCGCCCATAGGGACGTGACGCGCTATCTGCTGTCATTCATGATGCAATGCCTCATTGACGACTACGACGAAACAGAGAACCCCTTCATACAGCCCGACCAGTTTAATAAAGCCGGGGCCGTGCAATGGTTCAAAGAGCTAGGCGACTATGGCGGGGATGCTTGGATACTCAACGGCCGACGCGATACAGCCGCCCTGCTCGACGCCATCGAAGCCGACAAGCTCGAAGCTGATAAGCGCCAGAACGAAACCCGCGCGCGGGACACCGACCAAAACAGGACACAAACCGGACATAACCAGGGGGTGCAAGATGAGCAGGCTTAAGAACGGCTACCCTGATGTAAGCGACGGTAAAGAGCTGCGCTCTGATGACTGGATAGCGCACAGCAAACAGGAACTGCGCTACAAGCTGGGCGAGATCGTCAGCACTGAGCTAGTGCCTATGCTGCGCGACCTAATCGACTACGGCGCTATTAAGCTGGTGCAACAGTTGGGCGTGGTGGCAGATGACAATATCATAGCGCGTGGTATCGCACGGGAGCACGTCATACAATCGCTAGCTGAATTTATGACGCTGCAAGACCTCGACCGCGGCGACGTTGTGCGCTTCGATATGATAACTGAGCAGTCCATACGGCAATTCCACCTGTACGAAACCATGCAGCCGGAAGCCACCGACGCGGAACAGGAAGCGCCAGAACCTGATAAAACCTGAACCTGACGCCTAAGAAAAAGGCCCGGCATGTTGACAAATGTTGACGTTTACCGGGCTTAGAACCTTACAAAACTATACAGATTAGACACATAAAAAGGCAAAGGCCCCGTGCTGGTGAAGTCAGCAGCGGGGCCAGCCCGTAAGAAAGCAAACAAAGGATAGCACAACATGACACAAGCTACACAACAAGAAATGCAGCAGTATTTACAGGCAATCCGGCCCCTGACTGCCCAACAGCGTGAAGCGGCCCGACAGGCTGCCATCGGCTTAATCAAGCAGCGCAATGGCGACCGACCCACCCGCGCACAATTCATGCGGGAACATGGCCGCGCCTGGGATGTGCTCGACCTGCTGGCCGTCATCATCTTCCTGGCAGCGCTGGCCGTGTCGAGCGTTCACATCTTCCAACATATGGCGCATATCGTCGGGCCTGTCGAGCTGGTCGCAGGTGGCATTGAGATCAGCAGCGGCGCATGGGTGGCCCTGCATCAAATCGGCTATCTGGCCCTGTCTGAGTCAGCAATGATTCTGTTTATCGTCATGGCCCGTACAACCCGCGTTAAATGGTTAATGGGCGTGTTCTATGCGCTGTCAATGCTCAGTGCTGCCTTTGTGGTGGTGGCTAACTTGTCTAGTGGCATTGGCCTGTTTGAAAGCCTACTGCCGCCACTGTTCACAATCGGCATTGGCTTCCGGCTGGAGCACATCATAGCCCAGGGCTTGAAACGTCGCCGGGATGTAGACATCAAGTACATGCAGGCCATGATGCACTGGGAACATGCAGCCAATGACCCGACACAACACGACGACTATGCCCGCGCCTATCGTAATGCCCTGCTCGAAGCGCTGATAGATGCTCAGTCAGGCCGGGGTAAAAGTGAACGGCAGGACGCTATCATTAATGCACCGCGTCAGCTTAAACAGGCATTTGTACGTCGTGAATTACTGGCTGATCGGTGGGCAGACTTCGACCTCGAAGCCGACACCCTCGTTTTGCCAGAGTCTGGCAAAACGATAAACACCCCGACCGATGGCAACGGCACACATGCACCCATAGCCCAAGCGGTTAATGGACACTACCAGGACGCAACAGAAGCGGATTTTTAGCCGACTACAACGGGGCTGCTAGTGTTGACACGGCAGCCCCCACAGAACGCCTTAAATCGCTTCCGGCTGCTGACGATAGCGCTTACTTTGTGATAAGCAATTTACGCCAGAATGAGGCCCTGCCGATCAGTCCGACTTACCCGCGCGCGGGAGCTAGTACAGCCTCCCCCACAACCTCCCCCGCCGACCAGGACGCCCCGGCAGATGACGATAGTATGTTAGCGTTATGGGAGCAAAAAACGGGCAATGCGCGTGTCTGGCTGACGTGTGAATACTGCGGTAAAAGGTTCAGAACACGCAACCCAGCACGCCGCACCTGCTCGAAAACATGCAAGACATATTTATCACGAGAGAAAAACTCAGGCCCCTAAAATAGCCTCAATATGCTTGATGCGTCCTGATGCTGTTTTAGGGTATTGTAAAATACTTCCTACATGGACACGTCCGTTGATTTTACCCAGGTTGAGGGGTGCTTTTTTGACCTGGCACTAATCTGCATAGATTTTAGATTTTTCTCAGATTGACGTGTAGAATAGGTCTATCGAAACGGGCCGGAACAGGTAACAGGGTATGCCGCACAAAGTCGGTGACATCGCCAAACTAGTAAAGCGTGAACAGCAGACTATCCGTGACTGGACAGACCGCTTTCAAGCTCATTTGTCACCCGGCGCAAACCCCGGCACTGGCAAGACGCGGATTTATAGCGATGACGACCGGGCCGTAATGGTAGCTATCAGGCAAGGCTTAGATGAAGGTCTATCACTCGATGAAATAGACATATCCCTTGCTAGTGGGGGCGTTGAAAAAGTTGACGCTGAGCTATTCATCCAACAGCAGCAGCTCAACAGCCCGGAAACCCGTGCGGCAA
>MDTD01052093.1_pt1 | contig 14234 bp, 9 predicted proteins | sample 811221 | NCBI WGS metagenome assembly MDTD01 (sample SAMN05326646, study PRJNA326480) | marine metagenome | isolation source: seawater | place: Pacific Ocean: South West | collected 2011
GGCGGCTTGTGTTGGAGACGGAGTTCCGGCGGGAGGAGGCCCTTCGCGGTATTGAGGAATGCTCCCACCTCTGGGTCGTATTCCTTTTTGATGAGGTGCCGGAAGAAAAAGAGCGCCTCAGCGTACGCCCCCCCCGTATTGGAGGTAATCAAAAGCTCGGAGTGTTCGCAACACGGTCACCCTTCCGACCGAACCGAATCGGGATTTCCGCCTGCAGATTTCTCGGTGTGGATCGTGAGAGTCGGGATGGACCTGCTCTGATCCTGTCAGGGATGGACCTGACGAATGGAACGGTGGTTCTCGATGTGAAGCCTTATCTGCCGTATGCCGATATGATTCCTGATGCCTCGTTCCGGTTGGCGCCGGAGGCCCCGGAAAGGTTGCCGGTTCGGGTGGCAGAAGAGGTCGCCGGGGTATTCGCGAATATTGCGGAAGACCAACGGGAAGTAATTCTGGAGGCTCTCAGCCTCGATGCCCGGCCTGCTTTTCATCAAGAGCAGGGGCGCACCTATTTTCTGCGAATCTTCGATCTTGATGTCGGGTGGGAGGTCAGGGAGGGAGAATGTGTGATATGTGAGATTCGAGACCTGAAGTGATCCGGCGCGATAGCGATTGAGAGTCGCCGATATTTATGTTCTAACACGGGGTAATGGGGGAAGGTTCTGATGCAACTGCACCGATGGGAGAACCCGTCCAGCAATTCTCCGTATTTTTACAGAACCAGGCGGGATCCCTGGAATTACTTATCCGGCTCCTGCACCAATCACGGGTGGAACTGCTGGGCTTCAGCGTGCAGGATTCCCGGGATGCGACAGTGGCCCGGATTGTGACCAGCGATCCCGACTCAACCCAGCAGGTCTTTCTGGAGAAAGGTATTCCCCACACCACGGCGGACCTGGTTGTTGTGGCCCTGAGAAACCCAGCAGAAGAGTTCCAGAAATGCCTGCATGAACTACGACTGGCGGAAACCAACCTCGACTTTGCCTATACGCTCCTTCCCCATCCGGAGGGCAGGACCCTGGTGGCCATGCATGTAGAGGACGTGGAGTTCGCCCAGTCCGTTCTTCACCGGGCGGGAGTGAAGATTCTTTCGCAGGAGGGACTGAGCCGGTAGAGAGAAGAGCCCCGGCTTTGGCTCAGGGGAGACGTTCAAGAGCCGGGAGTCCCCGTTGGAGGAGTGCCCTGTCAACCTGATCACTAGCTTCGGGATCAAGATAGATCACATAGGGAACGTCATCGATGCGGATGGAATGAAGCCCGTCCCGCGGTTCCTTGAGCGCAGAGATGAGGGATTCCATATCGGTCACTTTTTCACCGTTCGCCTCGGTGACAATCTTGTTGTTTACCTGGTCGTAGCCTATGGTGGCTGGGGTGCGAATGACACGACTGAGGAATACAAGGCGCTTACGCCCTTCCTCGTAGTCCTCAGGGTTGTTGAGAGCGTCGAGGAGGTCCAGAGGAGCACGACTTTGCCACTCCTTCCCAAAGGCTTCGAGATAGGAACGGGTGAGTTCCTGAAAAACCAGCCCACCCTTGATCAGATAGGGAGGGGACTTGTCATACATGTGGCTGGGGATGAGGCTTTCGGGCGGGCGGCGGAGGACGGCCTCGAGTTTCTGCTCCTTTCCGTCGCGCATGATCACAAGGGACAGTTTGTCGCCTACCTGCTTTGAACCCCGGACAAGGTGGCTCCAGAAGAGGCGTCCGTAGGTTGAATCCTCGTAGTATCCCCGTCGGTCGATGGTCTGTCCGTCTACGGACAGCAGGACATCCCCTTTTTCCAACCCACTCTCTGCCGCGCCGCTCCCCGGGAGAACGCGACTGACGTAGAGGCCGCCCTGCTCGTCCTTGAGTCCGAGCCATTTACGGAACTGGGGGTCTTCGGTGAGGACGGTGGCGATTCCAAGGGATGGAAATCCCTCGTGTTTCCCATCCCGGGCGTCTTCGAGGAAGTGGTTCAGGATATCTGGCGAGATCACGTCGCTGATCTGGTCCTTGGAATTGTAGCTTGCTAGGATTCCGATGAGCTTACCGTCCCTGGTCACCGGAAGAGTATAACTGCTGGAGGCGCTCTGCATGGAGGCCTTCACCTCATAGCAGAGGAAGTAGTGGCCACTGGCAAATGTAGAGAGGAGATCGACGGAGCGAATCGTGCCCTCGGTCCTGATAGCGTCACCATTGTCCTCCAGTTGCCAGATGTCTACCTTGTCATCGGTCCCGGCCGAACCGCCAGTCTCAAGGGACCCCAGTTTGTCAATCCAGTCCCGGTTTGCCCCTTGCTCCGGTTTTAGGAGAGCGAGGTTCGCTTCATAGTCGATGGCAATGACCTCGGCCGGAACGGTGTGGGCTCCGTCGGCTGACTCGAATTCGATGTAGGTTGAATTGGCAGCCATTTCCCCGGTAGTCAGGACGTTGCCGTTGCTGAGAACCGCTCCCAGACCACGGCGACGTTTGGGTTGGTTGAGCTCCCAGGGCTGGGAAACGCTGTGCGTCTGGATGGTAGTATTTATGCGCAGGAGCCCCTGGGCCTTGTCCGTGGCAAGTGCCGGGAGGGGGAGGGCTGCCCCAGCAAGGATGAGGGCGAGGCACAGAAGAGGGAAACGATTGAAATTCATGGTCAGGAGGAAGGTTGAGAGTCGCCGAGGTAGTGAGAGCGGAAGATGCCGTTTTGCTTCATGATACGTTTGTTGGCGGATTCGACCTCGGCAGAGGGAATCACGATCGGGCGTGGAAATCCGTTACACTTGATAGTAATAAATTCTGGTTGGTCCTTGGCGTAGAGGAGTTCGTGGGCGTGACTGAGACTTCTGACCCTCTGCCCGTTGATTTCGTCGACCACCGTTCCGTTGAATCCGGTGATGAAGGAAGTCAGTCGGTCGCTCTCAACCCGGGTGAGGACCACTACGTCCTCGCGCTCCTTGAAGAGAGCGTCCTGAACGTAATTCTGGAAAATCTTGCGGACGCGCGGGCTATCAAATCCGTAGGTGGAGTAGAGATTGAAGTCCAGGGGTTGGAAGACGAGCCCTGCGAAGAAGACGAAGCGGGGTCTCTCGCCATAGCGAACTGCGTAAATCCGGGAATGAGGAAAGGCCTTGAGCTTGATTGTGACATCTTTCTTTTCGCCCCCGCGCAAAAATTCGAGAGTAACATCATCTCCGGCGAACTTTCTTTCAACGACCTCGTGGAGGACGACTTTTTCGCCATCGACCTCGATGTTGCCTGCATTATCAATGGGATTTCCGTCGATCGAGAGGAGAACATCCCCGGGTTCCATTACTCCATCACAGGGTCCAGTGGGAAGAACGGACGCGACCATTACCCCGAGGCCATTCTCGGGCACCTGCAGGGCCTTTCGCATCGCCGGGTTGAAGAGAGGAAACTCGGTGATGCCAAGGTCGACATAGCGATCATAAGTGCCATCACCGATATCCTTCAGGAAGCGCTTGATGACCGGGGTCGGAATCATGTAACCGGTGTTGTCGGCCTGGCGCAGCCCCTGAAAGGCGACTCCCACGACCTTGCCATCCTGCAGGACCGGTCCCCCGGAGTTGCCGGGATTGATGGCAGCATCGATCTGCACGACGAGGTGTGAATCGATGCGGGAATGGGCATAGGGCCGGAAGTCAATGCGTGAGACCACGCCACGGGTGACGGAGATACGGTCTCCTCCGACTGGATACCCAATGGCGCGGACCTGGCTTTCGAGGGCAGGGACACCACCGAAATCGAGATACTTGAGACCCGCGAAAGGAGCCTCATCTTCAACTTCGAGGAGGGCAAGGTCACAGTCATGGGCAATATGAACGACCCGGGCGGGATGTTTTTGAGCAGATCCGCGGCGGGTGATCAGGACCCGGTTGGCGTTGGAAACCACATGCGCATTGGTCATGAACTGGTTAGGGCCGATCATGAATCCGGAACCCGTCCCACCGCCGAAACGACCGGAATTCCAAGGGGTGCGGTAATCGGCCGACTGGGTTGCACATTCGATTCGGACTACCGACTTGTAGATGTCCGCATTGGAAGTAGCCGGTTGATCCTGTGCGAGGGCGGACGGGGGCAGTAACGCGATAATGCTCCCGAGCAGCAGAAGTCTATTCATGGCGGGAAACTAGGCCGATTCCGCACGGAATAAAGCGGAATTCGGCATAACTTATCCCTCAGACGTTGAAGCGAAACTCGATGACATCCCCATCCCGGACTTCATAGTCCTTTCCCTCGATCCGCAGTTTTCCGGCGTCGCGGGCCGCTGACTTGGCTCCGGATTCCACCATGTCCTGATAGGAACAGACTTCGGCGGCAATGAACCCGCGTTCAAAATCAGTATGGATGACCCCGGCGGCCGCAGGGGCCTTGGCTCCGGCAACGACTGTCCAGGCCCGGGTTTCCTTCTCTCCGGAGGTGAGAAAGGTTCGCAGGCCGAGGAGGCTGTAGACTCCCCTGATCAGGGCCGCAGCTCCGGAGTCGGTCACTCCCATGGCGGCGAGGAACTCGAGTGCTTCCCCAGGTTCCAGGGCGATCAGTTCCTCCTCGACGCGGGCGGAGATCACGACTGCCTGTGCTCCCTGAGAAGTTGAGGCGAATTCCGCTACACGTGAGACCATGGGGTGCGCACCGGGGTTTTCCAGGGCCCCTGCCAGGTCATCCTCCGACACGTTACAGGCAAAGATGGTCTTCTTCGAGGAGAGGAGGCAGAATTCGCGGAGCAGAAGATTTTCCTCTGCAGAGAGATCGAGGGTGAGGGCGGGTTGTCCATCCTCAAGGTGGGGCAGGAGTTTGTCGATGAGAGCCAGTTCCCGGATGGCATCCTTGTCACCTCCCTTTGCCTTCTTTTCACGAGAGGCCTGTCGCTTCTGAATGGCGGCGAGGTCGGCGAGAATGAGTTCCGTGTTGATGATCTCGATGTCCCGGAGGGGGTCGACCGAGCCGAGTTCGTGGATGATGTCGTCGTTTTCGAAGCACCGCACGACCTGAACGATGGCGTCCACCTCGCGAATGTTGGCAAGGAATTGATTCCCAAGGCCGGCTCCTTCACTTGCTCCCTGCACCAGTCCGGCGATATCGACGAATTCGATAGCGGTGGAGATGACACTCTGGGACTTGTTCATTTCCGCTAGGACGCCCAGCCGTTCATCCGGGACACTGACCACTCCGATATTGGGATCGATGGTACAAAACGGGTAGTTCTCCGCCTGCGCCTTGCGCGTGCGGGTTACCGCATTAAAGAGGGTGGACTTCCCGACGTTGGGCAATCCGACGATTCCGGCTTTCAGCATGAGCATGCGGCTTTAGCCGAGATCAGCCTTACTGGCCATCCCAAGCTGCTGTCCGGTCAAAAAATCTTCAAGGGAGGGCCTGGTATGGGCGGTGGCGGCCTCCCTGCGGCCTCTTTTCCGGGCTGTTAACGGGATTGACGGTGCAGGAGAAGGTAGTTTCGAACCGGTCTGTTCCAGAGTGTGCGGGTGTTGAGGGGACCTCCCGGCACCTCTGCGGAGACCCATAGGTCACTGGATCTTCCTCCGTCAAGATTGAGAGCGGTGGTTATCTCGAGCTGGGTGACAGGTTGGGCGGCAAGGGCGGCGGCTAACTCGGCGAGGCTAGCCTTATCGGCATAGCCCAAAGCCCAGCGGGAACCGCCATCCCAGGCAAGGAAGGACCGTGGACTGCGCTTTTGGTTTTCGAGGCCGCCGACGGCAATGTCATTTTCGACCAGAAAGGGCCCTGCCTGGATGAGATGACGGGTTGGGGAAAAGGAACGCCAGTGCTGGCGCCGGAGAAGGCGTGGGCGTTTCTCCATCGCGAATACCCCGGAAGCGAGAGATGAATTGGAATTCCATTTTCCAATGCGCCTGCCGTTTTCAATAACCAAGCCAAGGGGATCGCCCTCTGCATCAAAGAAACTGGCGTTGATGGCGGCGAGTGCTCCATGGGCCATGGCCGCGGACTCTGCGGTAGGCCATTCGGTGTCAGGCCCCTCCTTCTTGTCTGCGACCGAGAGGTGGTAGCTTCGCTCGTCAAAAAGGAGGAACGTAAGGTCGAGGCCCCGGGAGGTTACTCTTTCAATGGATGCCGGCAGAGGAGATTTTTGTTCGTCCCAAAAAGGAGGGAGGGCCCGCCTCTTTCCCGAGAGTTCGGGAATGGACGGCGATGGTTGTGGAAGTCCTGCAGGTGGCGTGAACTTTTCCGGGAGTGGCCCGACTGGGATTTGTTCGGGTTCCAACCGGGATGAATAGCATCCTGCGAGGATCAACCCGGAGAGTAGAAGGGAGAATGAGGCAACGACTTGTCTGCCGTACCGGTGTTGAGTGGCCATCGCGTGGAAGTATTGCAGGAAGTGGAATCAGATATTGCCCTCCCGCGGGACTGAATTCAGGTTCTCCGATAGATTTGCCCCGGGGTTCGATCATGAAAAGAAGATTGCTCGTTTTTGTTGCCGCCATGCAGGCTCTGCCCTGCCACGGGGAAGTTCATGGCCCGATATGTCAATGGTATCAGGATCCTTGCACCACAATGGCAGTTCATTGGATTGAGAGCGGGGAGGAGGTTCCGAATGCCTGGGATACTTCCGCGGGGCCTTTTGCAGCGAGTAGTGGAAGCATGGTGGCGCTTCGCAAGGCGATCGAGTTGCCAGCCGAAATTTCAGGTAAAGCGTCTCTTGTGCTCGAGGGAGATAACGTAGATTTCGTGGAAGTTTATCTTGATGGAGAGGAGGTAGAGCGGTCTGCGGCAGGAGAAGGCAGGGTTGAGCTTCCAATTTCCCGTGACGGCGCGGGGGCAAGGGCCTTGCTGGCAATTTTGTTGAAGGCTCCGGCTACAGGTCCGAGAAAGGAAGTCGCCGGTCCCCGGGTAAGTATCCGGGACCGCGGGCAGGTGAAATTGCTCTGCGACCGGAGGACGGTGTGGAATCATTGCAGAAAATTTCCCCTGGGCCCCCTCTGGAGTCAGATGCCTCCCCTTGCCGAGCTCCTCAGCACAAATGAAAGCTTCCTGCTTACCTATCGGAATCTTGAGGATAACGAGTGGCGGGCGGCCGTTCCCATGAATCGCTCATTTGGTCCCACCGGGCATCGTGTTCACTCCGTAGACCTGAAGGACCTTGCGCCTGATTCCCGTTATGGTTTCAGGATCCTGCGTGGAGGCCGCCTTGTGGGCAGCTGGTTTTTTGAGACAGCACCTGAAACGTTCAGGGAGGGAATGAATTTTGTGACAGGTGGCGATATGTTTCACACGAGGGAAATGCTGGATGGAATGAACCGGAGAGCGGGAACAGAGGATCCCCTTTTTGCTCTTCTGGGAGGCGATCTCGCATATGCCAATGGGGTAGATGGTGATCGCTGGCTGGAGTGGATTGATTCCTGGAACGAGTGTGCGATATCCCCTGATGGCAGCCTGATACCGATGATTCCTGTTATTGGAAACCACGAGGTGAAGGGAGCGAGTTACCGTCCGCTCAGTGCTCCTCCAAGGACGGCCGCTCCGTTCTTTTACAGCTTGTTTCTGGGGATGGAGGAAGGGAGCAGGTTTACGGTCGATTTCGGAGACTATCTGGCTGTGACAGCCCTTGACTCCGGGCATACCGAAAATGTGGCGGCTCAGGTGCCGTGGCTGCGAAAGGTGCTGCAGGAGCGCAGCGCATTTCCCTTCAAGTTTGCCTGCTATCACCGTCCGGCCTGGGGAACAGGGGTTAAGGGAGATGCCGTTGAGATACAGAGGGCATGGTGCCCGCTTTTTGAGGAGAATGGGGTAGACGCGGTGTTTGAGAACGATCACCACACCTACAAGAGAACTTATCCCCTGACTGCGGGTAAGCGTGATGACGCTGGGGGAGTTATCTATCTGGGTGACGGGGCCTGGGGAACCAGAACCCGGAACATCGGGGCGGGAATCAAACAAACCCGCCCTTTTCTAGCGCATGCCGAATCGTCCAACCACCTGATCAAGGTTGTGTTGCGTAAGGACCGTATCCGTTACGAGGCAATCACGGCGTCAGGGCTTCGGATCGACGTGGCGGAGCGGAGTCCGAGACAATAGAGGCTGATTCCTCGCCGCCAGAAAGAAGAGCCTTGAGGCGAGTCTGGGAAATCCTCAGGTCTGGCAGGGAAGATCTACCGGAAGTTGGGCTCGGAATTCTGCTCCTTGGAGAACTTGAATCTCTCATTTGACTAGGTTCTCGCTCCAGCCTCCTGACCTGAATGGTGAAACTGTGATTCTCTTTGTGCTGAAAGGCCAAATGCTCTCTACTACAGGCACTTAGAATCTTTACCGGGGGTGATCGAGTCCACATTTGCCAAGTATAAACTTCTGCCGCGGAGTGTGTGGCAGGCGGAACTGAGTAGCCGTGGTGACTTGAGCCTGATGGAGAAAGAGGAAATTGCCCGCCTGCTGGACTCCCATCAGCTCATGCCTGAGGGATTCATGGACGTGGAGAAGGTTCGCGAAAGGCAGGATCAAGTCACTACTTCGTCTGCAGGTGGAAACCAGGGAGCATGGAATGATTTCGAAGCCGGGAGCATAATTGGCCCCTATCGCCTAGAGACCAAGCTGGGGGAAGGAGGGTTCGGGGTCGTATGGCGGGCGAGACAGACGGAGCCTGTTGTGCGTGAGGTTGCTCTAAAGATCCTCAAGTTGGGGATGGACTCTGTTGCGATCCTGAAGCGGTTCAAGGTAGAGCAGCAGATGCTTGCCTTGATGGAGCACCCCAACATAGCAAAGTTGATTGAGGTGGGTATGACGCGGGACGGACGTCCCTTCTTTGCCATGGAGCTGGTCAGGGGGGTTCCAGTTACGAAATACTGTGATGACAAAAAGCTGGGGATCAGAGAGAGACTGGGGATCTTTGTCGATGCCTGCCTGGCGGTTAATCATGCCCACCAGAAGGGAGTTATTCACCGGGATCTCAAGCCATCCAATATTTTGGTCATGGACGATCCTTCTGGTCCGATCGCCAAGGTGATCGACTTTGGAATATCCCAGGCGACGAGGGGATCGGATATGCTGTTCACCCAAGCTATTACGGCGCGGGGAGAGCTGCTTGGAACGCCGGCCTACATGGCTCCCGAACAGTTTTCCCAGAATACTTCGATAGATACCCGGGCCGATATCTATGCCCTGGGAGCGGTTCTCTATGAGTTGATGGTAGGGCGGCCCCCGGATGGGCCGAGCGGGGCAATGACTTCGGACGGATTACAGGGTGCGCTTAACGGGGCGGACTCCGGCATAACGAGGCCCTCTGCCGTCCTGCGCCGTCTCGATGCGGGGGATCGTGCGATTCTCGCCCGGCAGAGGGATGTCTCGGGCATGGAACTACAGAGTCTCGTAAGCCATGATCTCGAATGGATTGCGATGAAGGCTCTCGAGCGGGATCCAGAGGTGCGATATGCGACGGTTGTAGGTCTCGTGGACGATATCAGGAGGTCGGAGGCTAATGAGCCCATCAGTGCCAGATCTCCCAGCCGACGCTACATTTTCCAGAAGTATCTCCGTCGAAACCGTGGTACGGTGATGGCCTGTTGCTTTATTACACTGGCGCTGCTGGTTGCCGCCCTGTTCAGTGCGCGTGAAGCTCGGATTTCTCAGCATGCGGCGGCCCTCGCAGATCGAGCGCGATCGGTAGAGAAAGAAAGCAGGCTGCGTTCGGAGGTCACGGCCCGGCGAGCGGAAAGGGCGGAGAGAGAGGCCGTGCAGCAGCGTGAGACCGCTCGTCGGCACGCCTACGCTGCGGACATGCTGCTAGCCTTTCAGAGTCATCGGAAAAACGATCTTCGCGGAACCAGTCGCCTGTTGCGCCAGTATCAGCCGGTCGGTAGCTCTCGGGATTTACGTGGCTGGGAATGGCGGTATTTATGGGGCCAGACCCGCGCCAAGACCGCCCTTCAGGTGGTAGATTATTCCGAGCGTGTTCTCAGTGCCCTGTTCTATTCCAGTGGCGACTCTCTTGTCACATTTGAAGATCACGGGAGGATAGCTCTCAGGAGCCTGGGGGGAGAACGCTCTGACATTCTTCTCTCTGCCAGTAGTGATGGGAGTCGACTGGAGTCCTCTGGTGGATTTCTGACTGCTAATCCGGAAGGAACGATGATTGCAGGCCTTCATTACAATGAGGCTACAGCTGAATACCTCATCAAGATCTGGGGGGCGGAGAGTAATCCAATGTATTCTTTGAACGTGGGTCGCCGCCGTCCAACGGGGCTGGCGTTGTCACCCGGTGGGCATCTGGTAGCCTTTTTCGTTCCTGCTGAGGGAGAAGCAACAGTCATGGAGGTTGCCTCGGGAGCCGTGGTACACCGGGAGAAGTTGCAAATGGGCAACTATTCCCAACTTGATCAGGAGGGTGCCTGCTGCTTCTCGGCTGATGGGAAATTACTCGCGCTTGGGGGAGGGCACGGACGCATTCTCATCCTCCAGGTTTCCGATTGGGCCCCCCTGCCCAAGAAGCCACGAGTTACCGGACGAGTCACAACTCTGGCATTTTCGCCAGATGGAAGGCAACTGGCCGCAGGTAGTCTTTTTCAAGATCCCCGGGTGTCTATTTTTGACGTAACCGGGGAAGAGGATGACATCCGTCTCGAGGGACATTCAGGATTTATTGCCAAGGTTTCCTTCTCGCCTGACGGAACTCTGCTCGCTTCCGGAAGCGCAGACCAGAATATCAAGCTTTGGAGGACGAAAGACTGGGCGGAGGTGGCAAATCTCTCGGGTCACAGGGATGAAGTTTGGGCTGTAGGTTTTTCCCCGGACAGCCGGACGCTGGTAAGTGGAGGGAAGGATCGGAGTGTAAGGCTCTGGCAGGTCAAAGACTGGTTGAACGGTGACGCCACAGCGCTCGTCCTGGCAAACCCGTGCCCAAATCTAGCTCTGACACCTGATGGAGGTGGAGCGCTTACCGTGCGGGAGGGAAAGGTTACTTTCCATGGAAGCGCGGAGGGCGTCCCGGGACTCGAAGCTTCTGGTATCTCTCAGGCCTTCTGGATCTCGGCAGACAGTCTTTTATGTGGAGAGACAACCCCGCCGGAAATCACGATTCGTAGCCCCTCAGGGCATGTAGAGCATCGGCACAGGTTGCCAGAAGATGTCTTGGAGCCTCGGTATCAGTATCTTGGTGAGAGCGGGATCGCGGTGGTGACCATGAGACTTCCGGGGTCCGGCCTCGTAAGGGTAGATCGCTATGAAGTCCCCTCTCTCGAGCTGATTTCCTCGACAGACCTGGAAATCCCGGAGTCGGTTCGGGAAAATCTGGATAACTCCCAGGCAGGGTACAGTTCGTTTTCGCATGATGGTGGCAGAGTCGCGCTGAAGTATAACTGGGACGTTATAAGGGTTTACGACCTCGTGATGGGAGAACTGGTGGGTGCCGTGGATACCGGTGATCAGGCAGGTATTCAGGGATTGTGCCTCTCGCCAGATGGAAAGACGCTGGCTTATGCGGTCAGAGAGCGGCCGATAATCGAAATACATGACATCGAAACGGGTCTCAGTCGCGCCCGGTTAGAAGGGCATAACCTGGTAATCCGGAAGCTCGATTTTTCTCCGGATGGTGAAAGACTGGTATCCACTGCGATCGGAAGTGAGCCAATCCTCCTCTGGGACACCGTGGAATGGGAGCAGGTGGCCTCTTTCGGTCCAACCACGGGATGTGTTTCCCCTCTGGCCTGGTTCCTGCCCTCAGGAGAGGAGATGGTCATTCGTGAGAGCTTTCTGGAATCCAACCACTGCCAGCTTCGGATTCTGAAAGCGCCATCTATAGGGCTCATTAATCAACAGGAAGCGAGAAACCGATGAGTAAAATCACAGCAGTTCTCCGCTCCCGTGCTGAAAATGAGGCCTCGGATGACGAGTTAATGACAGCAGTCTACGAAGAGTTGAGAACCATGGCCAAGGTTCGCATGGCCAATGAACGGGCAGGCCACACGTTACAGGCTACCGCATTGGTGCACGAAGCCTGGATGAGGATCGGCAATCAGCAATTTGAGAATCGCCGTCATTTTTTTTCTGCGGCATCGGAAGCGATGAGGCGAATTCTCGTTGACTGTGCCCGGCGCAAGAAAGCGGCTCGTCGTGAAGGAGGAATGCAGCGAGTTGAACTCGGGGAGATTGACGGCCTTGTGTGGGAACAGAATGATGATGAGTTACTGGCCGTCCATGATGTGATCGGGCGGTTGGAGGCAGAAGATCCACGTAAGGCTGAGTTGGTGAAACTTCGGTATTTCATCGGGATGACAGGCGAGGAAGTTGCGGAGACACTGGGGGTCTCTCTGGCAACCGTGAATCGTGACTGGGCCTATGCCCGGGCGTGGATGTATAATGAAATCAACCGGGATTGAGGTGGTTGAATGGCTTTCCACCTTTGAGGGGGAGGTCAATTGGTGTGCCAAGTGCGATTACGACGCGGTTACTGAAAATCAGTGACATTTTTTGCCGGAGTTTGGCGCATGAACCATTGAGGGGGCTTCAGGTCCCTGAAGCCCAGCTATGATGCCCCAAGGCTCACTTCCAGACACATTTCAACCAACTGGTTGCCGGTTTTGGAGCCATTGAGGCATCGGCTTGTGGCGGAAAATATTAATCGACCTTAACCATATTATCTCATGAAGATGCTATTGCCCGGCAAGTTTCGTTTTGGAGCAGTCCTGTCACTTTTGATGATTCACCCCTGTCTTTCGAAAGATGGACCAGGGCTGTATTCGCAGATTGAGGGAAACTGGATCAACTACCGGGGAGATCAGTATGAAATCATGCGCATTTCCAAGGACGAGGTGAGTAACAGCTTCTTCAGCTGGGATGGCACCCCGAGATTTGCAAGGACCTCAGATCTCAGGCTGAAGTCCTCTGGAAGCGGCAAAAGCGAGACCGCCATCGAGAAAGGAGCTGAGTGGCATTACCTGGACGGGGGAAAGGCGCCTGAGGACTCTCTCTGGACCGGACTTTCGTTCGATGCCAAAAAAGAGGGATGGAAGAGTGGCAAGGCTGGCTTCGGCTACAGTGACAATGATGACGAGACAGTTATTGAGGATATGCAGAACAACTATCTGTCAGTCTTCATACGAAGAGAGTTCGAAATTCCAAAGGGTTCAGACCTGAAAGGCCTCGGACTACTGATTAATTACGACGATGCGTTTATTCTTCATGCAAATGGGCGACACCTCTTCAATTCGAGTAACGTGGTAGTTGATAAAAAAACGGGTGAAACCACGGTCACCAGAGATCACGAGGCCAACGGAGCGGAGTTTTTCTCTCTGAGCGAATATGCCAGCGCCTTCAAGGAGGGAAGGAACGTCCTGGCGATTCAGGGCATCAACAGTAACCTCGAGAGCAGTGACTTTACCCTCGACCCACAGGTTTTGATCGGGGGAACGGGGAGCTTTATAGCCTCCAACCGCAGAGAGAAGCATGAAAGTCCCCAGTCGCAGTGGTTTTACAAGGACCGGACCTGGGACGGAAAAGTCGATAACCTCCAAATCTGGGGGAGAGCTCTTGATGATGATGAAGTAGTGGCTTTATGGAATGCAGGTAAGGGCCTGGAGAAAGCATCTGGCGAACTGGCCGAGGGCCTGATCGGGCATTGGCCTTTCGATGGCAATCTCAGGGATGTTGGCGGCAGGGGTCGGCACGGAACAGGGAAGAACTCGCCAGGCTTTGGCAAGGGGCAGTTTGGTCAAGCTCTCGAACTGAACGGGGACAATCAATATGTCCTCCTTGGGGGTAAGCCCACCGATTACACCCCGGGAAGCGGAAGCATCACCCTCTCGCTCTGGTTCAGTGCCGATAAATTCGACAAGCGCTGGCAGACTCTGGTTTCCCTCGGTGACGCCTGGAGTGACTGGCGGATCCATCGGTTTGCTCTTTCAGATAACATGGGATACGTGGGAGGTCGCTGGGCCAGGAACAACACCCCGATTCTTGACGGGAAGATGCATCATCTCGTAGCCATCACGGAAAAGGGAAGAGGAGTGAGGCTGTTTATTGATAATATTCTGGTTAGCAATAATGCACCCAACAATCAGGCTGGCAATTTTGCGGGCATTCTCCCGGATGAAGATGGCTGGCTCCCGGCAGTGGGAGCTAACTTGCAGGGCCAGATCAACTTGTCGAAACCTCTGGAGGGCGAGTTCATCCCCATGCAGGATACCCTCAGGGTTGTGGCAACTTCCGGGAATCAGGGAGGTGGTGGGAACCAGAATTCCTATTCGGGAACATTCCGGAAAGTAGATCATCCGGAGGAGGCTCTCCTCATTGCA
>MDTD01000062.1_pt1 | contig 14232 bp, 13 predicted proteins | sample 811221 | NCBI WGS metagenome assembly MDTD01 (sample SAMN05326646, study PRJNA326480) | marine metagenome | isolation source: seawater | place: Pacific Ocean: South West | collected 2011
ATATAAATTATGGTTTTACATTTTTAGATATGAGAAAATTAGTTCACTGCCTAACAAAAACAATTTATTTTTTTTAACAGGATATCCTCGTTCAGGTAACTCGTATTTTAAAAATCTACTTAAATTTTTAGAACCTGAACTTAATTTTTCCAGCCATCTTCACACCGTTGCATCAATTAAAATAGCCCAAAAAAAAAATATTCCAGTCTATGTTATAATAAGAAGTCCTCTAGAAAGTATTTCATCTTGGTGTGTAATGAGATCACATTCAGCTAAAGATCAAATTAAAACTCTAAATTATTGTCTAAGTGAATATGTTAGTTACTTTAAGTTTTTAAATAAAAACAGAAAGAGTTTAAAAATATTGGTCTTTGAGGAGATTGTGAAAAATAAAGAAAGCTTCATAGATAAACTAAATTTGATTTGTTTAAATAATAACAAGGATTTATTATATAAAAAATTAAATGAATACGTAAAAAATAAAACAATTGAAGAAAGGCAGTCAAAAATGGGCAGAAGACATAAATTGAAATTTTCTTCTACTCCAAACAATCAAAGAGAACATGAAAAGATGAAATTTAAAATATTATTAAAAAAAGAGAAAGAATTTTTAATAGCAAAAAAATTATATAATAATTTAATTGAGAATATTACAGATTAACACAGTTGTCAACTCTGGAAGTACTGGAAGAATTACTGAAGAAATTGGAAATACACTGATTGCTGGTGGCCACGAGAGTTATATTGGATATGGTCGTAGTTCGAGAAATAGTAAATCAAAAATTATAAAGATTGGATCCAAATGGGATTTTTATTGTCATCTTTTAAAATCACTTTTCACCGATCGTCATGGATTTGGCTCAAAAAGAGCAACAAAAAGATTTATAAAACAGATTCAATTAATCAAACCAGACTTAATTAGTTTGCATAATATACATGGTTATTACATAAATATTGAGATATTATTTGAATATATAAAGAAAAAGAATATACCTGTGGTTTGGACCTTTCACGATTGTTGGCCATTTACGGGACATTGCACCTTTAATTCTGACTGTAATAACTGTAAAAATTGTCAGAGTAAATATCCCAAATCAATTTTTTTAAATCAATCAACAAGAAACTTTAAAGACAAAAAGCTTATTTTTAATGATGTTAAAAGATTAAGGATAATTACCCCATCACTTTGGCTAAAAAATTTGGTTAAACAATCTTTTCTTAATTACCCCGTAGATTGCATTAACAACGGAGTTGATCTAAATTTATTCAAACCAACAAATAATTTTTTCAAACTAAAGCGTGATTTAAAACTGGATGGTAAAAAAATAATTCTAGGAGTTGCTAGTACTTGGGATCAAAGGAAAGGTCTATCTGACTTCTTAAAACTAGCATCAATAATCAATAAAAACTACTTGATAATACTAATCGGTTTATCAATAAGTCAAATGCGTAATTTACCCGAAAATATATTTGCTATTAAAAGGACCGAAAGCACAATCAAACTTGCTGATTATTATTGCATGGCAGATGTCTTTGTAAATCCTACATACAAAGATAATTTCCCAACAACAAATATCGAATCATTAGCCTGTGGTACGCCTGTGATAACCTATGAAACTGGAGGTAGTCCTGAGGCTATCAATGTAAAAACTGGAAGGGTTGTTAAAGTTGGGGATATTTATGGGATTTGGGAAGCAATAAAAGAACTTTCGTTGATGTCTAGAGATTATTACACAAATTTATGCCGAACTAGAGCTCAAAAATTTTTTAATAAGGATGATCGCTTTAAAGATTACTTAACTATATATAAAAATATATTAAATCACAATGTGTAACAGGTCTATAGTTTTTATAAATCAGAGCAGTGGCTACTTGATGATCGATATCATAAATGCACACGTTCCGTATTATGATGAGATATTTTTGCTGACGGGGTTCTTTAATCCACGGGCAAAAATGTTAGACCCTAAGGTCAAAGTCAAACTCCTAAAAAAGTATAATCGAAAAAGTAATATTACTAAGTTATTTTCATGGATTATTTTCCACTTTCAGAGTCTTTTTTATATTTTTTTTATTTATAGAAAAAGTAAACTTTATTTTGTTTCAAACCCACCAATAAACGTGTTTTCACCCAAAATCCTCCAAAGAGATTATGCATATTTAATTTATGACCTATACCCTCAGGTTTTTTTAATAAATAATTTATTAGAATCTTCATCTATTCTTTTTAGGTTTTGGATTTACATGAATAAAAAGATGTTTAAAAACGCAAAATACATATTTACTATAAGTCAGGGTATGAAAAATCAACTAAATTACTTTTCAAAACATGAGAAAGTGAAAGTCGTACCAATATGGACACATTCCAATTTTTTTGACAAAATTCCTGAGTCAGAAAATATTTTTTTAAGGGATAATCAAATTAAAGCTAAGTTTATAGTGGGTTATTGCGGAAATTTGGGAAAAACCCATCCGCTGGAAAAAATAATATCAATTGCGGAGTTTCTAAAAAGTTATGAAGATATTTATTTTCTGGTAATCGGAGAGGGAGAAAAAAAGAGCATGTTAAAGAAGCTAAAAAAAGAAAAATTACTAACAAATTTAGAAATCTTGGATTTTCAAGACACCAAAGTTTTCTCACACGTTTTAGCTGCATTTCATATTGGGGTAGTAACATTAGAAATTAATGCGAAAAACTTGAGTGTTCCATCAAAAACATTTGATCTTATGTCGGCAGGCAAACCAATCCTAGGGATTTCAGCAAAAGATTCTGAGTTATCATCTTTGATAAATAAAAATAACATTGGTCAAAATTTTGAACAATCAACAGACGTGAAGGAAATTTCTGATTTTATTTTAAAACTTAAAAATGAACACAAGCAATATGAAGCACTTTGTATAAATTCAAAAAGAAATAGTCATAAATTTACATATTTAAACGCTAAAAGATTAATTTTAAAATAAATAAAGTATGAAATCAAAAGAAGATAAATTAATTGAAATAATAAAAGAAGCTCTTGAAGTTGAAAGCCCTAAATTAGAAGACAACTTAAATAGTTATGATTCATGGGATTCTTTGGGAAGATTGTCATTGATTGCGTTAATTGACGAATATTTTGATATTCAAGTTTCAGACAGAGATTTTAACGAATTTGAAAAGGTCAATGACATTTTAAATTTTATAACAAGTAAAAAACATTCTTAAATGTCTGAGTTGATTTTTGATGGCGTTACAATATCAGCAATGGCCGGAGCCGTGCCCAAAAATAAAATTATAAATAGAAAATTTACAAAATATTTTGACCGACAAACTGTTTCAGATATAATTGACAAAACAGGAGTAGAGGAGCGGAGAGTTAGTGATGCTACGACAACATCCTCTGATTTGTGTTTTGCGGCTGCTCAGCAACTTTTTTCAGAAAATAAAATTGATAAATCAAAAATTGACATCTTGATCTTTATTTCTCAAACTCCTGATTATAGAATGCCGGCAACTAGTATAATATTACAAGGCAGATTAGGTTTATCTAAATCAACAGCTGCATTTGATGTTAACCTAGGTTGCTCAGGCTTTGTTTATGGCCTCTCAATAGCATATGCGTATGCTAAACAACCCGGAATAAGAAAAGTTTTAATTTTAGATGGTGAAACCAGATCTAAAGTTTATCATCCAAAAGACCGAAAAACTGGTTTTATTTTTGGAGATGCCGCTATTGCCGCCATTGTTGAAAAAGACGACAATATCGGAAAATCAATATTTTCATTAAATTCAGATGGCAGTTTACACGATTTGATTAAAATTGATGCCGGTGGTTATAGAAATCCAAGTTCAAATGAAACACTAAAAGAAAAAGTTGTTGATGATTACGGAAATATTAGAACTGATGAGCATGGTCATATGAAGGGTGGAGATGTATTTAATTTTGTTTTAAGAGAAATTCCAAAAAATATAAAAAATACTTTAAAACTTTTTAACACAAGTCTAGAAAGCTGTGATTATTATATTTTTCACCAGGCAAATAAATTTATGAATGATTATTTGGCTAAAAAGTTAAAACTTGATAAAGATAAGGTGCCCTCAACTATTTCAAAGTATGGGAATACATCATCTGTTTCTATACCTATCACAATTGTTGATCAACTTAACGGCAAGTTAATGGGTGAAAAAAAACTATTTTTGTGTGGTTTTGGAGTTGGTATGTCTTGGGCTACAGCAATTGTAAGTACAAATAACATTAAGATTTCAAAAATAGTACAGATTTAATGAGTTCATTTAATTTAAATAATAAAACCATATTAATCACGGGTGCTTCATCTGGTATTGGAAGGGCTGCTGCAATTTCTTGTGACAAACACGGTGCAAATTTAATTTTAGTTGGAAGACACAAAGAACGATTAAATCATACATTAAGTCTATTGTCTAAAAACAATCACAGAATGATTTTTGTTGACTTAACTAATTTTGAGGATTTATCGGTAAAGTTAAACGAAGTTCAAAATGAAATAAATAATATTGACGGAATAGTTAATGCTGCTGGAATTAGTTCTACAGTTCCTTTTAGAGTTTTTAAACCTAAAAAACTAGAAGATATTTTTAAGATTAATGTTACTGCAGCTTTTCAGTTAACAAAATTATTAACCCCGATTCTTAACCGAAAGAGGGCTAGTATAATTTTTATTAGTTCAGTCATGGCAAATATTGGTGATAAAGGAAAGACATTATATTCTATTACGAAGGGAGCTGTGAGTGCTGGCGCAAGGTCATTAGCACTTGAATATGCATCAAACAACATTAGAGTTAACACAATTGCACCAGGAATTGTAAATACACCAATGACACAAAATTCAACCTATAAAACAAATAAGGAATTATATAGTAAAATGTTAGAAAAATATCCTTTAGGTTTTGGTGAACCAGAAGATATTGCTGATGCATGCGTATTTTTACTCTCTGATGCCTCAAAATGGATAACTGGATCCGAAATTACTATCGATGGTGGATTTTCTGCTAATTAACAAAAAAAAATGAAAAATATTATAATTGTTGGTGCAAGTGCTCATGCTGCGGAGATAGTTGAATATATAGAGTATATTAATGATTATTCCATTGATGCAGTATACAGAATCAAAGGATTAATAGACAAAAATGAGACACACTATAAAACTTATGGTTTTGAATACAAATTTTTAGGAAATACGGATAACCACATAATTGATAAAAACTCGTATTACATAATAGGTATTGGAAATATGTCCGTACGAAAAAAAGTAATTGATGAGTTTAAATTTAAAGGAGCAAAATTCGAGACAATTATTCATCCAACAGCATTAGTTTCTAAGACTGCTGAAATAGGAATAGGCTGTTTGATTTCTCATAATGTTTCTGTTGGACCTAAAGCAAAGATTGGTGAGTTTTGTGTAATTAACTCAAGATCAACAGTTGGTCATGACTCTGTATTAGGAGAAAATAATTTTATAAGCCCACAGGTTGTATTAGGTGGTTCTACCAAAATTGGAAAAAATAATCTACTAGGTACCAACTGCTGTTTAGTTCCAAAAATTGTAGTTGGAAATAATAATAAAGTTATGGCAGGAATGATAGTAACGAATAATATAAAAGATGATGAAATAGTCTTTTACAGATTTAAAGAAAAGCTAATAATTAGAAATAATAATTAAATAAAACAACTTTGATACCCTTATCAGTACCCAATATTACAGGAAACGAGTGGCTATATGTTAAAGATTGTCTTGATACTGGTTGGATTTCATCTGCTGGTGAGTACGTTAATAAGTTTGAACAAGCCATTCAAAGTTATACAGGCGCAAAATATGCTGTTGCTTGTATGAATGGTACGGCTGGATTGCAAGTTTCTTTAAATCTTGCAGGTGTTTCCTCCGATGATATAGTTATTGCACCAAACTTAACCTTTGTAGCAACTCTTAATGCCATCTCATATACAGGAGCAGAAATAATTTTGATTGACATAAATGAAAAATCATGGCAAATTGATATTGACTTACTCGAGAAATGGTTAGCCGAGAATACAAAAACAAAATTTTTTGATGGAAAACCATTAACTGTCGAAAAATCAACTGGTAAAAAAATCAGCGCAATTGTACCTGTGTATGTTCTTGGTAGATTTGTTGATATTGAAAAGTTAATGCAAATTAGCAATGATTATGGAATATCGATAATTGAGGACAGTACTGAGGCTCTAGGGAGTTTTAAAAACCAAAAACATGCAGGTACATTTGGCTTAACGGGAGTATTAAGTTTTAATGGAAATAAGATTATATCGACAGGAGGTGGAGGTATGATTTTAACCAATAATAAGCATGTTGCAGAAAGAGCGAAACATATAACAACAACAGCTAAAACAGACCCACTAGATTACTTTCATGATGAAGTTGGGTATAATTACAGGCTCGTAAATATACTTGCGGCAATTGGCCTTGCACAAATGGAAAAAATTGACAGTATAATAAAAAGAAAAAAACAAATTGATTTAATATATCGGCGAGAGCTTTGCGGAATTGGTGATATTAAATTTCAACAAAATCAAATTGATTCAAATCATAACTGTTGGCTATTTACTTTTAGGACAAAAAAAATGAGGCCACTTTTAAATTTCCTTAATAATAAAAAAATACAGAGTAGACCTTTTTGGACACCTATGAATTTGCTGCCTATGTATAATAATTTTAGATATGTCAATGAAAATAATATTGCGAATAAAATTTTCAAAGAGTGTATAAGTATACCGTCCTCTTCTAACTTAAAGCAAGAAGATCAACAAAAGGTTATTTCAGAAATTAAAAATTTTTTTAAATTATGATTTTTCCAGATATTTCAAATTTCATCAAAAGCTATATTATCAAAAGGGAAAAAAGCTTTTTTGAAGCTGATATGATAAGTAATCAAAAGACCTTAACCAAGGAAATTAAAGGAAAAACTATTTTAGTTATTGGTGGTGCGGGTACCATTGGATCATCATTTATCAAGGCGGCATTAAGCTACAACCCTGATGAGCTTGTTGTTGTAGATATTAATGAAAACGGACTCACTGAACTGACAAGAACCCTAAGAAGTGATAAAAATATTAATGTACCCGATAAATACATAACATACCCCATTTCATTCAACTCAGATATTTTTTATAAAATGCTTAATAAGCATGGTTCCTTTGATATTGTAGCCAACTTCGCAGCCCATAAACATGTCAGAAGTGAAAAAGATGTATTTTCAACAGAAGCAATGATTATTAATAATGTTGTTGATGCTAAAAGATTTCTTGACTTTCTGGAAGTTAATAAACCTTCTCATTTTTTTTGTGTCTCCACTGATAAAGCAGCAAACCCTGTTAATTTGATGGGTGCATCAAAGAAATTGATGGAAAACATAATTATGTCCTATTCAAAGGGTTTTAAAATTACAACTGCAAGATTTGCAAATGTGGCTTTTTCAAACGGTTCTTTATTGGATGGTTATATTCAGCGTTTGCTACAGAGGCAACCCATTTCATGCCCCTCGGATGTTAAAAGGTTTTTTGTTTCGCCACAGGAAAGTGGTGAAATTTGTTTGATGACATGCATATTAGGAGATTCGGGTGATATCTTTTTTCCAAAGCTTATTGAAAATCAATTAGTTAGCTTTAAAAAAATAACTGAGGATTTATTTATGTATTTAAATAAAAAAATACACATATGTAGTTCGGAAACAGAGGCTAAAGATTATGCTTCAAAAATGAGAGATAATTCAGCTTACCCAGTTTATTTTTTTAAAACCGACACTAGTGGAGAAAAATTATATGAAGAATTTTACACCTCTGATGATAAATTAAACTTAAATAAATTTCAATCAATAGGAATAATTACAAATTCTGTAAAACCTAGTAGATCAGAGGTTGAATCAGTATTAAATCAACTAAATATATTGTTTTCTAAAAAGGCATATTTAAAACGTGATATTATCAAATCAATGAGCGAATTGATACCAAGTTTTGATCATATTGAAACAGGTAAATCATTAGATCAGAAAATGTAATTATATGTATTTAATTTCAAAAAGAATTTTTGATATAGTTTGCTCCGTTTTAGCTTTAGTATTATTATCACCAATATTAATTCCAATAATAATTTTACTGAAGCTAACATCAGAAGGTGAGGTTTTCTATTTACAAGAAAGGATAGGAATAATGAATAAACCTTTTATGATAATTAAGTTTGCAACAATGCTTAAAAATAGCTCTAAAATGAAAGGTGGTTATATAACTTTAAAGAATGATCCAAGATTAACTTTCATGGGAGGTTTTTTGCGAAAATCTAAAATCAACGAATTGCCTCAATTAATTAACATTTTGTTGGGTCATATGAGTTTTGTTGGACCTCGACCAGTAATGCGAGTTAGTTTTGAGTCCTATCCTAAAGATGTGCAAGAAGTAATTTATAATGTTAAACCTGGACTTACTGGAATAGGCTCGATTATTTTTAGAGACGAAGAAGAAATAATAACTAAAGTTAAGATAAATGGAGGGGATATTTGGGATTTTTATAAAAACATAATCTATCCGTTTAAAGGAAATTTAGAGCTTTGGTACCAGCAAAAAAGAACATTTATTTTAGACTTAAAATTAATTTTTTTAACCGCCTTTGTAATTGTTTTCCCTAATACAAAAATTTACGAAATATTGTTTAAAGATTTACCAAAACGTAATTTTTAGTCTTATATTTTTATTTATATTTTAATCGCGATACCTGTTTATTTTTAAAGGTTTTGTCACTATTATAATTTTTAAATTTGGCTGCATACAATAAAAAATACATATTTAGATTTATTGCACAACTATTGCACCCCAAATGTGATATTGATAATTCATATTTTCCTATATCTCACAAATTTTGGGAAGAATTAGTAAAAATTGGTAGTAGACATTTGGTTTTACCGTCAATTTATGGTGCTATTACAAGAAATAAACTTAACTCCCATGTTCCCAAAGACTTAATATCTTACCTCGAAAAAATTACTAATGTTAATGAAAACCGAAATATAGAAATTTTAAAACAAATAGTTTTTTTATCAAATATTTTTGAAAAAAATCAAATTGAATATGTGTTTTTAAAAGGGGCTGCGATGTTGATTTTAAAGCCATATGATACAATAAATGAACGAATGATAGGTGACATTGACATATTAGTTTCAGAAAAAGATTTAATTAAGTCACAAAATATTTTAATAGATAACGGATTTAAAATATTAAATAATGACTTTAATTTTGTAAAAGATATAATTCCACAAAAACATTTGAAGCGTGTTGTCCATAGTAACTACATTGCTGCAGTAGAAATTCATAGACGTCTTTTGGCAAACCCAAACGCAAATCAAATTGAAACTAAAGATGTTTTAAGGAATAAATTAAAAACCTCATCAAATTTATGGATACCTTCAAGGAATCACTTATGGATGCATACAATTTTTAATTGGCAATATAATGATAATGGACTTGAATACAACAATCTTTCACTGAGGTCATTTGTTGATGCTGTGTATTTGGAAGATGAAAATATAAATGACTCTTTTGATAAATATCCAGCTATTCGCCGGTTTTATTCACTATGTTCAGTATTTGTAGATAATTATCAAAACAGAGATTTTCTAAATGTTATGATTTATAAATATACATTAATTTACCAATGGTTTGAATATGTAAATTTTCTTCTTAGTAAGTTAAAAATTATGTTAATAAAAATCTTAAATAGACTGATTTTGTTGTTTAATTCTAGTAAATATAGGCGTCGTTTATTACAAAACCCAAAACTAATAATAAAAAGGATATTTATTTATTGGCGTAATATATAATTTGTAACAAAAAATGTTGGTAATTTAAATACGAAACTTACAAAATATATAGTATGATTAATAACTATTTACCATTATCAAATCTTTAACATATAATTTTATAAGTATCTAATTATTGTTACATTTGCTTAAATTTTTTTTATGAGGATTCTAGTTTTTATTTTTATTTTTTTGTGTTCTTGTTCAAGTAAAAAGGATATTCTATTTGTCCAAGATACTGATTCCCAAACTGAATATAATTTTAGTTTTAAAAATATTAAAATACAACCTGATGATATATTAAGAATAAAAATTTCCTCCAAGTCAGTTGATTTAGCATCATTATACAACTCTCAAGCACAAATACAACAGGGAAATTCAATGGTAGGATATCAAATAGAAGGTTATTTAGTAGATTCTGAAGGGTTTGTCAATATTCCTATTTTAAAGCCCGTTCTGGTTAAAGGATTATCCGTTATCGAGGCTTCTAGAAAAATTGAAAAACTCTTAGACAATGAAGAGGTTATGAGAAATGCAACTGTAGATATTAAAATTTTAAATACATATTTTACGGTTCTGGGTGAAGTCAATTCACCAGGAAGATATAGCTTTTTAGAAAACAACATGAATATATTGCAAGCATTAGGAATGGCTGGTGATTTGACAATTAATGGTATAAGAAATGATATAAAAATAATTTCTGAAATTGACGGAAAAATGGTTGTGAACAGTATAGACCTTACTTCATCAAGTCTTTTAATTTCAGATAATTTTCAAATTTTTCCTGGTGATATTATTATTGTAAATGCTAATAATGCTAGGGTTAAAAATGCTGGGATTATAGGAAACTTTGGAAATCTATTAAGTGTCTTATCTTTTGTTCTGTCATCGATAATTTTAATCTCAAATAATTAATTATGGAAGATTTAAAATCTCAATATGGGTTGGATGAGACAGAAGAATTGAAAAATGAAATTTTAAGGTATATTAGTTTTTGGCCATATTTACTCATAATTATCATTACTTTTTTATTTTCTGCTTTTATTTATCTTAGGTATACTGGCTATACTTTAAAAACAACTACAGTTATTGAAATTTTAGATGAGGCTCAAAATAGTGAGATGGCCCTACCAACAGAATTGACGGTATTTAATAGATCAATGATAAATCTTGAAAATGAAATAAATAGATTAACCTCATATTCTCTTAACGCTGTTGTAGTAAAAGATATTAAGGCAAATATATTTTACTACACAAAAGGTAATATTAAAAACACCCTAACTGCACCAAAACTTTGGTATGATAGCTATGAGTTAAACTTTAAAATTGACACTGATATAATAGAACAAAAATCAAGTTTTTTGATTAATTCTACTGATGGTAAATTAGAAATAAGTTCATACGATTCAAAAAATGAACTAGTTAAAACAGTTAGTTTTAATTCTCTGTCTACTTTAAACAAGATTCACGATTTGCCATTTGATATTACAATTGATTCTGATGATAATCTTTCTAATGAAAGAGAGCTAGTTCTGTTTCCCGTTGAGAATACAGTAAATAGCTTTAGAGACAAATTAAAAATTTCGCCCTTAGGTGAAGGTAGTGATCAACTATCATTAGAGATGACTTACCAAAATGATATCATTGCCCAAAATTATTTGAATACTTTAACCAGCTCATTCGATAATGATGGTATAATCGATAGAAAATTAGAATATGAAAGAACAATTCAGTTTGTTAATAAGAGAGAGCTGATTCTCAAAAATGATTTAAATTTAATCGAGCAGAGAAAGCAAAACTATAAGCAAGAAAATAATCTTTCCGACATAGCTTTAGATGCAAACAATAATATTAATTTAAAGTACACTTATAACTCTGAAATTTTTCAGTTAGAATCCCAAAAGCAAATTGCAGATTATTTAATAGAATTAATTTCAGATTCTGATTACGGATATCTGCCAATAAATATTGGTCTTGAAAATTTTGATTTAAATAATATGATCGTTGATTATAACAAAATGATATCTGAAAGGTATCGTTATTTAAATGAGTCGGGGTCAAACAACATTTTGGTCAAATCGCTTGAACCGCAGCTTGATAATTTAATCCAAAATATTTCTATTTCGCTATCCAATTTTATAAGTTCAATTGATTTAAAACTAGACAATTTAAAGGTAAAAGAAAATGAATTTGATAGTGAATATAATAGAGTTCCTGAAAATGAAAAAACACTGCGCTCAATTGAACGTGAACTTTCGATAAAGGAGGCGCTATATTTACTGTTGTTACAAAAGAGAGAAGAGGCTTCTATTAATTTAGCCGTTGTTAAACCCACTATAAAGATAATCGACTTTGCTATAACAGATTATTCATCTAAAAATCCCAAACCAAGTGTTATTTATTTAATTTCTATTGTTTCTGCTCTTGGTATTTATTTGTTAGTTTTATTTACATGGTTTTTTATGGACAATAAAGTTCATAGCAAGGATCAATTATTAAAATTACTTAATAATAATATTCCAATTATTGGAGAAATCCCCTATATAAAAGACATTGACAAAGTCAAAAACAACAACTCTTCACGCTCAATAATTTCTGAAAGCATTAGGATGTTACTATCTAATTTGAGATTTACCTCATCAATTAATACTGATACTGATTCCCATATGACTATATTTACTTCTTCGATAAAAGGTGAGGGTAAAACCCTTGCTTCTGTAAATACCGCAATGGCGCTCGCAAATGATCTCAACAAAGAAAAAAAAGTAATATTATTAGGAACAGATTTAAGAAACCCACAGATTCATAAAAACTTTGGGGTTGATAAGTTGCAGCAAGGAATTTCAGAGATAATTTACAATAATGATGAAAAAAATTATAAAAAATATATCAAAAAATTTGAGAACTTAGATGTTATGTTTTCTGGTGCTATACCCCCTAATCCCACTGCATTACTTTCCAGTGATGTTTTCAAAAATCTGCTTTTAATTCTCAAAAATGACTATGATTATGTAATCGTTGATTCTGCTCCTTGTTTATTAGTTTCTGATACTTTTCAATATATTTCCCTAGCGGACTCTATTGTGTACATGTTCAGATCAAATTTTACTGATTCAAAAATAGTTTCATATATTAATGAAGTTTATGAAACTAATCAGATTAAAAACATAAATATTGTTTTGAATGCAGTAGGCAACAGTGCAAGTTATGGTTATAAATATGGATATCAATATGGTTATAAGTACGGATACAAATATGCCTATAATTACGGATATGGATACGGATATGAATCTGATGACCAATAAATAAGATTCAATAAAAATATTTATCAAATAAACTGCCTATTATTTTCGATTATTTGGTTTAATTTATCTATTTTCTTAATAAATACTTGATTTTCAAAAGCTTTGATATGTTGTTTATTATGAATATCACTTCCTGTAAAATCAATAAGTCCCATATCAATTAATTTTTCTAGATTCTTTCTGATGTGTGTACCATAATAATCAGTAGATGATAATAAATTAGCCTGAAATAAACAGCCATATTTTTTTAGTTTATAATACTCCCCAAACGATTTTATGAATAAATATCTTTCTGGATGAGCTAAAACTGGAATGTACCCATTAACCTTAATCTCATAAAGAATTTCATATAAGGCTATAGGCTTTGAAATAAAACTCATTTCTACAAGAACATAATTATCTTTTAAGCATAAAAGTTTATTATTTTGTGCCCTTTCAATTATACTTTTTTCAAGCATATATTCCGAAGCATAACCAATATTTATATTTTCAGTAAGTTTTTTTTTTAATTTCTCATATGATTTTTTGATTGAATCATTTGTATTGTCGTATAGTCCAGTATAAGTGTGTGGAGTGCCAATTATTTTTGAAAATCCAAGATCCCTCATCTTTTCAATTAATTTAATCGAATCTTCTATATTTTTTGCTCCGTCATCAATACCCGGAAGAATGTGGGAATGTATATCTACAAATCCATTTGGAATTAATTCCTTTAGAGTTGGTTTAGACTTAAATAAATTTAAAATCATATCATTAAAATATGCTATATTTTAATATGTTATAAAAGAAATTGAATGACATTATAATATACGATATTTTAATTGTTAAATTTGAATATGAATTCAGAGTTTCCTTTTTTGATTTATTATTTAGGCTTATTAATTTCTATAATTTTTTTGTCTAGATTTATTTTCAGGAAATACATTCAATTTGCAAAAAGTTATAATCTTAAAAAATCTTCAAACGAAAGGGCAGCCCACAAAGGAATTGTTTTCACTGGTGGAGGAGTTGTATACGCGGCTGTAATTATGGTAGCTGCATTAATCTTAGACAATTTAGATTTTGTTGAATTTTCTAATTTTAGCCCTA
>MDTD01127800.1_pt1 | contig 14230 bp, 13 predicted proteins | sample 811221 | NCBI WGS metagenome assembly MDTD01 (sample SAMN05326646, study PRJNA326480) | marine metagenome | isolation source: seawater | place: Pacific Ocean: South West | collected 2011
CACAGCCGTTGAATCAACTTTTACGGAAGTGAGGACGTTCAGCCAGTTGCCATCAGAGCTACAAGCAGCGCTGGCGGTCATCGAACCGAAAAGAACGAGCGAGGTTGATAATCCATTCGGAACGCATACCACCGTGCTCAAAGAGAACCACGAACTAAGCGATCTGCCCTCATTTTTGGAGATGGTTTCAGACACCGGGTATTCATGGATCAAAGACTATTTCGGCGCAAATCAGGTCACATCAGACAACAGTCCAGCGAGTTATTGGGAAACATTTCCAGATCACTACTATGACTATTTTAGCGAAGCCCAACGGCTGGGTTTTCGTATCATCATTCGGCTGGACTTCCCCAGAGTCGATGGGCGCATTCCGACTACCTCAGAAGATATGGCATATGTAGCGGCGTTCTATCGTCGAGCTGCTGAGGAGTTTGGTGCATATGTCGATGATTGGGAAATCGACAACGAACCCAACCTGGGTAATTTCAATCCCTGGATTACTGAGACTGAATATGCCAACATCGCAGCCGTAGCGGCGGCAGCCATCCGTGAGGGCGACCCTGATGCGACGATCTATGCACCGGGCATCGCCATGTTGCAGGCACTTAATTTCATACCCCGTCCATACATTCAGAATCTGATTGAGGCAGGCTTGCTCGACGATATCGATGTGTTTAGTTACCATCCGTACAGGCTCGATCTGGTTGACCGATTCCCTGCGCGCGCTTCTGAATTTGCCCCATACAATTTTTGGACAGATTATCGGAGCCAGATCGCTGATCTAAGGAGTCGAATCGGTGAGATGCCCATCGCAGTGACGGAAATGGGCTATTCAACATTCCGAAACGAAGACACCGATACACGCAATATCACGCTGTTAACCCAGGCCAAATACGAACAACGCTCAATGATACTCGATTTTGACCTGGGCGTAGAACCTACGATTAATTTCATCTTCAAGAGGCCGTTCGAAGGCCAGTACGAGCGCGAATATAACTTCAATATCGTTGAACCCGACAACACGCCAAAACCCATTTACTATGCCGTACGGAACATCAATGCGATTTTCGATAACAGCATGCAGCATGCACCTTTTGATGTTACCTGTGAAAATGGCACAGCAAGCGATTTGCAAATACTCGCTTACACGAAACCAGGCGAGGCTTATGATGAGTTGATCATTGCCTTATGGGATGCGGTGGAAGCAGATGATAACAACCATCAAGTAGGTACTTGTGATCTGGTCATGCCATCAACAGGCTATGAAGGTTTTGCGTTCTATGACTTGCTCTATGAAAATAGCCAAGCGAACGAACTGAATTTCCAGGTTGTCGATGGGCTGGTCATCATCCCAGATATTCCGGTTTTGGACTCTCCCGGCATCGTGAGAGGTATCCAACTCAGGTAAGAGCCTGCTGAGGTTGAACACGCGCTAAACACTACCGTTCCCATTATGCGCCATATGACGTCAGGTGCTGGGTGGGGAGGACAAGTCACTCATCCAGATATAAGCTGCCTATTATCACTTACCGAGCTGAGCAGTGCTGTTTACAATAGTCTCAAAGATAGGTTTGTTAGCAGGACAAGCATGGCAATGAAATTGAGTCTGGATGCACTCTTAAATAAAACAATCGCGCTACATAATCATCTATGTCCCCGGCAGGTGCTTGGGGTACGGATGGGCATGCTGGCGGGTGAAATTTTGAATCTGGATTTACCCCAAGATGATAAGCGTTTGTTCGCCTTTGTCGAAACAGATGGCTGCTTTGCCGATGGTGTTGCGGTGGCAAGTGGCTGCTGGTTAGGCCATCGTACAATGCGACTGATGGATTATGGCCGCGTGGCGGCGACGTTCGTTGATACCGACACAGCTGAAGCGATACGTATCTGGCCACATCCGGAATCACGACGCTTCGCCGAGCAAGCACACCCTCATGAGGAAAGCAACTGGAAGGCGCAACTCATTGGCTATCAAAGCTTGCCCAATGACAAGTTGCTGGGTTGGCAACCTGTGGAACTAACGGTTTCTATGCAGGAAATCATCAGCAAACCGGGCCTGCGCGTAATCTGTTCACGCTGCGGGGAAGAAGTCCTCAATGAGCGCGAGGAAATCGTCGATGAACAACCTGTATGCCCTGCCTGCCTTGGCGAAGCCTATTATCAACAGACAACAGATAAATATGAGCTTGTATCGCACTAACTAATATATGGCGTGAGTACCAGGTAGCTTCAGGTCAAAAAGAGTTGAAGATTGCCCTCGGCGGTGGTTTCTATTTGGAGCGTGGGTAAGGGTTTACTGGCTGGTCCGCGCACCACATTGCCCTGTTCATCAAAGAGTGAGCCATGACAGGGGCACACCAGTTCACTAGCTTCGGATTCTACGGTACATCCCAGATGCGTACACACCAAACTCAGTGCAGAGAATCCGTTTTCATTGTGGATTAGAACCGCCGGAACATCCGGCAGCAAGGTCCGTGTACCGACTGCATAGGCAGTCGCAGGCCCCAGGTCAAACACGGACTGGCTGGGTGGCTCCGTCTGGAAGTAGAAAAAACGCGCTAAACCGCCCAGGCCAAGCAATCCACTGATAGACAACAAGGCACGGGGAGCTTGTTTTAGAAAATCACGGCGATCAAGTTCAGGCATCAGTCGTTAGATTAACCTCATCATTTCTGGCAGTCGCAGCAACATCTCTCAACGGTCCACCGCATGGCACACATGGCAATAACTGGATTCCTGCTCATCGGCGTTTTGCGTACATTGCGTCCCCATCACCGGGCTAAATGAGAAGACTTGCCCGGTCGCTTTACCCACAAGCTCATAGGTGCCATCAGACAACACGCGCGTATTCCACAGAGGTTCCCCCTGCTCCGTCACCAGAACTGTATCGCCTACGCTCAGGTTGACGACCGGGTTCAGGAAGGCCATTCTCAGCGCGATGTCATCCTCACTGGCGATGGTATGCGTCAGGGGCAATTCGTCGAGGGTGCCGTGACAGGTACGGCACTGGACGTACTGAATTTCGCTTTGATTGGAATGAATATCCCCATCACCCATCGCTTCCGAACGAGTATGGCAATCAATACAATCCAGGGTCCACTCGCACTGCGTAAACTGCGCAATCGGCTGGTAATAATCGTGGAAGCGATCCGTCGGGTTATCATCACGCTCGACAAAGTCCATGGAACGCAGGTCGTAATTGCCGCGATTATGGCAGGTATTGCACTGCGTATAGGGAATGGCCGTCGTCAGTTGGTGGACATTGCCTTCTGGGAAGCTATCTACATCGGGCGTATGGCAGGCGGCACAGCCCGTCAGACGGTCAAAAGCCGCGCCCTCAGGTGGCTCCGCACTGAGGTGGCACTTGAGGCAAGTTTCCCCAAAGGTCTGGATCGATGGATTGGTTTCCTGCGAGGGGTCGAAGGCTTCTAAAGATTGGACGCCCGTCGATGTCGTAACTTCGGTATCACGCACATTGAATATGCCGTAGTGCGCCACCTGATCCGGTTGGGCACCGAACGTATAGCGAATATGGGCAATGGCCCCGGTGTAGGTGGCCTGGACGCTGGTCATCACGCGCTGGATATGATCGCGTTCTTCTTCCACAGTGCCACTGTGACAGTCGCTACCGCCGCAGGACTGCTCGACCACGCTCAAGTTCGATGGGTTGTTGCCGCCGCGCATGGTGCTATGGGCCAGGTCAGCATCCAGCGCCAAACGTTCGCCGCCATGACAGGTCACACAGCCAAAAATTTCGACCGGGTGCGAAGGGCTAATTTCGGGCAAGTCTGTATGACAGGCGATACAGTATTCTTCTTCGCCCGTCATGCGGGGCGTCAATGCCTGGGATTGCGGTCGGCGGCTATCAGCAAACCAAACCAGCAGCACAGACAGCAGCAACAAAACAGACGCGAGAGCAGTCATACGGCGAACATTGTGCATCAGGAACCTGGCAAAAGTGCCAATAGAGTCAATACAATCACGAGCAGGCTAATCCCAATCAGGACAAGGCGTGCCAAGCGGTTTGACTTCGGGAACCAACGTCCCAATTCAGCATCCTGGGCCTGCGGCAAGACATAGGGAATCAATGCCAGGATGAGCATGACCACCAGTGGAACCACAATCCCCCAAACAAAAGGATCGCCCCATTTGAGCATTTGCTGCACCCACAGGAAGAACCAGGGCGCGCTGGCGTCGTTGGCCATCGTCGTAAGCTGCTCAATGGGCGCGTCAATGGGCGCAGGAAAAAAGATCGCCAAAATGAATAGAATAGCCGTGATCAGAATCATGGCCAGCACTTCACGTTGGACCAGTTCAAAGCGCGTGATACGGGCATCATCTTCACGCAGGCGCGGCGGCGGAACGGCAATGCCGCCATCACGCCGTACCCGGAAAATATGCCAGCCCGTGAGGATGACAACGAGCAATCCCAGGCCGAAGATATGCCACGCATAAAACCGAATCAGCGTGGCGGGGCCGGGTTGGCTACCCCCAATGAGCATGACATAAAGCGCGTCACCTGCTACGGGGATCGTCTTGAGCAGATTGGTCCCGACCACCAGTGCCCACTGGATGCCTTGATCCCAACGCAGGATATACCCGGTGAAGTTGAGCAATACAACCGCAACAAACAGCACCAGCCCTAGCAGATAGTTGAAGCGGCGCGGCGAGCGATAGGCCCCAGTCATGACCACACGGATGAGGTGCGCAGCCATCACGATCATCAGGAGTTGGGCAGACCAGTAATGCGTATTACGGACCAGTCCACCCAAGGGCACATGATAGCTAATGGTCTGGACAGAAAGCGCGGCCTGCTCCGGCGTGGGCGTATAGTAAAACATCTCCAACATGCCGGTGATTGCCAACACGAACAACAGGAAAACAGCGGTCCCGCCAGCGCCTAGTGTATAGCGCCAGCGGGACTGTTGAGCCGGAATCGTAGGTGGGTGCAAATGATGAAAAAAGTTTGGACGCATGCGCTAAGATTACAACAAATCCGTCATTTTGGCAGGTTATTGGCTAGTCACCACTTGCAGGCGCTCGTTCCAGGCGCGACAGTTCATTGACTGGCCGCTCAGGACGATATAACTCGGTTTCTTCATAGATCGGGAAGTAACGAGCGACCAGACTGTAGACCGTGATAATCCCAGCGACAACACCGACCAGAATAGCCACTTCCATCCAGTGCGGGGCGTATGTCTCACCGTCGACGGGGTTCATGCCGAACCAGGTCACGTCAAAGCGGTTGAGGATCACGCCCGCCATAATCATGAGCGCACCGAACAAGGATGCCTTACGGCTCGTCCGCACCCGTTTGAGAGCGAACAATCCAATCGGGATGAAGAAACCAATGATGAGTTCCGCCCAGAACAGGACGCTATAGGTGCCACTGGAGAACAGCAAGTCCAGCTCGCCAGCGATCAGCAGCTCGCCGAACTTCAGCACCAGGTAGAAGCTGAGTAGCCAGGGCAGGAACCAGCCTAATTTCGCCAGAATTTTGATCTTGAGGCTGCGACCAAAGAGCCAATAGCTGATGGTCGCCCCAGCGATGACTAGCGAAATACCCGCAGCTAAAGAACTCACCAGGAAGAAAATCGGCAGGATCATGGAGTACCACAGCGGATGCAAGCGCGGCGACATGATGACGAACATCGTGCCCAATGAGGACTGATGCATCGTTGAGAGCGTAACGCCAGCAATCACAATCGGGATGGTGTATTTTTTGATGACAGGCAGGAAGCGCCGCCAGCGCGAATTTTCCAACAGCACGGGACTGAGTTCATAAAACAGGATCGATGAATAGGCAGCGATACACCAACTGACCTCCAGAAGTGCGGAGCTAAAGTTGGGATGGAAAAACACATTATAGAAGCGATCCCAGCGGCCCAGGTCAAACAGGAGGATGACCAGCACTGAGCTATAGCCCAGTAACCCGGCAAGCACCGTCGGGCGCACCGCGGCGTGTAGACTTTCAAAATGCAAGACATAGACCAGTGCTGCCAACGTAAATGCCCCACCGGACAACGCCACTGTCGCCAGATCGAAGCTGATCCAGATACCCCAGGGGAACGCTTTGCTGAGGTTGGTGGTTACGCCCAAGCCAGCATACATACGGTAGATCCCAATGCTGAGGCCAAAGGCGGTAATCGCTGCAAAGACGTAGATATATTTTGGCAGCGTGGTGAGTTCATGAACCAGTTTACGAAGCATGACTATTTTCCTCTCCGACAGCGACTTTCTCCTGCTCAGCGAGCCGACGCTCTTCTTCAGCTTCTTCTTTTTCGTTTTTGATCGTCAGGTAAGCGCCGGACAGCCCGACCAGCATAGCCCCGGCCACCAGCGGCGTGCCTTCTGTCACCAGACGGTTGGAATAAGCTGGTGAGGTCGTGCCTGCAATCGGGAAGCCCAATTCCTCAAATGGAACAGGTGAGATATACAACGTTGCCGTGCCGCCATTTTCTTCTTCGCCATAGACATGATCGACATATTTATCAGGATTTTCGTTAATCATTTGGTGCGCGAGTGCGCGCATGTCTTCATACTTGCCGAATTGAATGGCCCCTGTTGGGCACGTCTGGGCACAAGCAGGCTGCTGGCCTTCTTCCAGACGGGAGAAGCACATATCGCATTTTACGACGAGCGGGAGTTGTTCCTCCCATTCGTAGTTGGGGACGTCAAACGGGCAGGCGTACATGCAGTAACGGCAGCCAATGCAGATTTCATTGTCGTACATGACGATGCCGTCTTCAGTGCGTTGGAGCGCCCCGACTGTACAGGCCGACACGCACGATGGGTCAACACAATGCATACAATGATAGGGTGCAGTATAGCGCGACAGGTCGGGGAATGTCCCAGTGACGCCCGTCTCTTTAATCCAGATGCGCGTTGTCTCCATCGAGACGTTGTTCTCTACGCTGCAAGACACCATGCAGGTCCGGCAATCGATACACTTAGAGGCATCAATCAAAAAACCGTAACGCGGCGTATGGAAAGTGTGTGCCATGAGCTTATGCCTTCCTGACCGTTACGAAAGTCTGGCTGAGCGCCTGACTGCCGCTTGCGGGATCGGTATAGGTTACATGTAAAGCAGAGTCGCTTGCGCCGACCCCATAGGCGGCGGTCAAGCCTTTGGACAGGTGACCAAAGCCGGGAGTGAGATAAACACAATCAGGCCGGATACCCTGGGTCACCTTCAGACGAATGTGGACCTGGCCCACCTGGCTGGTAACTTCGACCCAATCACCGTCTTCCATGCCGCGATCTTCCGCGACGGTGGTATTGAGCCACAAGCGGGGTTCATCAGAATACTTTTTCAGAAGCTGGTTGTTCTGGGTGGCAAATTGGGTGGCCTGAGCGACCTTACCCGTCAGCAGATAGAATTGGCCCTGCGGCGGCTGCGGTGGCGCTTGCCATGTCGGTACACCTGGGAAACCTACCCTATCGAGCGTGTCCGAGAAGAGTTCGATTTTGCCGCTGGGCGTATTCCAGGCGAAGCTAGGCTCTTCTTCCTCTTCAGACTCCGGCAAGTCGACATAGCCATTCATGCGAATTTCGTCGAGTGTCACACCGAGTGGCTCTAGCTGCTGGCGGATGTAGTCTTCTTCGTCCGTGTACTGGAAATAATCCTCCAGACCGAGACGTTCACCGAGTTGTTTGTAGATCCATAATGCGGATTTCGCATCGCCTTGCGGTTCAATCACGGGTTGGCGCAGGAATACACGATTGCCAACCGGCAACAGCGGATCGTAGCGCTCCAGATAGGAGGTTTCCGGCAGCACGACATCGGAGAACCAGGCGGTATCGTTCAGGAAGATATCGACGGTGGCGATGAAGTCCATTTTCTCGAAGGCTTGCAGGGTCTTCGCGCGATCCGGCAGCGACATCACCGGGTTCTGGCGCGAGATGAACCAACCATGTGCCTGGTATGGATCACCCGTGACGATGTTGTCGCGCAGTTCCTGGAAAACACCGAGCTTAAAGGGGACGACCGGATACTTATAGGGAACGCCATCCAGCCGCATCGCAGAAGCACGAGGGTACGGGGGCTGCGGTGGTGTACCAAGCGCCCCGCTGGACTCGCCTGCTGATGCTTTCATGGTGACGTTCCAGTTGCCAACCAGTGCATTCAGGATGCTGATGGCACGTTGGGTCTGGAAGGAGTTGATGAAGTTGGATGTACGCCAACCATTATGCGCCAGCGCATGTGGTGCAGCGGCAGCGAATTCCTGTGCAATACGACGGATCGTATCAGCCGGTATTTCGGTGAGCGAAGCTGCCCATTCCGGTGTGAAGTCCCGAACTTCCTGCGCGAGTTCATCAAAGCCGATGGTGTAATCCTCAACGAAAGAAGCGTTATACAGCTTTTCGTCGATGATGACATTCAGCAGCGCCAGATGGAAAGCCAGGTCTGTACCGGGTTTGATCGCAAGCCATTCGCTGGCTTTGGCAGCGGTTTTGGTAAAGCGCGGATCGAGATAAACAACTTTGACGCCGCGTGAGATCGCATCGCTGAGGTCGCCTGTTTCCGAGGTCGAAATGGCTTCAAACAGGTTACGGCCTGTCAGGATGACATATTGCAGTTGGTCATCATAGATGCGCTCCGGTTCTTCCATGCCATAGGTCATCTGGTTAGCGACGATCATGGCGTTGAAGCACAGGCTGCGCTGGGTGCCGTAATTAGGCGAGCCGAAGGCATAGAGCAAGTTCTCGAACTGGACCTGGCTCAGGTTATGGGTGGACGAGAAGACCATTGCTTCCGGCCCGTAGGTGTCTTTGATGCGCTGCATATGGCCAGCAGTCAGGTCGAGCGCTTCGTCCCACGATGCTTCACGGAACTTGCCTTCGCCGCGTTTGCCCACACGAATGAGGGGCTTAAGCACGCGGTCGGGATCATAGGTGTTCATCAGGCCAGATTGACCGCGCACACAGAGATGGCCTCTTGAATGCGGGTGTTCCGGGTTACCATCAAGTTTGACGACGCGGCCACCCTTAATTTTCGCAATCAGGCCGCAGCGCCAAACGCACATCTCGCACATGCTAGGGATATAGCCATCACCGCTGGCATTAAGCATTCCGGCTTCTGTGGCCATTTGGGCCACTGCGGGCGGCAGAAACTCGCCAACGACGAGTGCGCCCGTCGTAACCGCCCCCATTTTTAAGAAACTACGTCGTGAAAAAGAGTCAATCATTAGAATTTCCAGTCTTTAGATGTCGGTCTTCACCGATTGTCATGAGCTAGAACTGGCTAGATTTCTTTTTTGCGCTGCAAACCAGCACGGTCAATCAAGTAGAACAGGAAGAAGGACATCACAGCAAAGAAGAGCACCGTCAGCAGCGGGCTGAGATTCCATAAATCCGGGATGACGACGTTACCTTCGTTGGCAATATTTGAAATCAGCGGGAAAACTTGCTGGTATGTCAGGCCATAGATAGCTGCGCCGACAAAAAAGCCGAGCAATCCGGGGATCAAATAATCGAGTTTGCCCTCGCCACTACCAGCGGCACAGGTGCCTGGGCAGTAGCCACTGAGGGCCATGCCGAAGCCAAAGATCAGGCCGCCGATGATGTTGCCAGCAATATAGGTAGCTGGGGGGGCCGGGAAAGTGACGAGTCCCAGGCCGCGTAGCAAATACAAGCCACTCATGGAGACAACCAGCGCGGTCATCATGAACTTGAGTACCGCCATATCCGTAAAGCGGAACACATTGACGATCTTGTGGTACTTGGTCAGGCCCGCTTTATTCAGCGAGAAACCGAAAGCAACGCCCAGGAATAGTGCAATCACATAAGTTGACATGCGGTTAGTACCTCTTGCGGTAGATCAAGTAAGCGGTCACGATGCCGGATGCGAACATCCCGGCAATAAACAGGAAAGCTGATGGGGCCAGGAGCATTCCGCCGGAAATGGCGAGTCCGCTGGTGCATCCCCCGGCGATCCCGGCAGCGTATTCGAGGATGATGGCGCCGACAAAAGCTAGCAGCCAGCGCTTCCAGATTTGCGGGCCAAAGATGCTCTTCCACTGGTCATCGCTGTTAGCGGAACCTTTTTTGCCCCATTTGAGGGTGCCGCTGGTGGCTGCGCCGAGCATGCCACCAAAAAATAACCCGACGAGCAAAACCACACCCCAGGTAATGCCAGGTGGCATGACGTAGTTGAAATACATGTTGTCAAAGAGCGAGGGCGCGATAGCCTGCCCTGCTAACCCGACCAGATTTTCAAAAGCGCCAGATGCGCCAAGCAGGCTGTTGCTCATCCACACGGCCAGGATACCGACGACGCCGAGCAGGGTGCCTGCAACATAGGGTGACCACTCTTCGCGGCGAATATAGCTAATGATTTGCTTCATGATGGTTATTTGTCCCCTTCTTCGGATACGACTTCATCAATCAGGCCGAGCACTTTGTCAGCTTTGTGGGGATGAGTGAGGACTTTTCTCAAGGCGTTACGTGTCTGTATTTTGAGTGATGCCAGCGCCGGCAGCATCTCGACCACGTCAGAAGGATATTCGCCATCGACGGGTTGGGTGTCACCAAGCCTGGTATTGAGGCGAATTTCATTAATCAGGACGAAGCCACCGCCAGCCACGACCAGCAAGCCAATCATCACACTGAGAATGACATTACCCCAATTGGTCGGGCGTATGCCCAATACGATTTCGTCATAACGCGCGACATAGTCGATCATGTTAGGATCATCGACCACAAGCTCTGTTTCAAATACGGTTGTGGAGGCTGAGGGTTGGACAACGCTCGTTTCTGAGGCGGGTTGCTCAGCGGAGGTTGTGGTTTCTTCGGTTGTTTCTGTAGTTCCGCCGCTTATGTCTGTCGAAGTAGAACCGCCATCGCCACTGTTCAAGTCCACATTCAGCAGTGCAGCATAGACCTGTGCACGCTCATCGAGATCAGCAGCGTGGCACTGTTGGCAAGCTGCGTTGACATCGGACAAAGGAGCGACCATGCCCGTATGCGCCGCATCAATTTCGGTTGCCTGGGGGTTGCCCGCATGGCACATATAACAAAAATCCCCAAATGCATGGGACTCGTGCCAACCGTTTCCATCATTGTTTACAGGCAGCTCCCCCTGAACTTCATGACAATTTTTGCAGGATGACGCCTGAGATCCGCACTGGGCCTCTACAGTCTGCGGCGTTGCCCATAACAAACCAAAACCCATGACCAGCAGTGTCAGCCCAGTCATGAACGATAGAGAAGATATTTTATTAAATGGCATTCATGCCTCCTAAAAAGAAGAAGTAATCCAGGCAGAATTGCAGGTCAGGCGTCAGCAACGTCCATCAGGTTGGCACGACGAGCAATCCGGTCACGTAAAACAGATCTCAATACATCGAGTGCATCAATCAAACGCGGGTCTGACAAGCGGTACTCAACACTTGTGCCCTGGCGACTTGAAATCACCAGTCCACGATCGCGTAGAATTTTGAGGTGACGCGATGTTGTTGATTGAGGGATTTCTAACTCAGCTGTGATTTCACTGACGTTGAGGGGCTTTTCGTTGAGCGCGTAGAGGATAAGGATGCGATTCGGGTCGGAAAACGCAGAGCAAAGATCGGCTTCCATTTCGCAAATTTCACGCGCTAAGGTCGATGATAGCATAGGCCGTTGTCCCAGTCTCAGTCTATATTCGGATAAGCGAATATTCCAATAGACATACATTACGCCGTCGAGCCAGAAGACAACAATGGAAGTCGTCATGAATATCCTGTGAATTTTGTCACAAAACACACAGGCAGAGAGCAAGGACACACATGTTTCATACAAGCAGGAAAAGCACCTACTTTTCCGCGCTCCTCATACAGGCCATGTACTTATTTACCAATTCTGTTTGCAGTTCAACTCAATTTGATATAAAATGTTCTGTAGAGATGTACACTGTTCTGTATATCAGAACATAGTGAATTATCTCTGTCCTAACTTGTACGACGCTCTTTATATATATTTAGTTGAAAGGTCTTTAGTATGCTATCTAGGCGTTCACATAGACTCTTCTTTCTCCTTCTTACCGTTTTCCTCCTGATTACCGCAGGTGCCTTGGCACAAGATGACACCACCGAAATCAAGGTGATGAGCCATCCTGTTCATGAGTCTGCAGTGATTGGTGGTGCTGGTGCCGAAGTAGATCTGAGTCCTGATCTTGTTGAAGCCACCGGAATTTCTCTCGTGTGGGAAACGCAACCCTGGCCGGATATTCTCGAACGGACCGTTCGTGAATTGGCGCTGGCAGACAGCGACATCAGCCTGATGTTCCTGATTAGCCAGCAGTACTCGCCACAGGTTCGCAACCAGCTCATGCCCCTTAATGATTTCCTTGAATCCGACCCCATCGAAAACTTTGATGGCATCGCTGAGGGTATGCTCAGCTTCGTGAGCGATTCCGAAGGCAATATCTATGGTATTCCGATGCGTGCCTACGGTCCGGTGCTGTTCTACAACACGGCCCTACTGGAAGAAGCAGGCATTGCGGAGCCGCCCTCAACCTGGGAAGAATATATTGCTGATGCCACTGCTATCGCTGGCCGTCGTGATGATGGCGCCCGCATCTATGGCATGCGCTTTGAACCCAGCAGCGTGATCCTTGGTGCCCGTGCCTACGGTGGTGGTCTGCTCTCTGGTGACTTCGATATTCTCTTTACTGAAGAACCCATGATTCAGGCTATCAACGAAGCTGCAGAACTCTACGCAGAAGGCGTGATCCCGCCGGACTTCATGAACCTGGTTGCCGATGACTGGCTTACCCTGGAACAAAATGGCCAGGTCGCCTTTGCTGTTCGTGGTCCGACGTACTACAGCAACTTGAATGACCCCGAAGCTTCGCAGGTCGTCGGCCAGATTGGTGTGACAACTGTTCCGGCATCAGAAACCGTCGACTTCGACCTCGCCCCGGGGAATGCTTCCTTCTGGTCAATGTCGATCCCCGCTAACTCGGCTGATCCAGAAGCAGCCTGGGAAGTCATCAAGTTCCTATCGTCGGATATGGCTGCCACTGAGATGGCCCGTAACGGCAACGCACCGACCAAACTCTCGGTCTATGAAGACCCCGAATTTGCTGAAGTGAATGCCGCATGGGTTGACGCTGCTGCTCAGTCGCTCCTGGTCGCAAAGCCAGATTGGCCTGCCTTTGATGAGCAATCCCGCGCCTCAGATATTTTTGAGGAGCAAGTTGTTCTGGCGATTACTGGGCAAAAGAGTGCAGAAGAAGCCATGGCCGACGCTGCTGAACTCATTGCGCCGCTGCTGCCAACAAATGAGTAAGTAATCTACATATATTGGCATGAGGTAGGTTAGCCTGCCTCGTGCCAATCTTCCTCAACGGCCATCAAGGAATTCCACATGACTCTACATAAGCGAAGTGCCATCGGTTTGGCATTACTTCTTCCGATTTTTTTACTCATCATATTTGTCGTTTTGATCCCTGAAATCTGGGCTATCGTCATGAGTATGGCGAACTATCGCCCTGGTGCCCCTATTACGTATGCTGGCCTCGAAAATTACCAGAAAATATTGGGGGATCCCAACTTCAAAGATGCCTTTATAAATACCATCCGATTCGTGATATTTGGTGTGTCGCTTCAGCTTGTCTTCGGGACAGGGGTTGCCCTGCTATTTTCACGACAATTCTGGGGACAGAAGCTATGGATCGCGCTCATCCTGGCACCGATGGCGATGAGTCCAGCCATTTTGGGTACAACCTGGAAATACTTGTTTAATTCTGAATTTGGCCCCATTAATTTCACGTTGTACCAGATGGGCATCGAACCCATTTACTGGTTCACACAAGCGAACTATGCATTCGCCGCGCTGCTGCTGGTTTATACATGGAACCACATCCCAGGTGTATTCATTCTGGTGTACCCGGCCCTTATTTCGATTCCACCGGAATTGGTCGAAGCAGCAAAAATCGACGGTGCCAACAAACTCAACTTGTTCTGGTATGTCATCTTGCCGTTGATCCGACCGGCTTTGCTGATTGCATTGATTTTCCGCACGATCATTTCGCTACGTGCGTTCGGCGAAATCCTGGTACTGACCAAGGGCGGCCCCTTCCGTGCGACTGAAGTGATGTCGATTTACCTTTATAAAGAGGGTTTTGTCTACTTTAGCTGGGGGACATCAGCGGCAGTAGGCGTTGTCATCCTGATCGTCACGATTGTGATTGCATCACCGCAAATCCGCATGCTTAGCCGCCAGATGATGGAGAGTTAAGTCTTATGAC